>Ga0326727_10005448_pt1 | contig 36396 bp, 43 predicted proteins | sample MB2enrmetagenome_FD_207643 | JGI IMG/M metagenome (GOLD analysis project Ga0326727, IMG submission 207643) | Lab enriched peat soil microbial communities from McLean, Ithaca, NY, United States - MB29MY | ecosystem: Environmental > Terrestrial > Soil > Wetlands > Peat | place: USA: New York...
CCCGACGGCACTGCCGCACCAGCTCCTCAACCGCCGCCGTCTCCCCGGCGATCAGCGCCTCGACCGAGCCGTCACGCCGATTGCGCACCCAGCCCGCCAGCCCGGCCGCATCCGCGCTGCTCGCCAGCCAGTGACGGAACCCCACCCCCTGCACCTGCCCGGCTATGATCACGCGTTTGGCAGCCATGCGCCGGCCTATGCCCGGGTGAGCGCGATCATGCGCGCCGCGATCGCGATGTCGTTGGCAACCGCCTCGCGGCGCGCCGCGGCAGCCGCATCCTCGCCCCATTGCTCGACCTGGAAAAGCTCGTCCAGCGCACCCACCGCATGTGCCGAGGCCGGGTCGATCGCCTGATCTGCCAGGGCCAGGCCGAGCACCAGGCTGCCCAGCGCCGGCACCGCGACGCCGAGCGCCGAAAGCGCCCAGGGATCGAGCGCGCCCACCGCCGCGCGCAATGCCGCAATGCTGTCGCGGTGCTGACGCACGGCGACGATGCCGGCGGTTACCCGCAATTTTGCGCGATGCCGCTGCTCGGCCCAGTCCAGCCAAGGCTGCCACATCCGCTCCTGGCGCCGCGCCAGTTCCGCCGGTGTATCGGCGCGGTAGCACAGCAGGTCCGTCTCGCCGTAGCGCGCGATCGCATCGACGGTCGGCCAGGGATCGGTGCCGATGCGCGCCTGCGCGGTGCCGGCCAGCCGGGTCAGCGGCGTGTCCGCGAACGACATCTCGCCATCCTTGCCGCCGCCGGCGAGCTGCCACTCCCTGGCGATTTCCTGCGCCAGCGGCGCGTGCTCCAGGCGCAGTGTGGCACCGCCGGGCAGGTGCATCGGCTTGCCGTCCAGCAGGATCGTAAATCCGCCGTCGATCGGCGCCGCGACCGCCTGGTCCCAGAAGCGCTTCACCATCGATGCGCAAACCGCTGCATCATTGAAACAACTTCTTCAGCCCGCCCAGCGGGTTTGCTGGCTTCGATGGCGTTGGACCGACTGACGACGATGGGCTTGCGGGCGGTGCGCTTGCGGGCGGCGTTTGCAGGCGCGCCAGCGCCAGCGGTGCCGCGCAGCCGTCACCGGAGAATTTCTGTTCGAGCGCGGAACCGATAATCAACGCAAGTCCGCCGGTGCTCGCGCCCAGCGCCAGCTTCGCGGCATTGCCGATATTGCCGGTCACCGTGCCAACCGCGTCAGGTTCGATCGAGGGGTTGGCGATGCTGCCGCGCACGATGACCGGGGTGGCGATATCGGTGCCGGCAATGCCGATCATCGGCTTCAGGTGCAGATCGAGCGTTTCGGTGCCGAAATTCACCGTTCCGCTGCCATCCATGCTGATCGTGCTGGTATCCAGTCGCAGCGCCCGCACCGTGCCGACACCATTGTTCGCATCGATCCGCAGCGCGAAGCAGTTCAGCGTGCTCATGCCGGCCACATTGGCCAGCTTGTTCAACTCGATTTGCCGCACCAGTTGCGACATCATGCCGCCCAGCAGCTTGCTCTCGATTTCGCCCTTGGGCACCGCGACGCCGATCGGACCATCGAGCGATGCCGCGATCGCGTGCGGCGTATCGCCCGTGCCGCGCAGATCGGCCCGCACCTCAAGCGTTCCGCTGGCGTAACCAGGTTTGCCAAGCGCCTGCAGCACCGTCTGCAACACCAGGCTGGGCGCCTGCACCGAGAGCGTCATTGTCGGCGGGGTCGGGTTGGCATCCAGGGTCAGCTTCGCATTGAGCGTTCCACCGGGGATCTCGGCGGTGAACGGGTCGACCGTGAGCTGTCCGTTCTTGTCGACGGCGTGCAGCTTGATCGCCTTGTAGTCCCGCCCGCCGGTTCGCAGGTCATCGACCGCCAACTGGACATCGGCGTCCGCCTGCCGCAACGCCGCCACCGGCAGCTTGGCATCGGGCATGAGACCGCCGGATCGCGTGGCCGGCGCCGCTGGGTTCCCTGGCCCGGATGATGCCCCAACAGATAAGCCGGTGGACGGCCCGGCCGAGAACTGCCCCGTAACTGCGTCGAGGTCGATCTGTTTGGCCGCCAGGTTGGCCGTGACCGCCGGCCGCGTGCCGTTGCGCCATGACGCCGAGCCCGCGAGATCGGCGTTCGGCATACTCAGCGTCAGATCGCTGATCGCGACCCCATCTCCACCTTCAAGGTCGGCGGCCTTGAACTGAGCCTTGATCGTCTTCAGCGGCGGTAGGGCGGCCCCGGCCAGCGGCGACAGCACCGCCAGATCGGGAATGTCGGCGGCCACGGCAACCGCCAGCCCACGCCCGGCCGCGGGCTCGTCAAAGGTGCCGTCGACGGAGAACTTGGCGCCGTCGACGATGGCCGTGAGCTTGATCGGCCATGGCGCGCTGGCGCCCAACAGACCCGACAGCGGGCCGGTATCGGCCGTCAGGGTCACCGGCGCGCCGTTGCAGGTGGCATCCATCGTCAGGTTCATCGGCGCATCCGCCGAGGTCGCCGTCGCGGACAGCTTTTGCAACGCTAGCGTGGTGGTCTTCCCGCTGGCGTCACGCAGGCCGAGCGTGCCGCCCTCGATCTGCAGGCTGGAGAGGGCGATGCTCGGCGGTGCGGTCGCGGTGGCGCCTTGTGGTGCGGGAGCGGGAGGCGGCCCGGGGTGCGGCGATGCGCGGGCGGATGAAGCGGCCGCCACAACCGCCGGCGCGAGCTGCCAATTGGTCTGACCCTGCGCGTTTCGCTCCAGCAGGATGTCGGGCTTCACCAGCACCAGCTTGTTGATCTGGATCTGCTTGGACAGCAGTGGAATCAACGCGAGCTGAAGCCGCAGCCGCTGCAACGTCGCCATCTGCGGGCGCGAGAAGCCGGGCGGATTGCCAAAGCTGACATCGGTCACCTCCAGCGTCGGCTGCAACGAGAATGACAGACCGATGCGCCCGCCGATCGTCAGCTCGCGCCCAGTGGCGGACTGCACCGCGGCGACGATCTGCGGCTTGTAGCTGTCTGGGTCGAAGGTTGCGAGGAAGACACCGATGGCGCCGGCCGCGACGATGATGACGCCGCCAAGGACGAGCGCCACGAGGCGCAGCGGATGGCGGCGGCGGCGGATCGGCGGGCGTCCCATCGTCGTGTTCTCCCCCTATTGGCCTTTGCCGCCGCTTCGGCTCGGCGCCTGCGCGGCAGGTGCCTGGAAACCAAGCGTGCGAAAGGTCTGACGCATATGTGGCGGCAGGTCTGCTTCGACCAGGAGGGTGCCGCCAGCCGGATGGGGCAAGCGCAGCGCGCGGGCATGCAAGTGAAGTTTGCCGGACAGGCCGGAGACCAGCGCGCTGCCGGCGTCGTTCTGGTCCGGCTCGGCATATTTCGTGTCGCCCAGGATCGGCGCACCGATCGCGACGCAGTGCACGCGAAGCTGATGAGTGCGGCCGGTCAGCGGTTGCAGTTCCAGCCAGGCGAGTTTCTGGCCCGCATTGTCAATCGTGCGGTAGTCCGTGATCGCGTGCGCAGCCTCGGCGTCGTTGCGCTCCGCGGGGACGGTGCGCTCGCCGCGCGCGCCCTCGGTGCGGCGGAGTGGCATGTCGATGCGGCCCTCGACCGGCACGGGGCGGCCGGCGACCACTGCCCAATAGGTCTTTTGCACCGAGCGCCCGCGGAAGGCGGCGGCGAGTTTCCCCGCGACACCCGCCGTCCGCGCCAGCACCAGCACGCCTGAGGTGTCGAGATCGAGCCGGTGCACCAGGCGCGGGCGATCGGCGCCGAAGCGCAGCGCGTCGAGCTGCGCGTCGAGATGCTGAATGATCCCGGGGCCGCCCTGCACCGGGAGCCCGGCCGGCTTGTTCAGCACAATCAGGTGATCGTCACGGTAAAGCACCGCGTTCTGCAGATCCCTGGCGGTGTTGGGGTCGATCTCGAGCACCGGTCGCGGCGTGGCCGGGGCGGCCGGCAGCGGCGGCACGCGCACCGACTGGCCGGCGGCGAGGCGCGTGGCTGCTCCGGCGCGATGGCCATCCACGCGCACCTGGCCGGTGCGGCACAGCTTCTGGATCGCGCCCTGGGTGAGGCCGGGGAAGTGCCGACGGAACCAGCGGTCGAGGCGGATTTCGGCTTCGTCCTCGGTGACGGTGCGGGTGGCGACTGTCATGGCCGCGCCGGACCTTCCCTCGTCATGGCCGGACCTGATCCGGCCATCTTCTTGCCGCCACAGGCACTCTTGGTGTGACAGTCGCGAAGAGGATGGCCGGATCAAGTCCGGCCATGACGGTTAGCCTCCAGGCCTCAGCCATTTCGTTCCTCCCGCAGCTTGGCCCAGTAGGCGAGCCGCTTGCCGATCTCGCGCTCGAAGCCGCGGTCGCGTGGTTGATACAGCGACGCGCGCGGCATGCCGTCGGGAAAATAGTTCTGCCCGGAGAACGCCTCCTCCGCCTCGTGGTCATAGGCGTAGCCGGCGCCATACCCAAGCTCCTGCATCAGCTTGGTCGGCGCGTTCAGGATGTGCGCCGGCGGCATCAGCGACCCGGTGTCCTTCGCCGCGCGCCGCGCCGCGCCGAACGCCGTGTAGACCGCATTCGATTTCGGTGCGGTCGCGAGATAGATCACCACCTGGGCGATCGCCAGTTCCCCCTCAGGCGAGCCGAGACGTTCGTAGGTCTCCCAGCCGGCCAGCGATTGCGGCAACGCCTGCGGGTCGGCCATGCCGATGTCCTCGGCGGCAAAGCGCACCAAGCGGCGGGCGATGTAGCGCGGGTCCTCGCCGCCGGTCAGCATGCGCGCGAACCAATACAGCGCCGCGTCGGCGTCCGAGCCGCGCAGCGATTTGTGCAGCGCGGAGATCAGGTTGTAGTGCTCCTCGCGATCCTTGTCGTAGAGCGCGGCACGCTTGGCGAGCAGGGCGGCGAGTGCCGTCGGATCCATCACCGGGGTGTCGGCCGGCAGGGCGAACAACTGCTCGGCCATGTTGAGCAGGTAGCGGCCGTCGCCGTCGGCCATCGCACGCAGCGAGGCGCGTGCCTCGGCGTCGAGCGGCAGCGTGCGGTCCATCTCGGTCTCGGCGCGGGCCAGCAGCTTCTCCAGCGCGTCGTCGTCCAGCCGGCGCAGTACCATGACCTGGCAGCGCGACAGCAGCGCGCCGTTCAGCGCGAAGGAGGGATTTTCGGTGGTGGCGCCGATCAGGGTCACGGTGCCGGTTTCAACAACGGGTAGGAAGCCGTCCTGCTGCGCGCGGTTGAAGCGGTGGATTTCGTCGACGAACAGCAGCGTGCCCTGTCCGGTGCGGCGCCGGCGCGTGGCTTCGTCGAAGGCACGCTTCAGGTCGGCGACGCCGGAGAACACCGCGGAGAGTTGCACGAACGCAAGCCCGGAGCGCGCGGCGAGCAGGCGGGCAATGGTGGTCTTGCCGACGCCGGGCGGCCCCCAGAGGATCAGCGAGGCCAGCGACCCACGCGCCAGCATGCGCGTGATGGTGCCTTCGGGGCCGAGGAGGTGGTCCTGACCGACGACCTCCTCCAGCGTCTGCGGGCGCAGGCGGTCGGCGAGCGGACGCGGGCCGGCTTGCGCCTCGGGCTCGAGCGCAGGGCCGAAAAGGTCGTCCGGGGCGGCGGCGGGTTGCGATGGCATCGTGGGAAGATAGTGCCTGCGGAGGGCGGAAGCGAACCAAGACCTCCGTATTCGGTCGGGGCCAGGTTGGAAGATGTCGGTGGCGTCAGAATGCCTCCGGCCACGCGCGGGCGTGGTGCAGCACGGCCAGGATCACCAGTTGGTCGTCGATGACCGCATAGGCAACAAGGTAGGGCGTGCGTGGCACCACCAGTTCGCGCGTGCCCTCCACCCTCCCGGGGCGACCACGCTGGGGGAGAGTTGCCAATGTTCGAATCGATGTTCGAATGGCCTCGAAAACGCGGTTGGCGGCCTGCGGATTAAACCGGGCGATGTAGTGCCGGGCGTGCTCCAGGTCTTCGATCGCGGCCGGACGCCAGATGATCTCCATAAAGCGCTATGATTTGTCCCCTGGCCGGGGCAGCTCCTGATCGGTTCCCCAGGAGTCCATCCAGGTCTCGACTCGATCGTGCGGTATTCCAGCGGCGCCCGACCGGGCATCATCGAGCGCCGCCGTGATTCGTGCCACCTGCCAGGCGTTGCGATCCACGAAATCGCTGATCGCCTCGCTGGCCAGGTATGCCTTGCTGCGCTTGGTGTCGCGTGCAAGGGCTTCCAGGCGTTGGCTCACCGTGGGCGAGATCCGCACCGTCATTGTCGTGCTTTTGGGCATGTCGCGCTCTTGCTGTCGTATGTAGGCCACATTGTACCACGCTCGGGCACGGCGCAACCTCGGCCACGCATGCAGCCGCCGGCTGATCCTGCATGCAGCCGCCGCGTAAATTCCATGCGCCGGTGGGCCAATGGGTGCATGCCGGCGTGCGCCTCCGGGTCAGGCGTGGGTCCGGGTTCAGCGTGATTGGGGGCCGAACAGGTCTGCAGCGCGAGCGGAACGTATGAGCACCCGAGCAAGATAGTGCCGCGGGCGGCAGACGCGAACGGGCTGCGCGGGGTGGATCGGTTCCGGTGGGTTCGAGCCAGCTGGCCTCGGTGCCGTGGCGCTTTAAAGCGCGACCGAATATCTTGGCGGCGGCGATCATTCCGTTGGCACCAGTATATTCAGCGCGTGGTCGCAGAGCACGCGCAGGTCTGCAGTCAGAGGTCCGAAGCAACTCGAACGGACGACGGCCTTGCAGCTTCGGATGGCATCACGGCGCCTCTCGCTCCACATGCCGATCGGTATCAGGTCGACACGCCTGCTCAACGAGGCAGCGACGCCAAGGGGCTGCCGATCGATCGGCAATGTGACGCCAAGATCTTTCGTGTAAATGTTGGTCAATGGATTCCGGCCTGTTCGAGCGCTGCAGCAACAGCCTTTGCGCGACGAACCCCCAGATCGCGGTCTTCTGGAGAGGTTTCAACGCCATCGGTATTCCCGTTTAGCACAACGATCCGGCCATGGTCTTCCAGAAACCCCGCTGCCAGCTCCTTTGGAATCACCGTGGCTCTTGGCGTGAGCGCGGCGCTATCGCTGTCGAAAAACACAAACCATCCCCGATCAGCATGCACGAGTACATTCAGGCATTCGGCAGGCGCGGGCGCCACGGGCGAGTCGGCAGCAGCGGCTCGGCAACAGACCAATAGCGAAAGTGTCAAGCAAAGCGGCAGCATTAGCTTCCGCCAGCGAGCATCCGAACCAACAAATTGCCGCCTCAAGGCCCGCGTTATTCGCAAGTTGCACGATCGGACATTTTGCGGCTCGGTCAGCAAATCATCCAGCGCGACGAGGCAAGTCTCGGGTAGCGGCAGGGGCGGCTGGCCATCGATCTCCGCCGGGAAGCGGTGGCGGGCGCGCCGATAGATCAACGCCAGGTCGAGGCGCTGGCGCATCGAATCCTGAAATGCGCGTGCGGCATCCAGCTGAAACAGCGGCACCTCCTCCTGCCAATGGGGCACCTCGGGGGAGTTGGGCCAAGCCATGATCTTTAGTCGGTTCCGGAGCGCCTGGGTCAGCAGCGATTCGGTCCGATGCAATTCGCTGCGTCCCATGCTCTCGACCTCCTCGACCACGTTCTCCCAATCGACCTGATCGTTGACGCGCTCGCCGGCTGCGAGGCGGCGCAGCAGCTCGGCTTGCCGCTCCGACCGGTCAGGATGTCATCATCGTAAAGGTCGCTCGCGGTGTCCTCTGTTTCATCCAAGAACGTCACCGATCGTGTTTCGACGCGGGGCCTCACTACACCAGTCTCAACGTCACTGACCAGTTGCACCTCCCGCCCCTGCTACCGCACGGTCGGTCAGGAATGGCGGCGGAACTCGACGGCATCGTGGGAAGACAGTGCGCCCGCACGGGGAAGCGAATTGTGATTGGCTCGAGCCGACGGGTTTCCCGCCCCACCGCATCCGCACCCCTCACTGCCGCGTATCCGACGGGCCTGCTGCCGTCAGCCCCAAGGATCATCCGAATGTTCGTCCGCCCCGCCGTTGCGTTATGCCTACCGCTTCTGCTGATCGGCTGCGGCGGTCGCCAGCCGGTGACGGCATTCGCCGACCGCACGCCGGTGTTCCACCTGGAGGATTTCTACAACGGCCATTCCAAAGGCTACGGGTTCTTCTTCTCGCGGGACGGCAGCGTCGCGAAGCAGTTCACCGCCGACGAGGATGGAAATTGGGACGGCAAGGTGCTGCGCCTGCATGAACATTACGTATTCGCCGACGGCAAGACGCAGGACCGGGACTGGACCTTTGAGAAGGACCCGGACGGCACCTGGATCGGCCGCACGCCGGAGGTTGTCGGCGTCACGCGCGGCCGGGAGGCGGGCAACGCCTACCGCATGAATTACACCTTCGATCTGACCAAGAGCGGCAGCGATCACACCTTGGATTTTGACGACTGGCAGTGGCTGATGTCGCCGAAGGTGGTGTTGAACCGCGCCTGGGGCACCAAGTTCGGCCTCGAGGTCGGTGACATCGAGGCGGTGCTCATCAAGGACTGACAGTTGCAACCGGTTGCCGCGCGGGTGCAATTTCCGGCGCGGGCTGCGCGCTCGAGGGCTTGCCTGATCGCGCTATCAAGGGGGCCACCATGCGCCAGCTGATTTCCTCCGGTTCCCCGTTCGAGGCGGCCATTGGGTATTCGCGCGCCGTCGTTGATGGCGATTGGGTGTTCGTCTCCGGCACCACCGGATTCGATTACGCCACCATGACAATATCCGATGACGTCAGCGAACAGGCCGAGCAGACCCTGCGCAACATCGGCACGGCGCTGGCCGAAGCCGGCAGCAGCTTCGCCGACGTGGTGCGGGTGCACTACATCCTGCCGAACACGGCGGATTTCGAACCGTGCTGGCCGGTGCTGCGGCGCTATTTCGGTGACGTTCGCCCCGCGGCGACGATGTTATCGGCGGGCCTTGCCGACCCCCGCATGAAGATCGAGATCGAGGTCACCGCCCTGAAGCGTGGGTGCTATACCAGGTAGCGCAGACATCGACTAACGACGGTCATGGCCGGGCCTGTCCCGGCTATCTATTGCGGCACCGGTGCGGGCAGATGGCCGGCACACATCCAGCCACGACGGCCAAAACAATCTTGTCCGCTACCTGATATAATTCGCCCTGCCGCGCCAGACCCGCGGCAAGCGCGTATTACGCCGCCTCCGCCTGCTCGGCGGCTTCCGGCTTCGGTCCGCTGTCCCGGCCCTTCGCGGTCGGGTCGCGATCCATCAACTCGATCACCGCCATGTCCGCGGCGTCGCCATAACGCACGCCGGCCTTCAACACCCGGCAATAGCCACCCGCGCGGGACTTGTAACGTTCCGCCAGCACATCAAATAGCTTCGCCACGATCACATCGTCACGCAGTTGCGCATAGGCCTGCCGGCGCGCGTGCAATCCGCCCCGTTTGCCGAGCGTTATCAGCTTCTCCGCCACCGGGCGCAGCTCCTTTGCCTTGGGCAGCGTTGTCGTGATCTGCTCGTGCTTGATCAGCGCGACGGCCATGTTGCGGAACATCGCCAGGCGATGGGTGGATGTAACGCCGAGCTTACGGCCGGCTACCCCGTGTCGCATCGTTCAGTCCTTTATCAATTCGGCTCTGCGAGCCGCGGCCCCTTTCAAAACGGCTCTTCGAGCCGCTTGGCCATGTCCTCGATGTTCTCCGGCGGCCAGCCGGTCACCGTCATGCCGAGCGACAGACCCATGGAGGTCAGCACCTCCTTGATCTCGTTCAGCGACTTGCGGCCGAAGTTCGGCGTGCGCAGCATCTCTTGCTCGGACTTCTGCACCAGGTCGCCGATATACACGATGTTGTCGTTCTTCAGGCAGTTCGCCGAGCGCACCGAAAGCTCCAACTCGTCCACCTTGCGCAGCAGGTTGCGGTTGAACGGAAGGTTGTCTTCCGGCTCCTCCGCACGAACAAGCTGCGGCTCTTCGAAGTTGATGAAGAGCTGCAATTGGTCCTGCAGGATGCGGGCGGCCAGTGCCACCGAATCCTCCGGCGTCACGGCGCCGTTGGTTTCCACCGTCAGCAGCAGCTTGTCGTAGTCGGTCACCTGGCCGACGCGCGTCGGCTCGACCTTATAGGATACGCGGCGCACCGGCGAATAAATGCTGTCGACCGGAATCAGGCCGATCGGCGCATCCTCCGGCCGGTTGGCCGCGGCGGCGACGTAGCCCTTGCCCAGGTTGACGGTGAACTCCATCCCCAGCTTCACGCCGTCGTCCAGCGTGCAAAGCACCAGCTCGGGGTTCATGATGTCGATGTCGTGGCCGGCCTGGATCTGCCCTGCGCGCACCTCGCCGGGGCCGGTCGCGGTCAGCACCATCCGCTTCGGGCCTTCGCCATGCATCCGCAGCGCGAGCTGCTTGATGTTCAGCACGATGTCCGTGACGTCCTCGCGCACGCCCGGAATCGAGCTGAACTCATGCAGCACGCCGTCGATCTGCACCGCGGTCACCGCCGCACCCTGCAGCGAGGACAGCAGCACGCGGCGGATGGCGTTGCCGAGCGTCATGCCGAAGCCGCGCTCCAGCGGCTCGGCGACGATGGTGGCGACCTTGGAGGGATCGGCGCCCGGTTCGACCTCAAGCTTTTCCGGCTTGATGAGGGATTGCCAGTTTCGCTGGATAACCAAAGTCTGTCTCATGTGCCCAAATCCTCTTGCGCCGGGACACTGGCCCATTGCTGGGCGGCGCGCCCGCCGAAATGTGAAATCCGCCGGCCCCCGCTTGGAAGCGTGCCCGCTGAACGCGGGCGCGCCGAACGCAGGGGTGTCAGACGCGCCGGCGCTTGCGCGGGCGGCAGCCGTTGTGCGGGATCGGCGTCATGTCTCGGATCGCGGTGATCGAGAAGCCGACCGCCTGCAACGCCCGCAGCGCACTCTCCCGGCCTGAGCCAGGCCCGCTGACCTCGATCTCCAGCGTCTCCATGCCGTGTTCGCGCGCCTTCTTGCCGGCGTCCTCCGCGGCAACCTGGGCGGCGTATGGCGTGGACTTGCGGCTGCCCTTGAATCCCTGGCTGCCGGACGACGACCAGGCAATCGCATTGCCCTGTGCGTCGGTGATGGTGATGACGGTGTTGTTGAACGTCGCCGCGACATGGGCGACGCCGGAGGTGATGTTCTTGCGTTCCTTCCTGCGGGGACGCGCGGCAGCGGCGGGCTTCGCCATGTTCTGTGTTATCCTGTTCCGTGTCTTAAGATCGCGACCTTGGGCCGGGCGCGGGGTCGCCCGACGGAGCGGCCGTGGGGCTCCGTCAGGGGCTTACCGCGACCGCCTTATTTGGTGACTTTCTTCTTGCCGGCAATCGCCACGGCCTTGCCCTTGCGGGTGCGGGCATTGGTATGCGTCCGCTGGCCGCGGACCGGCAGTCCCTTGCGATGGCGCAAGCCGCGATAGCAGCCGAGATCCATCAGCCGCTTGATGTTCATCGCCACTTCACGCCGCAGGTCGCCCTCGACCTGATATTCGCGGTCGATAAGTTCGCGCAGCCGCAGCACCTCATCATCCGAGAGCTGGTTAACCCGGCGCTCATCGGGGATGGATAGCTTGGAGCAAATGTCAGCGGCCTTGGTCGGACCGATGCCATAGATATAGCGCAGGCCAATGGTCACGCGCTTGTTGGTCGGAATGTTCACACCGGCAATGCGGGCCACGCTGGCTAACTCCTGTCGGCCCGGGCCAGATGGCGCCGAGCGGTCGATACCCCAAGGGGCGATTATGTGCGCAAGCACGGACGGCCCCGAAAGGGGGGGCGCGTCGGGAGGCGCGGACTATACTGTCGGCCGCCCGGGAGTCAACGCGCGATGGTCAATTCTTCGTGAGCAGGCATATCCACGGGAGGTCCGCTGGGATGCGGCCCCTCCGATGCGGCAGCGTCACCGCGCGCGGGTTGCCACGAGCGCACGGCAATTCTTGCGCAGCATCAAATCCCGAGATCCTCGAATAGAGCCGCGGCCGAATCCAAACGTTTGCCTTTGCCCTCGGTCAATTGTTGCATGGCAAGGCGGCTCTTTGCGTTCGGAACCTTCACCTCGAACGGCAGGCGCTTTTCGTCGGCCACCCGCAGCAGCAAAAGGCGGATCGCGTCGGAAATGGTCAGACCCATCGCCTCCAAAGCGGCTGCGGCACGCTCCTTGGTCTCAGTGTCGATCCGCGATCGGACAATGCTATCGGCGGCCATGGTCGCTCACATGCTCTGTGTGGCTCTATTGTGGCTACGAACGATGCAAATTTCAACGTGGCGCGGACATCGGTGCTCGTTCACCGGTGGGCCCGCCGGCTCCTGCAGGTCAGCGAGCAGCTGTCACCACCAGCCGATCGACGAAAGCCGTTCTTGCGGCTCATTGATCGTGTGGCCCAGAGGTCAACCGCTCTACATCGGGACGCTTAGCGCCGCGCCGATCTGCCGTGTCACCTCATCGATCGCCGCCATCCCGTCGACCGTGCGCAGCAACCCCTGAGCGGCGTAATGCGGCAGGATCGGCGCCGTCTGCCGATGATAGGCGTCCAGCCGCGCGGTCACCGTCTCGCGGTTGTCGTCGGGGCGGCGCATGAAGCTCCGCCCGCCGCATTTGTCGCACACGCCCGGCACCTGCGTCGGCTGGAACGTGTCGTGATAGCCCGCGCCGCAATTGGCACAGGTGAAGCGACCGGCGATACGCTCGACCAGGGCCGCGTCATCCACCTTCAGCTCAATCACCGCGTCCAGCTTCAACCCACGCTCGGCCAACAGGCCGTCCAGCGCCTGCGCCTGCGGGACGGTGCGGGGGAAGCCGTCGAGAATGAACCCCTTGCTGCAATCGCCCTGCGCGATCCGACCACCCAACATGCGGATAATGATGTCGTCGGACACCAGGTGCCCGGCAGCCATCACCGCCTTGGCCTCCCGCCCGATCGGGGTCCCGGCGGCGACCTCGGCGCGCAGCATGTCGCCTGTCGAAATTTGCGCGATACCGAAACGATCCTGCAGACGTTTCGCCTGCGTGCCCTTCCCCGCGCCGGGAGGGCCCAGAAGTATCAGGTTCATCTCCGCCCTTTCACCCTCGCCTTGCGGATCAGACCTTCATACTGATGCGCCAGCAGGTGCGATTGTATTTGCGTTACCGTATCCATGGTAACGGAAACCACGATGAGGATCGAGGTGCCCCCGAAATAGAATGGCAGGCCGTAGTCGCTGATCAGGATCTCCGGCAGCAGACACACCGCCACCAGATACAGGCCGCCAACCGTGGTCAGTCGCGTCAGGACGTAGTCGAAATAATCGGCGGTCGCACTGCCCGGGCGGATGCCGGGGATGAAACCACCGTATTTCTTCAGGTTGTCCGCCGTCTCCTGCGGGTTGAACACGACCGCGGTGTAGAAATACGAGAAGAAGATGATCATCCCCGCGTACAGCGCCATATAGAGCGGTTGGCCGTGCGACAATTGGGTGCCGATGAATTGCAGCCAGCCCGGCCCGGAGCCCTGCGAGAAGCCCGCAATCGTCGCCGGAATCAGCAGGATGGAGCTGGCGAAAATCGGCGGGATAACGCCCGAGGTGTTCAGCTTCAGCGGCATGTGGGTCGAGTCGCCGCCGAACATCCGGTTGCCGACCTGCCGCTTCGGGTATTGCACCGGGATGCGCCGCTGCGCCCGCTCGATGAAGACGATGAACGCGACCACCCCGACGGCGAGCACCAGGAAGCCAAGGATGAAAAACACCGACAGCGCGCCGGTCCGCCCGAGCTCCAGCAGGCTGGCGAGTGCATTGGGCAGATTGGCGACGATGCCGGCCATGATGATCAGCGAGGTGCCATTGCCGACGCCGCGCGCGGTGATCTGCTCACCGATCCACATCAGGAACATCGTGCCGCCGACCAGCGTGATCACGCACGAAAAACGGAAGAACATGCCGGGGTCGATCACCGCGGCGCCAAAGCTGCCGCGCATGCTCTCAAGGCCGATCGCGATGCCGTAGGACTGGAACAGCGCGATGAACACGGTCAGGTAGCGGGTGTATTGATTGAGCTTCTTGCGCCCGCTCTCGCCTTCCTTCTTCAACGTCTCCAGCGACGGAATGGCGGCGGTCATCAACTGGATGATGATGCTGGCGCTGATGTAGGGCATGATGTTCAGCGCGAAAATCGTCATGCGCCGCAGCGCGCCGCCGGTGAACATGTCGAACATGCCGAGGATGCCGCCGCCGTGCTGGCCCAGCATCTCCGACATCACCGCGGCATCGACGCCCGGCACCGGGATGTAGGTGCCCAGCCGATAGATAATCAGCGCGCCGAGGGTGAACCAGATGCGCTGCTTGAGCTCGGTGGCCTTGGACAGCACGCCCAGATTGAGGTTGGCCGCAAGTTGTTCGGCGGCGGATGCCATGTGCGGTTCCTCGCTTGGTTCAGCCTATTTTGCCGCCTTAGGGCGCTGACGGGAAGGGCCGAGACGGGGTGGCGGGAAACACACTCCCCCTCCCCTTGAGGGGGTTGGGGGGAGGGGTTCGAGCGGCACCCTATTGGACGTTTCCGTGCCGCTGGAAACCCTCCCCCCAACCTTGGTCCGCTTCGCGGCCCAAGCCCTCAAGGGTAGGGGAGTAGGATCAGGCAGCAGCCGCAGCCTCAGCAACCACCACCGTCGTCGTCACCGTCCCGCCCGCCTGCTCCACGGCCGCCTTCGCCGCCGCCGAAGCACCGGACACGGTAATCGTGATCGCGCGGCCGATCTTGCCCTCGGCCAACAACCGGACCCCGGCCACCTTGCGCCCGCTCACCAGCCCCGCCGCGCGCAGCGTGTCCTCGGTGATCGGCTGCCCGGCATCCACCTTGCCAGCCTCGATCGCCTTGGCCAGCGCCCCGAGGTTGATTGGCGCATATTCCTTGCGGAAATGGTTATGGAAGCCGCGCTTCGGCAGCCGGCGGTAGATCGGCAACTGGCCGCCCTCGAAGCCGTTCAGCGCCACGCCCTCGCGCGCCTTCTGACCCTTCACACCCTTGCCCGAGGTCTTGCCCTTGCCCGAGCCGATGCCGCGGCCGAGCCGCTTCGACTTCAGCCGCGACCCCGGCCGGTCGCGCAGTTCGTTGAGGTTCATCTCAGCCCAACTCCTCCACCTTGATCAGGTGGGCCACCTTGCGGATCATCCCACGCAATGAGGGCGTGTCCTCCAGCTCGCGCGTGCTGCGCTGCTTCTTCAGGCCGAGCCCAGCCAATGTCTCCTTCTGCCCCGGCTTGCGCCCGAGCGGGGACCGCATCTGCGTCACGCGAACCTTAGGCATTGGCCGGCGCCTCCTGCGCGGGCGGCGCGTCCGGCACCGCACCGAACACCGCGGCCGACGGACGGGCGAACAGCTCGGCCACCTTCTTGCCGCGGCGCGTCGCCACCGAACGCGGCGAGGCGCAGGCCTGCAGCGCGGCGAACGTCGCCTTCACCATGTTGTGCGGGTTGCGGCTGCCGAGCGACTTGGCCACCACGTCGCCGATGCCCAGCGTCTCGAACACCGCGCGCAGCGGACCTCCGGCAATGATGCCTGTGCCGGCGGGCGCGGTGCGCAGGATCACGTTGCCGGCGCCGTAACGACCCTCCACATCGTGATGCAGCGTGCGGCCTTCCTTCATCGGCACGCGGATCATCGCACGCTTGGCCCGCTCGGTCGCCTTGCGGATCGCCTCCGGCACCTCGCGCGCCTTGCCGGCACCGTAGCCGACGCGGCCCTTCTGATCGCCGACCACCACCAGCGCGGCGAACGCAAAGCGGCGCCCACCCTTCACCACCTTGGCCACGCGGTTGATCGTGACCAGCTTGTCGATGATGTCGTCGCCACCCTCGCCGTGGCGGTCGCGTTCCCGATCGCGGCCCCGACCACCTTCGCGTGCTTCGCGTGCCACTATGACTGTCTCCCTAGAACGCCAGCCCGCCTTCGCGGGCGGCTTCGGCCAGCGCCTTGACGCGGCCGTGATATAGATACGCACCCCGATCGAAAACCACCTGGGTGACACCGGCCGCGAGCGCACGCTCGGCGACCAGCTTGCCGACCGCCGCGGCAGCCGCCTTGTCGGCGCCCGTCTTCAGCTCACCGGCCGTCACCGCCTCGCGCAGGCCCTTGTCGAGCGACGACGCGGCCGCCAGCGTGCGACCCTGGCTGTCGTCGATCACCTGGGCATAGATGTGCTTGCCGGAACGAAACACCGATAGCCGCGGTCGGCCGCCGGCCTTCTGGCGCAACTGGTAGCGCAGGCGATCGCGCCGCCGCTCCCGCAGATCCTGACTCGCGCTCATGCTATTTCTTCTTGCCTTCCTTGCGCCGGATCTGCTCGTCGCTGTAGCGCACACCCTTGCCCTTGTAAGGCTCGGGCGGGCGGAACGCCCGGATTTCCGACGCGACCTGGCCGACCAGGCGCTTGTCCACACCTTCCACCTTGATCGCGGTCGGCCGCTCACAGGTGATCTTGATACCCTTCGGCACCGGATAGACGATCGGATGCGAGAAGCCGAGATTGATCTCCAGCCGATCGCCCTGCACCGCCGCACGATAACCGGTGCCGGTGATCTCCATCGACTTGGTGTAGCCGGTGGACACCCCCTTCACCATCGAGGCGACCAGCGCGCGCGTCGTGCCCCACATCATGCGCGCCCGCTGCTCCGACGTGCGCGGTGCGACGGTGACATGGTTGCCGTCGACCTTGGCCTCGATATGGTCGGTCAGCGGCAGGGACAGCTCGCCGAGCTTCCCCTTGGCGGTGAGCACGCCGCCGGCGACCGCCACCTGGACGCCCGCCGGGATCTCCACCGGATATTTGCCTACGCGCGACATAAGCCGAACTCCGCCAAAACACGCGCCATCAGAAAACACGCCATCAGAAAACACGGCAAAGCACTTCGCCGCCAACATTGGCAGCGCGCGCCTCGGCATCGCTCATCACGCCGCGCGGCGTGGACAGGATCGAGATCCCGAGGCCGGCGTAGACCCGCGGCAGTTCCTTGATCCGCGAATAGACGCGCCGGCCAGGCTTGGAGATGCGCGTGATCTCCTTGATGACCGGTTCACCTTCGTTATATTTCAGCTCGATCCGCAGTTGCGCGACGCCGGTACGGATCTGTTCGGCGGAGAAGCCCCGGATGAAACCCTCCCGCTTTAACACGTCCAGCACGTTGGCGCGCAACGCAGAGGCCGGCGCCACGCAGGAGCTGTGGCGCGCGCGCTGCGCATTGCGAATCCGGGTCAACATATCGCCCAGAGGGTCGGACATCGACATGGCGTTCCCTCCCTACCAGCTCGCCTTGGCCATGCCGGGGATCTGCCCGGACGAGGCCAGGTCGCGCAACGCGATGCGGCACAACTTGAACTTGCGATAGTTGCCGCGCGAGCGGCCGGTGATGGCGCAGCGCAGCCGCACCCGCACGGCGGCGCCGTTACGCGGCAACTGTGCCAGCTTCAACGTCGCGTTGAAGCGGTCTTCCACCGGCAGCGTGCGGTCCATCACGATCGCCTTCAGCGTGGCGCGCTTGGACTTGTCGCGCTTTGCTTTGCGCTCACGCATGGCATTCCGGTTGACCTGGGAGAGTTTGGCCATCCTATGTACTTCCTCCGGAACCTGCTGGGGCCGCCCAGCGGTTTTCCAAAATCCTCAATTGGCGAACGGCAGGTCGAAAGCCTTGAGCAAAGCTTTCGCCTCCGCATCGGTCTTCGCGGTGGTGACGAACTGGATGTCCATGCCACGCACCGTGTCGACCCTGTCGTAGTTGATCTCCGGGAACACGATCTGCTCCTTCAGCCCCATGGCGAAGTTGCCGCGCCCGTCGAAACCCTTTCCGGTGATGCCACGGAAATCGCGCACCCGCGGCAGGGCGATGGTGATCAGCCGATCCATGAACTCATACATGCGCGCCTTGCGCAGCGTGACCTTGCAGCCGATCGGCAGACCCTTGCGGATCTTGAACCCGGCGATCGCCTTCTTCGCCACCGTCTTCACCGGCTTCTGGCCGGCAATCACGGTGAGCTCGGACACCGCGGCGTCCAGCTTTTTCTGGTCCGCCGTCGCATCGCCAACGCCCATGTTGATGACGATCTTCTCGAGCCGCGGCACCTGCATCGGATTGGTGTAGCCAAACTCGGTCGTCAGCTTGGCGCGCACTTCCTCGCGATAGCGCCGCAGCATGCGCGGCAGCTCCTCGGGCGAGGCCTGCGCGACCACACCGGTATCGACCGCCTGGTCGCGCACCACCTTCTGCGGCGGCCCGCCACGCGCGGCACCGCCACCACCCGACGACTTGGCCGCCGGCTTGCCGCCCGATTTCCCAGTGGGCTTGCCAGTGGGCTTGCCAGCGGACTTGCCGGTGGCGCCCTTCTTCTTCGTGTCGGTCATGGCCATGGCATCAGCCCTCGATCACTTCGCCGGTCGCCTTGGCGACGCGGACCTTGGTCTTGTGGGCATCGTCCAGCACGCGGAAGCCAACCTTGGTCGGCTTCTCGGTCTTCGGATCGATCAGCATCAGGTTGGACAGGTGGATCGCCGCCTCTTCCTCGACGATGCCACCGGTCTGCCCCACGCCCTTCGCCTTGGTGTGCTTGGTCGCCACCTTCACACCCTGCACGATGGCGCGGTCGGCGCGCGGAAACACCCGCAGCACCTCACCGCGGCGGCCCTTGTCGGCCCCCGCGATCACCAGCACCCGGTCACCCTTACGGATCCGCGCGGCCATCTCACAGCACCTCCATCATAGTACTTCCATCATAGTACTTCGGGCGCCAGCGAAATGATCTTCATGAACTTCTTGGCGCGCAGCTCGCGCACCACCGGTCCGAAGATGCGCGTGCCGATCGGCTCCATCTGCTTGGTGATCAGCACCGCCGCATTGCGGTCGAAACGAATCGCCGAGCCGTCCGGCCGGCGCACCGGATAGGCAGTGCGCACGATGACCGCCTGGTGCACGTCGCCCTTTTTCACCTTGCCGCGCGGAATCGCCTCCTTCACCGAGACGACGATCACGTCGCCCACCGAGGCGGTTCGGCGCTTCGAGCCGCCCAGCACCTTGATGCACTGCACGCGACGGGCGCCGGAGTTGTCGGCGACCTCCAGATTGGACTCGACCGAGATCATGACGCGGCTCCTTCAGCAGCGGCAGCGGAAGCCTGGGAGCCGGCAGCCTGGGGGGCCGCGTGAGTGCCGGCAGCGTGCGCGCCAGATACCTCGGCAACCTCACCCAGCTTCGCGCCATTGCGCTCGACCACCTGCCAGGTCTTGCGCTTGCTGATCGGGCGGCATTCCTCGATGCGGACCGTGTCGCCGGCCTTGCAAAGATTCTCTTCGTCATGCGCCGCGTATTTCTTCGAACGGCGGATGAACTTCTTGTACAGCGGATGCATGACGCGACGATCGACAAGCACCGTTACGGTCTTGTCCATCTTGTGGCTGGTCACACGACCGGTGAGCACGCGCTTTGGCATATCGCGTCTCTCTCCTTATTTCGCAGCGGCGGAGGAGCGATGCTTCTCCGTCAGAATGGTTTTCGCGCGCGCGATCTCGCGCCGCACCTCGCGCATTCGACCGGTGCCTTCCTGCTGGCCGGTGGCGCGCTGGAACCGCAGGTTGAACTGTTCCTTGCGCAGATCGAGCAGCAGCGTGCCGAGTTCGTCCGGCGTCTTCGCGCGGACATCGCTCGCCTTGTGTTTCACCGCCTTGGCCATCAGGCGTCTCCCATCCGGGCGACGAACTTGGTGCGGATCGGCAGTTTCGCGGCACCCAGGGTCAGCGCCTCGCGCGCCAGGCCGCTCGGCACCCCGTCGATCTCGAACATGATGCGGCCAGGGGCCACGCGTGCCACCCAGAACTCGGGTGAGCCCTTGCCGGAGCCCATGCGCACCTCGGCCGGCTTGGTCGACACCGGAACGTCCGGGAAGATGCGGATCCAGACGCGCCCGGTGCGCTTCATCGCGCGCGTGATAGCACGCCGCGCCGCCTCGATCTGGCGCGCGGTGATCCGGTCCGGCTCCAGCGCCTTCAGCCCATAGGTGCCGAAGTTCAAGGTGAACCCACCCTTGGCATTGCCATGGATGCGGCCCTTGTGCGCCTTGCGGTAGGTGGTGCGTTTGGGTTGCAGCATTGCCGTTCTACCGATTCATCTAGCGTTGCGGCGCCTGCTCGGCGGCGCGGCGATCCTGCGCCATTGGGTCTTGCGCAAGGATTTCGCCCTTGAACACCCAAACCTTCACGCCGCACGTGCCGTAGGTCGTCTTCGCCGTTGCTTGGCCGTAATCAATGTCCGCGCGCAGCGTGTGCAGCGGCACGCGGCCTTCGCGATACCATTCCACCCGGGCGATTTCCGCCCCACCCAATCGGCCGCCGCAGTTGATTCGAATGCCCTGCGCACCGAGCCGCATCGCCGACTGCACCGCGCGCTTCATCGCGCGACGGAACGCCACGCGGCGCTCGAGCTGCTGGGCGATGTTCTCGGCCACCAGTTGCGCATCGATCTCAGGCTTGCGGATTTCGACGATGTTCAGCGACACGTCGGCCTTGGCCATCTTGCTGAGCTCTTTCTTCAGCACCTCAATGTCCTGACCCTTCTTGCCGATCACCACCCCGGGCCGCGCCGCGTAGATCGTCACCCGCGGCTTCTTCGCCGGGCGCTCGATCACCACGCGCGACACGCCGGCGCCGTGCAGCTTCTTGCGCAGATGGCCGCGCAGCTTCAGGTCCTCGTGCAGCAACTTAGCGTAGTCCGCGCCGGCGTACCAGCGGCTGTCCCAGGTGCGGTTGATGCCGAGCCGAAGCCCGATCGGATTGACCTTGTGACCCATCCTATGCGGCCTCCTGCCCAGCGACGTCTTCGGCACGCTCGGCGACAACGATCTTCAAATGGCTGAACCACTTTTCCACGCGGGCGGAACGGCCACGGCCACGCGCATGGAAGCGGCGCATCACCACCGAGCGGCCCACCTCGGCGCGCGCCACCACCAGCCGATCGACATCGAGCTGATGGTTGTTCTCGGCATTGGCGATCGCGCTTTCCAACGCCTTCTTCACGTCCTTGGCGATGCGGCGCTTGGAGAACGTCAGCGTGGCGATCGCCTTGCTGGCCGGCTGGTTGCGGATCAGCCCGGCGACCAGGTTCAGCTTGCGCGGCGAGACGCGGATATTGCTGACGATGGCCTGCGCCTCGGTGTCCGCCAATGTGCGGGGATGGTTGGGCTTGCTCATCTGTGCTTGCTCAGCTTGCTCATGGGTCTTAGCCTCGCTTCGCCTTCTTGTCGGCGGCGTGCCCGGTGAACGTGCGGGTGGGCGAGAACTCGCCGAATTTGTGGCCGACCATGTTCTCGTTGACCTGCACCGGCAGGAACTTCCGGCCGTTGTAGACGCCAAAGGTCAATCCGACGAACTGCGGCAGAATCGTCGAGCGGCGCGACCAGATCTTGATGATCTCGTTGCGGCCCGACGCGCGCGAGGCCTCGGCCTTGTTCAGCATATACCCGTCGACGAACGGGCCCTTCCAGACGGAGCGTGTCATCGCTCGATGCCCCTCATCACTTTCCAACCTTCCGACGGCGGATGATCAGGCTGTCGGTCCGCTTGTTGCCACGCGTCTTGTAGCCCTTGGTCGGCTGGCCCCACGGCGAGACCGGGTGCCGCCCGCCCGAGCTGCGACCCTCGCCACCGCCATGCGGGTGATCGACCGGGTTCATCACCACGCCGCGGTTGTGCGGCTTGCGGCCCAGCCAGCGCGAGCGCCCGGCCTTGCCGATCTTCTGGTTCATGTTGTCCGGGTTGGACACCGCACCGACCGAGGCCATGCACTCGGCCCGCACCAGGCGAACCTCGCCCGACATCAGCTTGAGCTGCGCGTAGCCGGAGTCCTTGCCAACGAGCTGCGCGTAAGTGCCCGCCGCGCGCGCGATCTTGCCGCCGGCGCCGGCCTTCATTTCGATGTTGTGCACGATCGTGCCGACCGGGATCGCCGCCAGCGGCATCGCGTTGCCCGGCTTGATGTCGACCCGGGCGCCGGCCACCACCATGTCGCCCGTGCGCAGCCGTTGCGGCGCCAGAATGTAGGCGAGCTCGCCGTCCTGGTATTTGATCAGGGCGATGAACGCCGAACGGTTCGGATCGTATTCGAGCCGCTCCACGTTCGCCGGGACGTCGAACTTGCGGCGCTTGAAATCGACCTCTCGATAGGTCTGCTTGTGTCCGCCGCCACGGAACCGGCTGGTGATGCGGCCGTGGTTGTTGCGCCCGCCCGAGTGGTTCTTGCCCTCGGTCAAGCCCTTGACCGGCTTGCCCTTCCACAGATCACTGCGGTCGATCAGCACCGTGCCGCGTAGGCTGGGTGTGACCGGATTGAAATTCCTCATCGGCATCGCTGTCGTTCCCCGCCGCTCACGCGAGACCGTTGGTAAGGTCGATCGACTGGCCCTCGGCGAGCTGGACGAACGCCTTCTTCACGTCCGATCGCACGCCAGGCCGGCCCTTGAACTTCTTGGTCTTGCCTTTCTGCACCAGCGTGTTCACGCCGAGCACCTTGACGCCGAACAGGCCCTCGATCGCTGCCTTGATCTCCGGCTTCGAGGCGCCGATGGCGACGCGGAACACGAACTGGTTCTTCTCCGACAGCCCGGTCGCCTTTTCGGTGATCAGCGGGTTGCGGATGATCTGGTACATCGCCTCGCGCGAAAGCTGCTTCACGCGCTTCGCCGGCGCCTTCCTGGTTTCGCTCATGACGCGGCTCCCTCAACGTCGGTGGCCGCGGTTCCGGCGCCGGCGATTTCGGCACCCATGGCTCCGGCTGCCGCGACTTCAGCGCCGGCACCTTCAGTGCCCGAAACCTCACCGCCCGTCTCGGGTGCGGCATCCGCCGGCGCGCCGTGGGGTGCCGCAAGCCCGGGCGAACCCGTAACGCCCAGTCGCGCCTCCAACGCCTTGATCCCCGCTTCGGTGATCGCCAGCACCTCATGCTGCAGGATGTCGTAGACATTGGCGCCGACGCTCGGCAGCACATCGAGGCCCGGAATGTTCCGGCTGGCGAGCAGGAAGTCGAGGTCGACCTCGTGATCGACCACCAGCGTGGAGCGCCATCCCAGCGCCTTCAGCTTCTTCGCAAGATCGCCGGTCTTGGTGATACCGGCGGCGGCATCCAGGATGATCAGCTTACCCTCAAGCTGCTTCTGCGACAGCGCCGAGATCAGACCGAGGCGACGCACCTTCTTCGGCAGGCTGTATTCGTGCGATCGCACGACAGGACCATGCACCACACCGCCGGTACGAAACTGCGGCGCGCGCAGGCTGCCCTGGCGGGCATTGCCGGTGCCCTTCTGCCGATACGGCTTCTTCGTGGTGCCCGACACTTCCGACAGGCCCTTGACCTTGTGGTTGCCGGACCGCCGCTTGGCGAGCTGCCAGTGCACCACGCGCGCCATGATATCGGCCCGCGGCTTAATGCCGAAGATTTCGTCGGGCAGCTCGGTGCTGCCTGACGCGGCGTTATCGAGGGTGGTGATCGCGATCTGCATCGTCCTGTCCCGCTCAGCCGGCCAACGCGGCCGGGTAGGGCGCATCGGTCGGACGCGCGCGCTTGATGGCGTCGCGCACCAACACATAGCCACCCTTGGCACCCGGCACAGCGCCGCGGATCATCAACAAGCCCTTCTCCGCATCAACCGCCGCGACCTGGAGGTTCAGTGTGGTCACGCGCTCGACTCCGAGATGGCCGGCCATTTTCTTGTTCTTGAAGGTCTTGCCGGGATCCTGCCGGTTGCCGGTGGACCCCAGGCTGCGATGGCTGATGGACACGCCGTGGCTGGCTTCGAGGCCGGAGAAGTTCCAGCGCTTCATGCCGCCGGCAAAACCCTTGCCGATCGTGGTGCCGCAGACATCAACCTTCTGCCCGACGACGAAATGCGCCGCCGACAGCGTGGCCCCGGGCTCCAGCAGCGCGTCTTCCGCGACGCGGAATTCCACCAGCTTCAGCTTCGGCTCGACCTTTGCCTTCGCGTAATGGCCTTTGTTCGGCTTCGACACGTTCTTTACCTTGGCCTTGCCCCAGCCGAGCTGCACGGCGTTATAGCCGTCCTTCTCGGCGGTGCGCGCAGCCACCACCTGCACCTGGTCGAGGTGCAGCACGGTCACCGGCACATGGGTGCCGTCGTCGCGGAAGATCCGCGTCATGCCGATTTTCTTGGCCAGCAATCCGGTGCGCATCCGACCAATTCCCGCCCTAGATCTTGATCTCGACGTCGACGCCGGCGGCCAGGTCGAGCTTCATCAGCGCGTCCACGGTCTGCGGCGTCGGCTCGACGATATCGAGCAGCCGGCGATGCGTGCGCATCTCGAACTGCTCACGGCTTTTCTTGTCGACGTGCGGCGAGCGGTTCACCGTGAACCGCTCGATATGCGTGGGCAGCGGTATTGGGCCGCGGACCCTGGCACCCGTGCGCTTGGCGGTGTTAACGATCTCCTTCGTGCTGTTGTCCAGCACGCGATGATCGTACGCCTTGAGCCGGATGCGGATGTTCTGGTTGTCCATCATTCAGTCTTCCGCGGTGTCCCAGGCTGGGAGGTCCCAAGCTTCATCGAAACGCACGTTTTGCAAACGAAACCGGCGCCCCGCGATCGCGCGGGGCGCCGGCCATGACTTCAACGCTAGGCAGTGATCGAGGCGACGACCCCGGCACCAACCGTGCGGCCACCCTCGCGAATGGCGAAGCGAAGCTGCGCATCCATCGCGATCGGCGCGATCAGCTCCACGTCCATCGTCACGTTGTCGCCCGGCATCACCATCTCGGTGCCTTCCGGCAACTGCACGACGCCGGTGACGTCGGTGGTGCGGAAGTAGAACTGCGGGCGATAGTTGGTGAAGAACGGCGTGTGGCGGCCACCCTCCTCCTTCGTCAGGATGTAGGCCTCGGCCTTGAACTTCGTGTGCGGCGTGATCGAGCCGGGCTTGGCCAGCACCTGGCCGCGCTCGATGTCCTCACGCTTGGTGCCACGCAGCAATGCGCCAATGTTGTCGCCCGCCTCGCCCTGGTCGAGCAGCTTGCGGAACATTTCGACGCCGGTCACAACGGTCTTGGTGGTCGGACGGATGCCGACGATCTCGACCTCCTCGCCCACCTTGATAATGCCGCGTTCGACACGCCCAGTCGCCACCGTGCCGCGGCCGGAGATCGAGAACACGTCCTCCACCGGCATCAGGAACGGCCGGTCGGTCGCGCGCACAGGTTGCGGAATGTAGTCGTCCACCGCCTTCATCAGCTCGAGGATCGACTGCTCGCCGATTTCCGGGTTGCGGTCCTCCAGCGCGCACAGCGCCGAGCCCTTGACGATCGGAATGTCGTCGCCGGGGAACTGGTAGGAGGACAGCAGCTCGCGCACCTCCATCTCCACCAGCTCGATCAGCTCGGGATCGTCCACCATGTCGATCTTGTTCAGGTAGACAACAAGCGCCGGCACGCCGACCTGGCGGGCGAGCAGGATGTGCTCGCGGGTCTGCGGCATCGGGCCGTCGGCGGCGGACACGACCAGGATCGCGCCGTCCATCTGCGCGGCGCCGGTGATCATGTTCTTCACATAGTCGGCGTGACCGGGGCAGTCGACGTGCGCGTAGTGGCGCGCCTTCGTCTCATACTCGACGTGGGCGGTGGAGATGGTGATGCCGCGCGCCTTTTCCTCCGGCGCCTTGTCGATCTGGTCGTAGGCCGTGTAGGTCGCCCCACCGGTCTTCGCCAAAATCTTCGTGATCGCAGCGGTCAGCGAGGTCTTGCCATGATCGACATGGCCGATCGTGCCGATGTTGCAGTGCGGCTTGTTCCGCTCGAATTTAGCCTTGCCCATGGTCTTCTCCGTGGATCCGCTCAGGGTCCGTCAGTGTCGCAATTATCAGCGCCGGCAATTACCACCGCCGGCGATTACCAGTGCCGGCGATTACCAGCGCCGGCGCTTACCAGCGATAGTGGCTGAAGGCCTTGTTCGCCTCCGCCATCCGATGGGTGTCTTCCCGTTTCTTCACTGCCGAGCCGCGATTGTTCACCGCGTCCAGCAGTTCATTCGACAGCCGGTCTTCCATCGTGTGCTCGCCCCGCTTGCGCGCGGCGTCGATCAGCCAGCGGATCGCCAGTGCCTGGCGCCGCTCGGTCCGCACCTCGACCGGCACCTGGTAGGTGGCGCCGCCGACGCGACGGGACCGCACCTCGACCGCCGGCTTCACGTTGTCCAACGCCTCGTGGAACATCCGAACCGGATCGGCCTGCGAGCCGCCCTTACGCTTCATGGTGTCCAGCGCACTGTAGACGATGGTCTCCGCGGTCGATTTCTTGCCGTCGTACATCAGCGCGTTCATGAAACGGCTGATCACCACGTCGCCGAACTTGGCGTCCGGCAGGATCTCGCGTTTCGTCGCGCGGCGGCGGCGGCTCATTTCGGCCTCTTCGCGCCGTACAGCGACCGGCGTTGGCGACGCTTGGCGATGCCCTGGGTGTCCAGCACGCCGCGCAGAATATGGTACCGCACGCCGGGCAGATCCTTCACGCGCCCGCCGCGGATCAGCACGACCGAGTGCTCCTGCAGGTTATGGCCCTCGCCCGGGATGTAGCTGACCACCTCATACCCGTTGGTCAGCCGCACCTTCGCGACCTTGCGCAGCGCCGAGTTCGGCTTCTTCGGGGTGGTCGTGTAGACGCGCGTGCAGACGCCGCGCTTCTGCGGGCATCCGGCAAGCGCCGGCACCGTGTTCCGGGTCTTCTGCGGCTCCCGCCCCTTGGCGATGAGCTGATTGATGGTCGGCATGTGACCTTGGTGCTCTTTCGTGCTCGACTTGCGTCGTATGGGACTTGCGTCAACTGTAACTTGCGTCATCCGGCGTTTCGGCCGCCTTCTGGTTCGACGACCGTCGTTGCAACAGGCGTTGCCCCCCGGCCTGGGCGTGCCCAGCGGGGGTCAATTGGCTTGCGGCCTAGGCCCGCCGGGAGATTTCCGGGGGCGGCGCCGCATGCGCCGGTGCCTGCGAACGACGGCCGGCCCCATGGGGTCGGCTGAGGGCGCGGAACCTAGTGGCGAGGGGATGGCAAGTCAAGCGGCTGCGGGCGGGGTTGCGGGCGCACCTGCGGGCACGAGTTTGCGTCGAATGCAAATGTGAGATGGGCCGCTGCGGACGCGCCGAACCTAGGTTCCGCCGCGCTTCTGTCCAATAATACGCACGAGATCGCCAACGCACCGCAGGCGATCCATCTCGGGCGTGGTGAAGCGAAGATCCAGGCGCTCCTCCAGGGCCGACAGAATAAGGATCATACGCAGCGAATCCCAACCGACAACATCGGCCGCCGTCATCTCGGGCGTCACCGGCAGAGAAGGTTGGTCGAAGACGTCCCGCAGCACCGCCGTCACTTCGTCCATGATCACGGCTTCATCCATGGTTCCTCCTTGGGACGGTCTGCCCGTTGTGCGAGCACGACAACTGCCGGCTACGCAGTCATGCCGCGACATCCGCGGTGTGGCGCGGCCCGGATGCCAGCAGGTCGCGCAGCGCCGCCGTGGCGCGAAGGTTCACGCCGGCCCGATAGGCGGCGAAGGCGCGCGCCTCGTTCGGTCCGCCCGGGACCTCCTCGAGGATGCGCGCATAGTGCTCCGACAGTGTCGCCGAAGCCGGATTGGCGCCGCGGATGACCGCCACGCCCGTCGGCGCGGCATCGAACACATCGATGGTCAGCTCGGGACGATATCTTTGCAGCACAGCTATGATCTTCCACACGTCGCCGGTCCACCAATCGGGATGGTCGGAGCGTGATCGGCGAAAGCCATCCAGCCGGTCCCTCGTCGTCATGTAGATATCGGGCGGCACCACATGATTGATCACGATGACCGATTGCGGCGTTGCATGCCGCTCGACAGCGATGAAGTCGCGCAGCATGACCTCCAGGTGCAGCGTCGGGCCATTGAGGAATGCCAGTTCGATCGGTCCGCCGAGGTAGGTCGCCGGGTCATGTTGGGCGAAGAACGTGTCGCTCGACATGCGGAACAACGCGAGGCCGGGGCGCGGGTCGAGTGCCGTCTCCTCCAACATCAGGCGCGGGTCGATCGCCACCGATGGGCAGTCCGCCAGTTGCAGCGCCGCGCCGCGCTGGGTGCCGATCTCCAGGTAGCTGCGCGGCCGCAACATGCGATGCAGGTGCTGGAGAAACGCCAGGTAATGCTCGCCCTGATGGTCCGGGTAGACGACGTTTGGCTGGAACGCCTCGAAGGCCACAACGGGCGCTTGTTGACCAGACGATTTGCCCAGCCCCGTCGAGTTCGGCAGCGTCGATTTCGGCAATAACGAGTCGAGGACGCTGCGGAGCTGGTCGGGTTCGATGCGGAACCGGCCTGCGGTGCCATCAGACCCCGCTTCGACAACCGGCCCAAAGATTTCGGCGTAGCGAAGGCCGCACCGATCGGCCAGCGCGGCATGGAACGGATCCGGCGCGCCACCGGGTAACAGCGCAACGACCAGCGCCGACGCCGGACAGAAGGCGATGTTGGCGAGCTGTGGCACCGGCGCGCCGACCACGGCCTCAGCGGCGGCGAACATGGCGACACGTTCCGATGCCGTATGCAATTCCGGTGTGACAGGCTCGAAGCCGAACGTAGCGCATAGTTCGATGACGGCCGCTTCGTTTTCCAGACGCGGCCCGTCCGCGCGAACCTGCGACACGTAGAGCCGGCGCTTCGGCTGATCGGATTGCCGGCCCGAGGGGTGGCCATTGGCGTCGCCCAGAATGCGCGCGCGCAGCGCGACCATTGCATCGGACAGAATGAAGTTAGGCGGCAGATGGATCGATGTGACGTAATGCAGGTTGGAAAAGCGCCAAACCTCGTCGTCGGGAATTTCACGCGCACGCGCGCCCGGCGCTATCATGCCCAGCAAGTCGAGCATCGTCGCACGCAGCGTCGGATCTTCCTCCTTCGGAATAACCAACACCAGTTGGAAGACGTCCATTCTGGTGGCTGCGAACGCCACGAGGCCGATGGCATCGACCAACCAGCGTCCATAGTTGCGCCACCAAGGTCGTTTCAACAGCAGCGCCGGATCGCGCTCCATGCGCGTGGGGATGACCGCGAGGCGGAGCCGCGCGTCACCGATCGCCTCCAGTCCGTAAGGTGCCACACCGTTGTCGAGCGACGCGCCGCAGGTCTCGTCCAGCAGGTAACCGTCGCGGGTGATGACGGCCCCCTCGCCGGTCACCAGCGCGCGTTCCATGACCACCTTCAGGACATCGTCATAGCCCTGTCTCAGATCCAGGTGATGGTGGTGGGAGGCAGCAAGCAGGTCCGCGGCAATGCTGGCAGTATCCGCGTGGATCGGCATGCCGCGCGTATACGCGCCCGCCGGCGCCAGTACGTTGATCGCGCGAATTCCACCCACCGACGGGTCGGTCTCGTAACGTCGTGCCAGCTCGCGCAGTGACGCCCGGGTGACCGTCAGATCGGCGTCGTCGGCCACCGTGTGCGCACCCGGCATCCGCAACGCATTGGCACAGATCGCATACCATGTGTCATGGCTGATGCGGTTCATGTCATCGTACGGCGCGAACCGATCGATCACGCCACGCAGCAGGCCCGGTGCCAATTGCTCGACGCTGCCGACCCTGCCCGGGGCGTGATCCTCCGCGCAAACCCACAGTAACGTGATGGGGCCGTAACGGCGCAACGCGGCGAACAAACGCTCTATGCGGGGTGGCTCGACCGGGTCGTTGCACTTCCAAATGAAGATCTTCTCGGCCGAGGCCAGGTCGGCCAGCAGCTTGCGCCGCAGAAACCGCAGACGGGTTGCTTCGCTCTTGCGCAAACCCGCCTCCGCCATGTCGGTCGGCCGCAGGAACGTGTGATAGAATAACTGGTAACGGGATTCACGGATGAGATACTCGCGGTCCCCGTCGCCCGGCCGGCCGCCGATGGTGATCTCGATGCTGTCAGGCTCGCCCAACCCGTCGAAGCCGCACTCGATGCCAGCGACGAGATCCTCCAGCCGCGAGTCGCCGGGCAGGCCCGCGAAGCGCAACAGGCCGAGCGGTTCGGCGCCCGCCCAGCGTTGCACCAGGCCGAACTCGCAATTGTCGCCGAGCGATTCGAAGCGCGCGACAAGCCGATCCAGTTCCATGCACGCGGGTCCTACTGCTGTGTCCCACTGGCGATGCTGTATCCCACTGGCGAACATGCCGGTCAGCACAGCACCCAGGCATGATAGCACGCAACGCCGGCCGCACGCCGACGATCTGCGGATCGATCCGGCAGCGGTAGGAAACCGACCTAGGCGGCCACCGCTGCGCGACAGAAACTTGTCAGGTGCCGCGCCAACCGCTCGACGTTGATGCTGAAGCGATGCCGCGACGGGCGACCGTTGCCGGCGGGTTCCGCATCCACCAGCGGGCCGAACATCTCACCATATTCCATCCCGCGCAGGCTTGCGAGATCCCAATAGAACGGGTCCGGAACATCCGCGGGCGACAACACGAACAGCCGCCCGCCCGCGGGGCAGAATATGACATTGGTGAGTGCGGCGCTCTGCACGCCGATGACGCACGCCGCCGACTGGAACAGAGCAGCCTGATCGCGCAGGCTGAAACCTTCCGGCTGGACCACCTCGAAATCAAGCCGCTCGCACAGCGCGATCACCTCGGCCTCGTTCACCAATTGCCATTCCGCCGTGCTGTCCCGCAACACATACAGCTTGCGTCGTCCCGCGGCCGGTGCCGCATGTTGCAGGCGCGCTGCGAGTTCGGCGATAGCGGCGGGGTGCTTGCCGAGCGGCGGGTATTGCAGTGGCGTCACGTAATGCAAGGCCGCGACGGTCCATGCCTCATGGTCGGGCTGCTCGATCACGGGCCGCCCTGGCGCGAAGCGGTCCAGCGTCTCCCGCATGATCGCCCGCATCCTAGGATCTTCGTGCCCGCCGACGATGATCTGGCAATCGGCCGGCAGCTCCATGGCGGGCAGCCTGGCCAGCAGCCCGGCACCATCCAGCAGCCACCTTCCGTAGTCGCGCCAGAATGGCCCCTTCACCAGCAGCGAAGGCTGCTCGATGTGGCGCGCGGGACGTTGCTCCAGGCGCTGATGGCCATTGACCAACTTTGTGAGGCCCGGCGGGCAGCCGCCGGCGTGGGAAAAGAACTCCCAACAGCTTTCGACCAGCAGCGCGCCGCCCGCGGTGACCACGCTACCCTGCCCGAGCACGATTGCGTCGCGCAGGCCGACGTGAAAGATCGGCGGGCAGGCCTGTTCCAGGCGCTCAAGATATTCCGCATAGGCAATTTGTGTCGGGTGCAGCGCGTCCTCGGTATCCTGGCACAGCGGGGCGAGGCGTCGGTAGCTCCCGCCGCCGGCCACCAGTGCGACATAAAGAAAGTCGTCGCGGATAACGGCTTCCTGCTGTGCGAGCACCAACAGTTCCGCCAGCGCGATGCGCGCGACCTCGCGGCCAGCCTGCGGCTGCGATACCGAGAGGTGACGTTGTGCAACGGTCTCCTCCACCGCCCGCGGCTGAGCGACAACCGTCCAGCCGCCCAGGGGATGGGCGGTGTCGATCGCCGGCACGCCGTGAATCTGCACCTGATCCAGATGGAGATAGGTGTAACCCAGCGCCATCACGCGCAGCCGCCTCGCCATCAGCGGTTCCGGCAACTTCACGATCAACGGGTCGCCATCGGCGCCACCGATCAAGCGGTCGCCCGCATTGCTGTAGATCGGTGTCCAGACCTTGTCCGCACCCGCCAGTTCGACACGGAAGGCACCGAGCCGTTCGCGCAACGATGGTTCGTTGACACGGTTGAACACACGGATCTCGTAGATCAGATGCGGCGTTCCAAGGTCCACCGACCACCAGGGATGCGGCTCCAGCGCGGTGTGGCATTGCGCGTCGCCGGTGATGGTTCCGCTGACCACGCCCGCCGCGTCTTCCTGCGTGGTCCTGCCGCGCGACCATTCCGACACCGAACTCTGATCGGCCGGCTTGCCCAGCGCGACGTTGGGCAGTTGCGCCGGCGGCACCAGGCGGGCCTCCTGCGCCGCGCGCAGGTAGCGGCGCCAGTAATCCGCCAGATAGGTGTCCTCGACCGCGTTCATGCCTTGCAGGGTGGCATGCCCCTGACCCTCGTCGATCACGCGCTGCCAGCCCGCCTGGCCGTAGAAGTCACCCAGCATGCCGCGCTCGACCCGGTATTGGAAATCGCGTGCCGACTTGAAGGCGTAATGATTGACGAAGCCGACATTGCGGATACGCAACTGGATTTCGGCCGACTTGACGTAGCTGTGACCCTCGTCGCTGCCCCGAACGAGATCGATCGGATCACCGAGCACGTTGACCGCCCTGAAGTCGGGGCCGAACACACCATCCCAGCCGTGCCAGACATAGACCTTCTGGCGGATCTTCGAGAGGTCGATCCTCGCGCTGCGCGTGATTGTCTTGGTGCTGGGATGCAGCCGATCCTCGCGCCGCGTGTAGTTGATCAGCACGCTGCCGGGCGGCCGCTCCTGGTGGTCGTTGTTGCCGAAGAAGAACCAGTTGAAGTGGATGGCGTCCCACTGCGGCGGGCAGCGGCGCAGATAGTCCTGGATGTTGTCGAGCCCCGGCAGCACGAGGAACTCATCGACGTCCAGAAAGGCGACCCATCGCGATGCGTCCTTATGCTGACGCAGCGCATGCATCATCATGTAGAATTGCTGGCCCTGAAACGGGAAGTGGTGGAACGTTACGAATGGCGCATCGCCGCGGGTGAACGGCAGGACCTGCATGTAGAGATCGGCCGGATCCTCATCGTTGCAGTACAGATACACGTGGTCGAAGCCGATCGCCTGATGGTACAGCAGCCATTCGGTGATGTACGCGGTTTCCCAGCGCGCACACGCCATGATCGAAACGTTATATTTTGGTTCCGCCACCGATGTCTCTTGCCTGCACCGCCGGAGTATCAGTTCGACAAAAGCACCGCTGATGCCAGGCAGCGGGATTGACGTACGGCACCGAACCCTCCGTCCGTCATGGCCGGGTCAAGCCCGGCCATGCCGGGTCGAGCGGCGGGTGCCAACGAACCGAGAGTCAATCTTCCCACCACCTTGAATGACTCAGGTCGCACCTGTATCGGCGTTATCGCCGCCTCGATCTTGTGCACCATCGATAGGCTCCCCCACAGTGCGGACCTGACCTGCGCCCCATAAAAAACAAGCCGGTGGCACATCCGCGCCACCGGCCCCTTCACGCGTCAAAGCTCAACCCAACGCTACTCCGCCGCTTTCGCCGGCTCCGGACTGCCCAAGGTCAGCGTGCGCTGGTCGCGCCCGGCGGCAATCGCCCGCAGGCGGTTCATCACCGCCCCGGTGCCCGCCGGGATCAGCCGCCCGACGATGACGTTCTCCTTCAGCCCCATCAGGCTGTCGGTCTTGCCCGCCGTCGCCGCCTCGGTCAGCACCCGCGTCGTCTCCTGGAACGACGCCGCCGAGATGAAGCTGTTGGTCTGCAGGCTCGCCTTGGTGATGCCTTGCAGCACCGGCATCGCGTGCGCCGGACGATCGTCCTTCGCCAGCTTCGCGTTCACGGCATCGAACTCGGTGCGGTCGATCTGCTCGCCGGCCAGGAAGGTGGTGTCGCCCGGATCCAGGATCTCCACCTTCTGCAACATCTGCCGAACGATCACCTCGATGTGCTTGTCGTTGATCTTCACGCCCTGCAGCCGGTAGACGTCCTGGATCTCGTTCACCAGGTAATCCGACAGCGCCGGCACGCCCAGCACCTTCAGGATGTCGTGCGGCACGCGCGGCCCATCGACCAGCGGGTCGCCGCGCAGCACGAAGTCACCTTCCTGCACCGAAACGTGTTTGCCCTTCGGGATCAGGTACTCGGTCTCCTCGCTGGTCTCATCGTTCTTCACGATGATGCGGCGCTTCGCCTTGTAGTCCTTGCCGAACTCCACGCGTCCATCGGTTTCCGCGATGACCGCGTGATCCTTCGGCCGCCGTGCCTCGAACAACTCCGCCACGCGCGGCAGACCGCCGGTGATGTCGCGGGTCTTGCTGCCCTCGCGCGGGATACGCGCCAGCACGTCGCCAGCGGCGACCATGATGCCGTTGTCGACCGACAGAATAGAATCAGGCGACAGGAAGTAACGCGCATCGGAGCCGCTCGGCAGCCGCAGCACCTCGCCGTTCTCGTCCTTCAATTGCAGTCGAGGACGCAGGTCGGCGCTCTTGGCACCCTGCTTGTAGTCGACCACCACCTTCGAGGTCAGACCGGTGACTTCGTCGACCCGCTCAACGAGCGTGATGCCCTCGATCAGGTCGATATATTCCAGCCGGCCGGCCCGCTCAGTGATAATCGGCAGCGTGTAGGGGTCCCATTCCGCCAGCTTCTGGCCGCGCGCAACCAACTGGCCTTCGTCGACCAACAACCGCGCACCGTACGGCACCCGGAAACGCGCCCGCTCGCGCCCCTTGTCGTCGGTCAGCACGATCTCGCAGTTGCGGCTCATGACCACCGGCGCGCCCTGGCTGTTCATCACCACGTTGCGGTTCTTCATCGCGATCGAGCCCTCGTGGCTCGCCTCGATGGAGGACTGCTCTGCGCCACGCTGCGCCGCGCCACCAATGTGGAACGTGCGCATCGTAAGCTGAGTACCCGGCTCGCCGATCGACTGCGCGGCGATCACGCCCACCGCCTCGCCGATGTTCACCGGTGTGCCGCGTGCCAGATCGCGGCCGTAACAATGGCCGCAGACGCCGATCCGGCTGTCGCAGGTCAGCACCGAGCGGATCTTCATCGACTCGACGCCGGCCTTCTCGATGCGTTCCGCCTCCGTCTCCTCGATCAGCGTGTTGGCGGCCAGCAGCACCTCGCCCGTGGTCGGGTCGAGCACGTCTTCGGCCGAGGTGCGGCCGAGGATGCGCTCGCTCAGGCTGGAGACGATCTCGCCGCCGTCCATCACCGCCTTCACCGTCAGGCCGCGGTCGGTGCCGCAATCCTCCTCGACGATGATGCAGTCTTGCGCCACGTCGACCAGACGCCGCGTCAGGTAGCCCGAGTTCGCGGTCTTCAACGCGGTGTCCGCGAGACCCTTGCGGGCGCCGTGGGTGGAGTTGAAGTATTCGAGAACCGACAGGCCTTCCTTGAAGTTGGCGATGATCGGCTGCTCGATGATCTCGCCCGACGGCTTGGCCATCAGGCCGCGCATGCCGGCGAGCTGGCGCATCTGCGCCGGCGACCCGCGTGCGCCCGAGTGCGACATCATCCAGACCGAATTGGTCTGCACGCCGATCTCCTGCTTGGAGATCTCCTTCATCATTGCGCCGGCGACCTCATCGGTGCACCGCGACCAGGCGTCGACCACCTTGTTGTAGCGTTCGCCGGCGGTGATCAGGCCTTCCTGATACTGCTGCTCGAACTCCTTCACTTCGCTCTGCGTGCGGTGGATCAGCTCCTCTTTCTCGACCGGAATGATCAGGTCATCCTTGCCGAACGAGATGCCGGCCTTGAACGCCTGGCCGAAGCCAAGCCCCATGAGCCGGTCAGCGAAGATCACGCACTCCTTCTGGCCGCAGTGGCGATACACCGCGTCGATCACGTCGGAGATGTTCTTCTTCGTGAGCTGCCGGTTGATCAGGTCGAACGGCACGTTGGGGTGCTTCGGCAGGATCTGGCCGATCATCATCCGGCCCGGCGTGGTCACCACAAGCTGGCGCACCGGGTTGCCGCCATGATCGATCGACTCCCAGCGGCTCTTGATCTTGTCGTGCAGTTTCAGCACGCCGACCGTCAGCGCGTGCTCGATCTCGCCGATCAGGCCGAAGGCGGGCGCGTCCCGGTCCGAGGCGACGCGGAACTCCGGCGTCTCCAGCGACAGATAGTACAACCCCAGAACGATGTCCTGACTCGGCACGATGATCGGCTTGCCGTTCGCCGGGCTGAGGATGTTGTTGGTCGACATCATCAGCACGCGGGCTTCCAACTGCGCTTCCAAAGATAGCGGCACGTGCACCGCCATCTGGTCGCCGTCGAAGTCCGCGTTGAACGCGGTGCATACCAGCGGGTGAAGCTGGATCGCCTTGCCCTCGATCAGTACCGGCTCGAACGCCTGGATGCCGAGGCGGTGCAAGGTCGGCGCGCGGTTCAGCATCACCGGATGCTCGCGGATAACCTCTTCCAGAATGTCCCAAACCTCGGGGCGTTCCTTCTCCACCATCCGTTTGGCGGCCTTGATGGTGGTGGCGTGGCCGTACTTCTCCAGCTTGGCGTAGATGAACGGCTTGAACAGTTCGAGCGCCATCTTCTTCGGCAGCCCGCACTGGTGCAGCTTCAATTCCGGGCCGACAACGATCACGGAGCGGCCCGAATAGTCGACGCGCTTGCCCAGCAGGTTCTGCCGGAAGCGGCCTTGCTTGCCTTTGAGCATGTCGGACAGCGACTTCAGCGGGCGCTTGTTGGCCC
>Ga0326727_10005449_pt1 | contig 36395 bp, 25 predicted proteins | sample MB2enrmetagenome_FD_207643 | JGI IMG/M metagenome (GOLD analysis project Ga0326727, IMG submission 207643) | Lab enriched peat soil microbial communities from McLean, Ithaca, NY, United States - MB29MY | ecosystem: Environmental > Terrestrial > Soil > Wetlands > Peat | place: USA: New York...
GCGCGCAAGAAGCCTGCTCCTGCCCCCGGCACCAGCCGCCGCGAGGACCTTAATCATGGCCGGCGAGACACCATCGCCGAAGCCGGGGACAATAGCCCCCGCAATGGCGGCTACGCGTACCCATCAGGAGGCCTGGCATGAACTGCGCAAACCATCCTCACCGTGAATGCGTCGCCTACTGCCAGCACTGCGGCAAGCCGCTCTGCCCCGACTGCGTCCGCAACGTCGGGACCTCCGTTTTCTGCGAGCCGTGCTTTGCCGCGCGCGCCGCCGGCGGCCCTGGCGCACCCGGTGGCTTCCCCTACCCGGGTTATCCATATCCCGGCCAGCCGCAACCCGGCTCTGTCGGGCCTGTTCCCGTTGGGCCATCCGTGCCCAACCCCGGCCTCGCCGCTTTGCTCGGGTTCATCCCCGGAGTTGGGGCCATGTACAACGAGCAGTACGCCAAGGGCCTCGTCCACCTGCTGATCTTCGCCGTCCTGGTCTCGCTCTCCCATGAAGTTGGCATCTTCCATTTGTTCGTCTTTGGCTGGGTCGTCTACATGGTCATCGATGCCTACCACACTGCGCGCGCCCGTCGCGACGGCACCCCTCTGCCCAATCCCTTCGGCCTCAATGACATCTCCGAGCGCTTCGGTTATGGCAACTTCTGGCCCGGCAGCGCCTCCGCTCCGCCGCGCTATGGAGCTCCGCCGGATCCCGATCCCGGCAGCCAGCCCACCAGGCAGCCCGCCGCCAACCCCAGCTCAGACGTCCCCCCCGTCAATCCCAACCCGCCACCTTACGGCTATCCCTATGCTCCTCCGGTCTCGCCCTGGGCATCCGGGTATAGTGTGCCTCCCATTCCACCCATTCCTCCGATCCCTCCCATGCCTCCCTACCCCGATCCAAATCCGCCTTCGCGCAACCGCTTTCCGTCAGGCGCGGTGTGGCTTATTGTCCTTGGCCTATTCTTTCTGCTTGGCAACACGCTGCGCTTCCACCTCTTTTACGGTCGCTTCTTTGGCCCTGGTCTGCTGATCGGCTTTGGCCTCTGGCTCTTTACGCACATGATGTTCAATACCGGGCACGACCAGGAGCATGCAGGCGGCGCCTTCCATCAGTGGCGCATTGCGCGGGCCGTTCGCAGCTCATTCTGGATCATCCTCACCGGAGTCATCTGGCTGCTGGACGTCCTCGGCATTCTGTCCTGGTCGCGTAGTTGGCCGATCTATCTCATCGCGGCCGGCGTGATGCTCCTCTTCAATCGCAGCTTCTACTCCGGCTACGTGCCCTCCCCGGGAGCTCCTACCACTCCGCCGCCCGTGCCTCCGGTGGCCTCCACCGAGATCGCGCCCAGCAGCCCCTGGAACGATCGACCCGGCGGCAGCCAGGGAGGGCAATAATCATGGCCGGCTATCCTCCAGGCGTTCCACCCATCCCGCCCGTTCCTCCGCCGGGATATGACCCCCGCGCCCAGCGCCGCTTCTATCGCGACCAGATCCGCGCCCGGCGCGATGCGCTCCGCACTGAGCGCGACCAGATGCGCTATCAGTGGCGCAGCCTCCGCCGCGGCTCCATCCTCGGCCCGACTCTGCTCATCGGCCTTGGCGTCCTCTTTCTGCTGATCCAGACCGGCCACCTCGACCACGCCCGCTTCTGGGCCTGGTACGGGCAGTGGTGGCCGCTGCTGCTGGTCGGCGCCGGCGTCATCCTGCTCGCCGAGTGGGCCTTCGACCAACTCTACCTGCGCGATCCGCAACGGCCGCCCTACCGCCGCTCCGTCGGTGGCGGGGTCATCACCATGCTGCTGGTCCTCGGGATCGTCGGCGTCGTGGGCCGGCATATCGCCGCCGGGGAGCGATGGGACAACGGCGGCTGGCACTTCGATGACGGCAATTTTGACGAGATCTTCGGCGACAAGCACGAAAGTGACCAGATTCTCGACCTCACCCGCCCGAATACCACCGGGCTCACCATCTCCAACCCGCGCGGCGACATCACCGTCAGCGGCACCAGCGACGATGATCGCATCCATGTTGCCGTGCATAAGCAGATCTACGCGCGCACGGATTCCGAGGCGGACAGCAAGGCGCAGCAATACAGCCCGGCCGTCGACATGAGCATGGGCTCCCCCGAGCCCTCCATCCGCATGCCGTCGCTCGAGGGCGCGCGTGCGGACCTGGTCGTCACCGTGCCCGCGCTGACCACCCTGACCGTCACCGCCAATCGTGGCGACATCCACGTCACATCGCTCAAGGGCGCGGTCACCGCTACCGCCAACCACGGCGATATCGAACTCTCCGCCATCAGCAACAACCCGGTCAGCGTGCATATCAACAGCTCAGGTTCCTCGCTCACCGCACACAACATCGACGGTGGCGTCTACGTCCAGGGCCATGCTCAGGACATCACCCTGACTGACGTCACCGGCCCGGTCAGCCTCGCCGGCGAGTTCTTCGGCACCACTCACCTCGAGCGCATCAACGGCGCCATCCGCTTCCACACCAGCCGCACCGACCTGCAGTTCGCCCGGCTGGACGGTCAGACGGAGATCAGTGGTTCCGGGATCTCCGCCGATCAGGTACTCGGCCCGGTTGTGCTCACCACCAGCAACCGCAACATCACCCTGGACCGCCTCGCCGGCGACATTGCCGTCACCAATCGCAACGGCACTATCGATCTGACCGCCGCTCCGGCGCTGGGGAACATCACGGTCGAAGATCGGAATGGGTCCATCCGAGCCACGTTGCCCGAAAAAGCCAATTTCGCCATCGAAGCCGACGCCACCAACGGCAACATCGACACCGACCTGAAACTCCCCACCCAGGCCGGCCCGCAGAATGACGGACACCACACCACCCTCACCGGCTCTTCAGGTGCAGGCGGTCCACAGATCCGTATGACGACCACGAACGGCGACATCTCCGTGAACAAGGGCGACGTGCAGCCGCTGGCCCCAGCGCCGGCTGCACCGAAGATCACCCTCGTTCCTGTCCCGCCCGCCTCGCATCCCGCGAAGCATTAGGGTCATCAGCTACTTCAGCGTCTTCACATAGGCCGCAAGCGCAGTCACCTGGTCGGTGGTCAGTGTGCTCATCGGCTTGACGTGCGGTGGTTTGGCTTCGCCACCCTTGGTCAGGACCGCCTCGACTTTGGCGGACCCGGCAATCTTGGGCGCCCCGGAAGGCTTGCCCTGGCCCTGATCGCCGTGGCACATGGCGCACTTCGTCTTGTAGAGCGTGGCGCCGTCCTGCGCTGGGGCCTGCATCCAGGCCAGGGATGTGATCGTTGCCAATACTACGGGTGCAATGCGGATCTTCATGGTTCGTCCTCTTTCTGTGCGTAATCTGAATCAGTCCTTGCTCTGCAATTACTGCTCTGCAACTACTCTCTTTTTTCCCCGCCTTCCGGCCTGCCCCCAGGGTTCTGTGGCTCGGCCTCAGCCAGCGTCTCCCTATCCAACTCATGCTCTTCCTCGTACTGCTCCGCCGGCATCCTGCCGTCCTTCCATGCCGAGTTCATGGGATACACGTCGGGGTCGAAGATGACCTGGTACAGGTGCCAGACCAGAATCGCCAGCGTCGCCAGGATCGCCTCATAAAAGTGCACGGCAGTCGCCGCATCCAGCCACCAGCGCGCCAGCAGATTGCCCACTGCAACCTTGGCCCACAGCATTGTGCCGGTCACGGCCATCAGGCCGGTGCCCCAAACCAGCGCCCAGTACTCCGCCTTCTCGGCATAGTTGAAACGGCCGAACTTTGGCTTCTCCTGCCGCAACCCGAGGTAGTAGAGCATCGTCCCCCACGCATCCGTGGCGTCCTTGACCGTGGGCAGCAGATCGCGAATCAGCCGCCGCCCATCCTTGGTCAGCGCGATATAGAAGACGTGGTACACGCCATCGGCGATCAGCAGCACTCCGGCCACGCGATGGATGATGCTGCGCCATCGCTCGCCCATTCCCAGCAGCGCAGCAAACCACGAGTCCGGATACTTCAGCGCAAAGCCGGTCACCACCAGCACAAAGAAGCTGGCCAGCAAAATCAGGTGCTGCCAGCGCTGGTTGCGCGTCATGCGCACTATCCAGTGCTTCTCCGCCTGCCGGCGAGCGACCAGCTTCGCCCGCCAGATGATCGCGTTGTGCAGGAACATTCCCCCGATCACCAGCACAATCAGCGGGATATAAAACAGCCGCACCCAGCGCACCGCGGTCGTGCCCATGTCCGCGGATTGCCCGCTCTCCACGTCCACATGCACCTTGTTCAGGGTGAACTTCTTGGTCACTCCTTTGTGGCACTGCCCGCAGGTCGCGTCCAGATTGGCCGGATTGATGGTCGACCGCGGGTCGCTGGAAGGCAGAATGTTATGCGACCCATGGCAACTGGAGCAGTTGGCCACTACCACCGAGCCGCCCTGCGACGCCAGCCCGTGGTAGCTGTCGTTGTAGGTGGAGACGCGATTGCCCACCACCCCGAACTCCTGGGTCAGCCGCACTCCCTGGTGGCAGCGCGCGCAGGTGTCGCGCGAAAGGTTCTGGTCGGAGACGGAAGACTTGGGGTCGCTGGGGGCCTTAATGGTGTGGATGCCGTGGCAATCCGTGCACACCGGGGCCTGCTCGTTGCCGCGCGCGATCGCCTGCCCATGGATGCTCTGCAGGTAAACGCCCTGGATCTGGGCATGGCACTTACCGCAGGTCTGCGGCACGTTGAACTTGTTGATGAGCGATTTTGCGTCGTTGGCCGGCAGAATGTCGTGCGCTCCATGACAGTCCGTGCACACCGCCGCGCTCTGCGAGCCGTTCTCCACCGCGCGCCCATGCACGCTCTCCTGGTAGCTGACAAACGGCTGCGCGCTGTTGCCGGTCGACTCCATCAGGAACTTCTGCCCATGGCAAGTCCCGCAGGTCGCTGGAATGTTGGAGTGATAGATGGGCGACTTGGGGTCGCTGGCCGGCAGAATCCCATGCGCATCGCCATGGCAGTCGGCGCAGGTCGCGGGCGCGCTGCCGTCCGGCTTCTTCGCGGTGGCGTGGAAGCTGTGCTGATACTCCGCCTGCGCGTCGGCGTGGCACTGCGCGCAGGTCACCTTGGCCGGCGTATTCTCGTGCGGCGACGACTTGACGTCTTTATGGCAATCCACGCAGGCAAACATCTGCCCGTGCACGGACTGCTTCGCCTTATCCGGATCGACGTACAGGCCCACCTTTTTGCCGCCTGCGTCCGTCGTCAGCGTGGGATCGGAGTGGCAGGCCAGGCACTCCTCGTCCTTCGGCTTGTGCTGCGCCTGCGCGACCCATACCCACAACAGCAGGGAAGCGGCAATCGCCAGCGCACGGATTCTTCCGGCGAACTTCACCCAGCCAGTACACGCCCGCCACCACACAGCTTGCGGTGACTGCTATCACAACGCGCTCGCGCAGTGTTCCCGAATCGCCTGTGACGCCTAACGTCGATCCGCCATGCCGAATTTAGGTCAGCAGGCGATGACGGTGAGATAGCTTGAGTCATGCGGCTGCTTCGATGCCCTTCATTCCTTTTCCCCGTAGAACTCGGATCTGGCTACCAGCTTCCAGTTGTCCTCCTTCTTTCGGAAGCCATAGAACACCTTCTGATTCGAAGGTGACCAAAGTGTGTGGATCGCGGCCTGGGCGTGCTTCGCGGTTCGAGCTGGGATGGAGACCCTGATTTCGAGGCGCGTTTTGCCGCTGTACTTTCGCTCAGACTTCCACTGTCCGCCTGCGTGTTCGAAGAGAACTGACCAATCCAACTCGGGAAGGCCGAGGTGTGAGTATCCGGAAACTCCATGCCAGCCGCTGGGCCATGCAAACCCGCCAGCAGCAGTCCATCTCGCCTGGTGAGGGCGAAACCAGTGCGAACAGGACCCTATCTTCAAGAACCGCCTTTCTTGATGCTTGTTCGACTCGTTCGAGCCTTGAATGTCGAGAAGAACGGTGTAAAGTACGAGCCTCCAGAGAGCCGGGTCGTCGTCAGCTACCAGATGTGGCTTGATCGACTCGAACATCGCCGATGCAGATTTGTTCGCGTCATCGAGTGCCCGCAGCTTCTCAGCCTGCTCGTATATCGGTGCCGTTAGATCGATTCTTGGGTCGAGATCGAGCATTGGAGGAAACTCCTGCTCCCAATTGTATGGTGGGATTATTCCTTCACGCTGACCCCGAGCGCCTTCATCTTGCGATACAGGTGCGAGCGCTCCAACCCCAACGCCTCCGCGGCGCGGCTCACATTGCCGTGGCACTCGTCCAGCTTCTTCAGGATGTAGTCGCGTTCATACGCCTCGCGCGCCTCCAGCAGGGTGGAGAAGTCTTCGCCGCGCCCGCCAGCCTTGGCCCCATCCCGCGCCGCGTCGCGATACACCAGCATGGGCAGGTGCTTGCGCTCGATGCGCTGGGTCTTCGGATTCAGGATCAGCACCCGCTCCACCAGATTGCGCAGCTCGCGCACGTTGCCCGGCCAGTGGTACTGGCGCAGCGCCTCCAGCGCGTCGCTGTGCATCTCCACGTGCGGCCGGCCATACTGCTGTCCGAACTCCTGCAGGAACTCCTTCACCAGCAGCGGAATATCTTCCTTGCGGTCGCGCAGCGGCGGCACGAAGAATGGAATCACGTTAAGCCGGTAGAACAGATCTTCGCGAAAGTTGCCGCGCGCAATCTCCTCTTCCAGGTCCTTATTGGTCGCCGCGATCACGCGCACATCCACATGCACGGGATGGGTCGCCCCGACCGGCAGAAAGCGCTGTTCGTCGAGCGCGCGCAGCACCCGCGCCTGGGTCTTCAGGCTCATGTCGCCCACTTCATCCAGAAACAGCGTTCCGCCGTCCGCGCGCTCAAACGTGCCGCGCTTCTCGGCCGGTGCGCCCGCCGGGCCGGCCGGCATCGCCCCCCGCCGGTAGCCAAACAGCTCGGTCTCGATGTGGTCCTCAGGGATCGCCGCGCAGTTCAGCTCGACGAAGACGCGGTCCTTGCGCAGGCTCTCCGCATGCATGGCCCGGCCAATCAGCTCCTTGCCCGTGCCCGACTCGCCATAGATCAGCACCCGGCCGTTGGTCGGCGCCATCAGCTTGATCTGCTGCCGCAGCGCCTTCATGGGGACGCTGTTCCCGGTCACGCACGAGCGGAAGCTCAGCTGGCGCACATACTCCTGGTTGTCCTCGCGCAACTGCCGCGCGCTGACCGCGTTCTTCAGCACAATCAGCGTGCGCTCCAGCGAGAGCGGCTTCTCCAGAAAGTCGTAGGCGCCCATCTTGGTGGCGCGCACCGCCGCTTCAATCGTCCCGTGCCCGCTGATGATCACTACCTCGGGCAGGTGGGCCCGGTCCATCTGGCGAATGTCCGCGAGCACGTCCAGGCCGTCGCGGTCGGGCAGCCATACATCGAGCAGCACCACGTCGTAGGTCGCGTCGGCAATCAGCGTCAGCCCCTCGTGCGCGGTCGCCGCGGTGGTCACCGCGTAACCCTCCTCGCTCAGGATGCTCTCCAGCGAGTCACGAATCTCGGCTTCATCGTCAACGATCAGTATGTGGTTCACGTGATTATGGTACGCGGCCTGGGTTTGGCAAATCTATTTTCGCAATATTCCCTAATTCGCCGTCGGCGTTTTGGAGACCTGGTCAACCACCACGGTTTCGACGGTCAACTTGCGCGGCTCTAGCTTCAGGCCAAGCTTTTCGACAGCATCGAAGATCGTGCCTCCGGGAACGTCGGGATTGCTCCACGTATCCAGAGTGACCTTGTATTCTCCGGTCAATCCGGTCTCGTCGACCACTGGCGCTCCGGCGAATCGCACCAGTTGGGCAGCCAACTCCTCGGTGGTGATTGAGGGCCACGATTGTGTGCTAAATGGCCCCACGGCCGCGAGTTGCTCCTGCATGCGCTGCTTCTGAGCCGCCATGCCTGCCTGCATCTTCTGCTGGAGCTGCGCTTGCCGCTCCTCGTCGGTGAGCGCCGGATCAGGAGCAGGTGGTGGCGCAGTGGATTTCAGCTTGGGCCCATCTTTGCCCACCACCAGCGCGTACCCGGACCCGGTCTGAGTCGTGCGATGCACCTTCAGACCGAAGCGCTCTTCCAGCAGCGATTGCAGCATGGCATTCAACTCTTCCTTCGGAGTGCCGTCGGGCACCTTGGCTTCAATATCGAAGGCCTGATCGGAGAGCCAAGCCGGGCCGGACACCTGGGTCGTACGCACCCTATAAGCAGCGGCAATCAGGTCGAGCAACGTCGAGTTCTGCAGGCGGACGCGATCCGAGCCCGTCATCGCAATCTCACCGGGCCGCCCGCGGTTTCGCATGGCCTCCCGCAACATCGGAGGGACTGCGTGGTCGGGCGCTGCCGGCCTCACCGAGGCGACATCAAACTGCGGTCTGGCCGGTTGACTCAGGTTCTCCTGCGCGGCAGAGTGGGTCGCTGCCAGATTTGGTGCTGCCGCTAATGCCACGATAGAGACCGCGGTGACCGCAGAATGCTTAAGGACGCAGTTCATGCACTGGCCTTGGTGCTCGATGCGGCGAGCTCTTGCTCCGGTGACCCGGTGGGCGCATCGCCATCCAGGTTTGCCGCAGCGGGCAGTTCCATAATAAACGTTGCGCCGGCGGGATCGTTCTTCTCGGCGCGGATGCTGCCGTGGTGCTCCTGGATGATTTTGGCGGCGATGGCGAGGCCGAGGCCGGTGCCGCGCTGCTTGGTGGAGAAGTAGGGCAGGAAGAGGCGCTCGCGCATCTCCTCGGTCAGCCCCGAGCCGGTGTCCGATATGCATAGCTCCACCATGCCGCTGGGCAGCAGCGCTGTGGTCACGCGCAGCTCGCGCAGCAGACTTTGCTGCATGGCTTCGGCAGCATTGTCGATCAGATTGCCCAAGGCGCGCTTCATCGCCTCCGGATCGGCCAGCACCAGCGGAAGGTCGGGCGCCAGCCGCTTGACCAGACGGATATTCTGCAGGCGCCCGGCGAACATCGCCAGCGAGTTCTCAATGATGGGATTGATGGCGGCGGGGCGCGGTTGCGCGGTAGGGAACTCGGCCAGCGCGGCAAACTGGTCCACCAGCGACCGCATACTCTCCACCGAGGACGAGATCACCTCGCTCGAACGCCGGATCACCGCGACCGATGGCGATTCCAACTGCGACGCAGCCAGCATGACGCCCAACCGGTCGATGTGGCGATGGATCTGTTCCGCCGAAAGCGAGATCGGCGTCAGGGGGTTCTTGATCTCGTGGGCAACCCGCCGCGCAACCTCCTTCCAGGCGGACTGCTTCTGCGCGCGCAGCAGCTCGGTGGCGTTCTCGAGCACCAGCACATAGCCGTGATGGATGCGCTCCGGCCCGCTGCCCGTCTCCAGCAGCGCCACCGTGGCCAGCAGATACATGGTCCTGCCGGCGTGGCCATTGCCGGCCACCGTCATCTCCATCTCGCCCGAGGCCGAGCCCATCCGATGGCTGCGCCGCAACAGGTGGTCGATCGATTCCATCGCCTCCGCGGGAAAGAGCGCCTCAATCGGGCTGCCGATAAACGGCGTCTGCCCACCTGGGTCCAGCATCTCCGTCAGCGCGCGGTTGGCCAGCACCACGCAGCGTTTGCTGTCCAGCGTAGCCACGCCGTTGGGGATGGTCTCCAGCATGGTTTCAAGCTCGCCGCGGCGAGCCTCGAGCGTGGCATTAGCGGCCGATAGCTGCTGGTTGGATGTCTCCACGGCTTGGCGGCTGCCCTCCAGATCGGCGGCCATGTGGTTGAAGCTGCGCACCAGTTCGCCCAACTCATCGGTCGCGCTCTCCGCCACCCGGTGGGCGTAGTCTCCAGCGGCGATCGCCTCCATCGCGTCGGCCAGCGCCTCCACCGGCTTGGTCACCTGCTTGGAGAGATGCAGCGCCAGCCAACTGCACGCGAACAGCGCCAGGCTGGTCATCATCAACAGCAGCAACATATACAGCGTGCGCACCTGGCGGCGTTGGCCGTACGCCTTCCAGTAGTCGTCGACCGCGTTTTGGAAGCGGGTCACGGTGGCCGACATGCCATGCGGCATGGGCAGGCCGACCACCGCAATGCCTCCCTGCTGGATGGCCGCCGTACCCAGCGCATAGTCGGTGCCCCCCTGGGAGAAGATGGGCAGATCGTTGCGCTGCGCCGCGGCCAGGATAGCGGCGTCAATGGATTCGTCGACCACGCGATCGTCTCCCGGCTGGTGCCCGGTTCGCGCGCCGGAAGGCCCCTCCCCGTCCTCGCTGGTCGCGTTCTGATCGGGCAGCCAGGGCTTAACCTGGGCCGGAGCGGCAGTCCGCTGCGGCATGTGGAACGCTGCAACCGGTCGTCCCTCGCGGTAGATGATGGCAAATCCGTTCTGCAGCGTGATCTCATGCTGGTGCAAAACGCGGTCGACGGCGGCGCTGTCGGATGCGCCGGACTTGCTCTTTGCGCGGGCGTCCATTGCAGGCAGCGAAGCGGCAATCGACTCCGCTTCCACCCGGGCGTTCGACGAGGTGTACTGCGCCAGTTCCAGCGCCAGGCGGTTGGAGTCGTTGCGCATCTCGTTGGGGTCCTGCGTGAACCAGCGTTCGACCGATCGGTTCATCAGGTCATAGCTGAACAGAAACATGAACACCAGCGGGATCACTGAGACCAGCACCGCTCCCCACAGCATCCGCGTGCGCAGACGGGTGCCCATCGCACTGCTGCGCTGGTCGGCGTAGAGTTTCAGCACATTGCGGACCAGCATCACCAGGACCGCAACGAAGATCAGGAAGACAACCGCCGAAAGCCCGACGAAGACAATAATGTCGCTGGTAGTCGCGGGCGAGAGGAACTTCAGATTGAAGGCGCTCATCGCAGTAAAGCAGCCGAACAGCACGACCACAATCGAGCCGAAGATGTAGACCAGTACCTTCGTCCGGTTCGCGCTTGTGCCCATCGAAAACACCCTCCGTCCGTGCCATCGATTATAGGCGGACGGTTCCGATGGAGGAGAGATCTGCGAGCGCCGCCGCTGCCCCGGGGGGCCTGGAGCCTGTCTGATTTATGATCATGCTACGGAAGAGTGGCCGAGTGGTTGATGGCTCCAGTCTTGAAAACTGGCGTACCCGAAAGGGTATCGGGGGTTCGAATCCCTCCTCTTCCGCCATCTAGTCTTCTCCAGAGCGGCACTTCTGACTTTGGGACGACCTTTCGCCAGCTCGAGCACGCTGTGAGTGGCGGATCAGCCGCCTGGACCGCAGGTGCGGTAATTGCAGCGGTTCGAAGTGCATGTACAACAAACTGGCGGAGAGAGTATGGGCTCCAAGACAACGGCGGCAGATCCTCTCGATCCGATGGCGGGATGGATTGTTTCGATCCGGCCAAAGTGGCCGGGTGTGGAACTATGCACTACCGGGTGCCCGTGACATCTTGTGTTGTCGTCGCGGAGGAATTACTCTCCTCTCTCAGTTTTGGGCGCCACTGATGAAAAGGGACAACCAAATCACCATCGGATGACAACCTGCTGACACTTGCCGCGCGCAGGCGGCCTAGTCTCGCTCTTGCCGGCAGTACCGCCCCAGCCGGCGAGGAGCGAGGTCAAGATATGGAGCAATCAGCGAGGCATAGACATTCCTTCACCTGCGGCGACCGCACGTGCGCGCACACACGGAAGACGGCAAGCTTGTGGACCGCCGGGCTGCTGGCAGCAGTCATCGCATCGAGCGGTGCGGCGGTCGCACAGACCGGCGGCGCCTTCCAGGTGACCAACATTATTTCGGACGGCTACGTGCCGGCAACGACGACGGACCCGAACTTCATCGATCCTTGGGGCGTCTCCGGCACCGGCGGCGAGCTATGGATCGACACCAACGTGACGGGGTATAGCTACCTGAGCTCGATTACCGGAGTGCTGGGGTCGTTCAAGGCCACCGTTCCGCCGGCCTCGGGCACGAGAACGGGCCAGCCGACGGGCACGGTGCAGAACACCACCTCGGGCTTCGTCCTGTCTAACGGAGCGAAGGCGACCTTTCTATTTGCAACTTCCGACGGCACAATCTCGGGCTGGAACCCGGCGACATCCGCAAGCGGCAATGTTGCGCTGATTGCGGTCAACAACAGCGCGAAGAACGCTGTGTACACCGACATGGCGCTGGTGACCAACAGCAGCGGCACTTACGTGCTGGTGCCGAACTTTGGGCAGGGCGCCGAGGTCGAGATCTACAACAGCAGCTTTCAGCCAGCAACGCTGCAAGGCAGCTTCACCGACCCAAACATCCCGGCGGGCTATGCGCCTTATGCGATCAAGAGCCTGGGGGCGCAGGTGTTCGTGACCTATATGCTGCGGACGACACCGCCCTTCGCCGCGGGCGCGGGTACGTACCAGGAGATTCTGGGCACCAATACCGGCTTCGTCTCGGTGTTCGACGACAATGGCAACTTCGTCGCACGCGTGGTGACGGGCGGCAATCTGAACGCGCCGTGGGGCGTGGCAATCGCCCCACCCGGATTCGGCATCTACGGTGGCGACCTGCTGATTGGCAACTTCGGCGATGGGTTGATTACCGCGTATAGCGCGACACCGCCATACGCGTATCAGGGAATGGTGGCCGACGGGAATGGCAAAGCCATCGCTTACCCGGGTCTGTGGGACCTCTTTGTGTCGACGGCCACGGCAGCGAACCCGAATGCGATTTACTTCACGGCCGGGCTCGACGGAGAGGCGCATGGACTCTACGGCTCAATTGCCAACTCCGCCACCGCGACTTCGACCCCAACGTTCAATGTGAGCGCGTCGTCGCAGGTGGCCAGCATTACTCCGGGGTCGTCCGCCGCGCTGACCATCAGCTTGGCGCCCTCCAACTCGTTCGCCGGCATGGTTTCGCTGAGCTGCAGCGGCCTGCCGTCGGGTACTACGTGCAGCTTCACGCCGACCCAGGTCGCGGTCTCGGCCAGTGCGCCGGCTACCTCGTCGCTGATTATCCAGACCGCAGCCGCTTCCGGGAGCTACGCGAAGGCAGGGCATAAGGGGCGCGGCCGCAGTGGGGTCTGGGCAGTCGCACTGGCGCTGCTATTGCCCTTCGGATCTGCGCTCGCGTGCAGTCGCCGCAGACGGATCCTCAGCCTGCGTATGCTGGGAGTGGCTGCTGTGCTGCTGGCGTCCGCGGGGGCAATCGAAGGCTGCTCAAGTTACGGTACGTCGGGTTCTAATGGTACTCCGGGCGCACCTGCCGGCACCACGAATGTGACCGTCAACGCTACGTCGGGAAACATTACCCAGTCGACCATGGTTGCGCTGACGATCCAATAAGGTTGCGTCCATCCTCCTAGCCCCGCCCCCGAAGTTTGGGGGCGCTTTTTTTGTCGCGGATTTCGAGGCGGGGACGTCAGTAAGGATGGTCGTGGGTGGTGGGGTAATCGTTGCCGAACTTGTTCTTGTGGTGCTGCGTCGGGTTGGCTGCGCTTTGCAAGGCGATCTCGCCAAGGTGAGCGGGGCCGGAGCCCACCTGCACGGTCCGTTCGGTGTCGACCGGATTGGCCGATTGGGCGGCTTCGCTCCACACGCGCAGGCGGTAGCTGCCGGGCGGGACGTTGTGGATGGCCACCGCGCCAGCTGCGTTCGAGACGGCATAGTACGGCGTGCCCAGCGCCATCACCACCGCACCCATCTCCGGGTGGATGTTGCAGAAGATGTAGGAGACTCCTTCGCGATCGAATCGGACGGCGCGGTTAGAGCCCGACTCATAGAGTCCAAGGTCGAAGCGCTTGCCGTTGAAGAGGGAAAAGACATTGTGGTAGAAGGGGTCCTGGTTGGGGAAATCGACGCTGCTGCCGACCGGCACCACCAGCAGATGAGGCGTAAACATCTTGTCCTTCTGCACCAGGCGGAATGGACCGGGATGCCCTGCAGAGGCGGGCCTCGGGTCGGTCTGCAGAGGGGTCAGCCAGACGACGACGTCCGCGGCGTTTGGCCTGGGATTGCGCTTGCTCGCGGCCGCATCCTGCACGGTCACATGAGCGGTCACCTCCACGCCCTGGGCGAGCGCAGGTTGGCTGGCGAGCGCGAGGCAGAATCCGAAGATAATCCAGCGATGCACGGATTGCACGGTGCCGTCTCCTTAAAACTGATACCCCACCGACATGGTGAATATGTCCAGAGCGCTCGACGCTCCGGCGATTGGCCAGGTCCAGATTCTGCGGTACTCGGGCGAGAGAATGATATAGGTCCTGGGCCGGAAGATGAGATTGCCGACGACCATCTGGTTGCGCGCTCGTAGTTGAATGGCGCTGGCGGTTGGCGATAGGACCACGGCATGAAAATCGGAGGCGAAGCCATCGTCCAGGCCGATGCTGAAGTTGGTATCGAGCGAGGAGGTAAAACGGGTCTTGAACTGGGTCCACCCGCCGATGGCGTTGAGCCCACGGAGGACGCTCTCGCCGGAGACCGGGTCGGTACCGGTAACCGCGTCCTTATAGACGCCGCCGCCGAGACCGCCGATGGAGCGTCCGCGATAGCCTTCGCCGCTGATCTCGAAGCGATGCGCGAAAGGGAGGCGCCAGTCCGTCGCGCCGGCCCATGCGTCAAGATTGACCGTGCCCTGATATCCCTGATAGCCCGGATACGCCTGACGGCTATAGTATCCGCTGACGCCGACCTGCAGGCCGCCCTCGCCCGCAGCGGCATAGGAGAGGCGTGTCTCGTATGCGGGCTGTTCGGCCAGTTCCGACGGGCTCGCGGTGCGGAATAACTGATTGGCGTTGTAGCCCGCAGAGGGCGGGTCCCAGAGCCCAAATTCAAACTGCAGCCGGTCTCCGTCCTGGAGCGGGAACCGATGCGCATAGCGCAATTGCGGCGCCCACGTCCATAGATTGCCGGCACCCGCCAGCGACGGCTCGGCAACGGTCGCGAACGATGCGGGCGACAGGGGCGAGATCAGCGGCGGCACGATGCCGACCTCGACCGAGTCGTTGACCCAGTCGAAATCGACGCTGGCGGTGCGCATCCGAACCACGCCGGCGGAGGCTCCATAGCTGGTGTTGGAGATGCTGGAGAAGAAGTCGAGATTGACGTTGGCCGAGGTGCGCGCGCCGGCGAACCGTGGACCATCCCCTTCAACTCCCAGGATGGTCTGGCGCAGGCTGGCGCCAAGGTTGCCGCTGCCCGAGGTATACGTGTGAGGCAGCGAAAAGGCGGGAAGGTCAGTGTTGTCGGGGACACCTTTATCCAGATAGCCATTGAACAGGATCAGCCCGGTGAGGCGTACCGGATACCTGGAACTGCTCTCCACCTTGGTCTGATCGTGGAGCTTTACCGCCGCTTCAAGGGTTTGCAGCCGCTCTTCGATGGGCACAACGCTCTGGTCGGACGCGGGGGCGGATGACGAAGCATTGGGCAATGTGCTCGATCGATTCAAGCTGGCGGAAGACCCGGCCCCGCTCGCTACTTGCTGGCGCAGCTCAAGCAGTTGCTGCTGCAACTGCTGCATCTGGCGCTGGGATTGCTCAATCTGCTGCTGCGCCGCAGCCATGGCGGCGGAGATTTCGTCCATCCTCTGCTCCAGTTGCGCGGTCCGCGGGTCCGCCGCAACCTGAGCCACCGCCGGCGCGGACGCCTGCGCAAGACCTGCAATCGGTATCAGACTGGGCAGCAGGCAAAGCAGCAATCCGTAGCTCACAATATGACTGGCGACTCTCATACACCCACCTTTCGCAACCTTTTCGGCTGAAGCTCCGTTACGAGTAGATCAGGCCAGACTGGCATGCTGAGTTTTTCTGTCCGCCGAGGCGCCGAGCGCTTCCAACGCCGCTTTGGGCAGGGTGATGGTAAAGACGCTGCGCCCATCGAGGGACTCCATCAGTTCTATTCTGCCCCCGTGTTCGTGAGCGATCTGTTGCGCGAGAGTAAGCCCGAGGCCGACGCCGCTCTCTTTTCCTTCACTGACAAAAGGCAGGAACATGGTTTGACGGATCGACTGGGGCACGCCGGGACCATTGTCGGCAACCTCGATGCGGATGCTCTCTTCGCCATCCTTCAAGTCGATCGTTACCAGCGGTGGTCCATTTCCGCGCCGCGCAGCCTGACAGGCGTTGAGCACGAGGTTGTACACGGCGCGTCCCAGTTTCTTTGCGTCGACCCACGCTTCGATCGAAGCTGTCCGGGTGACGACGATGCGCACATCGCGAGCCGCTGGATGAGAGCGCGCCATCGCGACTGCGTGCTGAATCACTCCGATGATGGGTTCGTGGGTTGGCTGCAGCGCCCGGCCCGTCTGGGTAAACAGGAGCAAGGAATCCAGCAGGTCGGTCATGCCCTGCACCGCCGTCTTTACCTCCAGGAACAGCTCCTCGCGCTCTGGCTGGGGAGTCGCGTCGCTGCTCATGAACTCGGCATTGGCGTACATCGCAGAGAGGTAGTGGCGAAGATCGTGCGAGATGGAGCTGGCCATCCGCCCGATTGTGGCCAGCCGCTCGGAGTCCAGCAGGTCGTTCTGGGTGCGCCGCAGCTCCACGCGCATGCGCTCAAACGCGCGGCTCAGCTCGCGGATCTCTTCCACGCCTTCTTCGCTCAATCTGTAATCGAAGTTACCCAGGGCAAGCGCGCGGGTGCCTTCCACCAGCGTTTCGATAGGACTTGTGAGCGTGCGTGAGATGGAGACCAACATCGCGACGCCGGCCAGCAGCGCGACCAGCACCAGCGTGAGCACCCAGCGGTTCACTCGGCTCAACAGTTCTGTGGCCTGTGCGAAGGACTTCAGGACCACGAGCCGGGGCACGCCCGCCGTGCTCTGAGGAACGGGCGCGGCGAGCGGCACAGAAGCGGCCAGATAGTCCTCCTGGCCCAGCCGGATATTGCGGCTCTCGGTAGACGCATGCAGCAGGCTGCCTCCTTGTGCGACCAGTTGCTGCCTCATCCCAGGACCGAGTGTGCTGGCTACGATGTCGCCGCCGACGGTAAACGTGACCTCGGCTGCCGCTGCTTCGCTGACTTCGCGAGCGACGCGCTCGTCGACTGCGTATCCCACGGCAACGAAGCCCAATTGGCTGCCGCGGTTAGGATTGCCGAAGACCAGCGGCTGAGCCGACACCTCATAAAGGCGGTGGTCGAGGGAGAGCAGGACCGAATCTTCGGGGCGATTCAAGCAGCTCTGCATCCCCTGTTCGACCATGGAACGATCGAGTGGAGCGCCCCGGTTGTAGGCGACGATCAGCTTGCCATTGCGGTCCAAGAGCGCGAAGAAGTCGCTGCCGCTGTCCTGCCAGAATTCCATGCCGCCATCCGCGATGGTGAGGCTATCGGTAAACATCAGGTTCTTCAGCGGGGGCAGGTCGGCGAGGAGGGTCGACTCCCGTACCAGCAACTCACGGCGCTGGCGCGCGAGGTTCTGGTAGGTCTGGACCGAGTGCTGCAGGTCCGACGCTAGACTGACCCGGACCTCTTGCCTCACGATGGTGCCGAGAATGAGCAGGCTCACCGGCGTGAACCCGAAGCACAGCAGCAGCAGCGGGATCAGCAGCGTCGTCCGGATGCGCAGCCTATCCATCAGTCCTGCCTGCCGTTCTACCATCGCCGTCAACCTCCAACGACGAATTTGTATCCGATTCCGTGCATAGTGCGGAAATGAATCGGCCTGGCGGGGTCCGCCTCCAGCTTCTGCCGCAGCTTCATGACCTGGTTGTCCACGGTCCGAGTCGTGGGATAGGACGTGTAGCCCCACACCTCATTCAGCAGCTGTTCGCGGGTGATTACCCGTTCCGCATGGTCGATGAAGTACTTCAGCAACTTACTCTCATTTGCGGTCAAGGTGACAGGCACGCCGTCCCTGGAAAACTCCATCGCGGAGAAATCGGCGGCAACATTGCCGAATGTGATCTGCTTTTCCGCTGCACGGCTGGGCTTCTGGGCACGGCGGATTGCCGCCTGCACGCGCGCCATCAGTTCGCGCGGGCTGAAGGGTTTGGTGACGTAGTCGTCGGCGCCCAGTTCCAGCAGCAATACCTTGTCGGCAACCTCGGAGACTGCGCTCAAGACAACGACCGGAGTATTCGGAGACCAGGACTTGATGCCCTTGCAGACCTCGCGGCCGGGCATGCCTGGGAGCATCAGGTCAAGCACCACCCCGACCGGCCTTAGCGCCTTGCAGGTTGCCAGTCCCTCGGCGCCATCTCCGGCCACATGTACCTTGTAGCCCTCGGTGGTGAACTGCCGGTGCAGCGCCCTCTGAATCCGCGGATCATCCTCTACGACAAGAATCGTGCTCATGGCTGCCTCTCCGGTCCACGCCTCTTCACGTCCTGCGGTCTACGAACCTCCCAGGCCCATCTTCGCTCCTAGTGTCTCAGGTAAACCCGTGCGATGCGCCAGAGCACACAAACAAGTGACATGCTGCTTACATCTTGCTGACAATTCACCTTTTTTAAATATCTCTCCTGGTCCCGAATAAACAGCCAGAGCTCTGCCATTCAGGGCGATCAAGTTCTTACATTGCGCTGACGAAATCTTGACAACTCCGGGCCAACTTCGGTCCAGACTACGGCCATCTAGACAGACCGAGTCAACAAGCTCGCGCAAAACCCTCCCCAGAACTCGGCCCCTGTGAGATGAAATTCGAGCCCATGAAAGGACATTTCGCCATGCCTATCCATCGCAGTTCGCGCATCCTGGCCGCTATTGTCGGCGTTCTAATCTGGTCCCTCTCTCCGGCGTCGCTCTTCGCAAGTACCTACGACCAGGTAAACCTGGTCTCCAATATCCCCGGCCTTGCCGACCTAACCGACGGCAACCTCGTCGATCCCTGGGGAGTCTCCTTCTCCGCTACCAGCCCCTTCTGGATCTCAGATAACGTCACCAACCTCTCCACGCTTTACACCGGAACGCCAACCATCAACTCGACCGTCGTCTCCGTCCCCGGAGGCCCTACCGGTCAGGTGAATAACGGCAATTCCAGTGCCTTCGTACTCTCCGACAATAAATCCGCCAACTTCATCTTCGACACCCAGGCCGGCACTCTTCTGGCTTGGAACAGCGGCATCGGCAGCACCGCCGCCACCGTGTACACCAACCCCAATCCCAACGCCAGCTACACCGGCCTCGCCTCAGGCACCAGCGGCGGCAATACGTATCTCTACGCCGCCAATGCCGCCGGCTCCATTGACGTCTTCAACTCGTCGTTCGCGCCCGCCTCCCTCGCCGGCAACTTCACCGACCCAAACCTTCCCCCCGGCTACGTCCCCTACAACATCCAGATGATCGACGGCGAGCTTTACGTCACCTACGTCATCTACGACTCCCAGGGCGACGAAACCCCAAGCGGCATCGTTGACATCTTCGACACCAGCGGCAATTACATCAGCCGGTTCAGTTCCAGCGCGGCGCTCGACGCCCCCTGGGGCATCACTCTGGCCCCAGCCGCCTTCGGCGGCTTCGGCGGCGATATCCTCGTCGGCAACTTCCTCAACGGCGAGATCAACGCCTTCGACCCCACCACCGGCGCCTTCGTCGGCACCCTCGACGACAGCAACGGCAACCCCATCGCCGACCCCGGCCTCTGGGCACTCGATTTTCGTACGGGAGGAACCGGCGACAACACCAATGCCCTGTACTTCACCGCGGGCATCAACAACGAGACCGATGGCCTCTTCGGTGAAATCGTCCTGACCCCAACCCCAGAACCCGCACCCTTCCTCCTCGCCGGATCCGCCATTCTCGCGTTAGCTCTCGTCCGCATCCGGCATTCCAGGACTCCGTCAACTGCGCAAAGCGCTTGAAAACACGCCGCACACTTCACCCGAAGTACTCAAGAGGTCGATCGAATCAGAGGGAATGCCCGGCGCAACCCGGGCCTTCCCTCTTATCGGAGGTCGGGCGACCCAAGGGGCTGAAACTATCTGGCGCAATTGTTCTTTCTACGCACGCAAGTCCTGAAAAATCGGCCAGTGTCCGGGAATGTGGCCGGAGGGTGGGCTCTCACACCAACAGGGCAATGCCGCCCGGAAGCAATCCATAACGACAGTGACGGTGGGGCGGTGCTACCGAAGAAGGGAGAGGAGCCGGCGGAAGCTGCGGCGAAGCTTGGAATACCTATCGAACGGTACAATTATTGGCGGTCCAGCGGAGACTTCATTCCAGTCGGATACGTCTCCAATTCACCGCCCATTCCGAAAGGTCCGCCATGACCAAAGCAAAGGTCCTCTTCGCGTCCACGTTTCTTGCCCTGGCCGTCGTACTGACATGCAACGCAGCAGCACAGCGGGCCGCCAGTGTCCTACCCAAGGTCGCCAAAGTCACGGTCAACGATCCGGTCACCCTCACCGACAACGGCGACAGTTGGGTGCTCGACAACGGCATCGTCAAGGCCACCATCCTCAAGAGCAACGGCAATATGTCGACCGTCTACTATCACGGCATCGACATCCCCAACGCGCGCAGCGAATACTGGGAGCAGACTCCTGCCGGCACCGTTACCGCTAAAGTGACGATTGATCCGGCAAGCAACGGAGGCGAACGCGCGGAGGTCTCCGTGAAGGGGGTGAATCCCGGCGCTCCGGGGGTCCGCGGAGGCGGCGCCAACGTGGCAGCGGGTTCGAATGCCGCGCGTTATGGGGTCCCGTCGGGCGCAGGCCGCGGTGGCATGGACATTGAAGTCCGTTACGCCCTGGAGCGCGGCGTCAGCGGCTTCTACACCTACGCTGAGTACAGCCACCCAGCCTCCTATCCTCAGGCCGGCGAGGGCGAGAGCCGTTTCATCCTGCAGATGAATCCCACGTTCAACTGGATCTCGGTCGACAACGACCGCAACCAGCTGATGATCGCCAATCAGGACCAGCGCTCCGGCGTGGTCATTCATGCCAAGGAGCAGAGCATCATCCTGGACGGGGTCTATAAGAACTCCGTGGAGCACAAGTACAGCTACTGCGCGGTGATGGACAAGCTCACCGCCTGGGGTTGGTCCAGCACCAAGGACCACATCGGCGTCTACTTCATCAACCCGTCCAACGAGTACATTGGCGGCGGCCCGGAGAAGCTCGACCTGGTGGCGCACATGGGAGCCACTCTGCTGGACTACTGGACCTCCGGCCACTATGCGGGCGGCTCCGGCAACAACATCCCCGCGGGCGAGGACTGGAAGCACGTGGTCGGCCCTATCTTCGTCTACTTCAATTCGCTGGAAGATCCCAAAGACCCATCCCAGGATGAGTTGGACAAGCTAAAGGCGACCTCCGGCAGCGGCATGCCCGCCGTTCCCGCGGAATGGCATGACAACGCGATGGCGCTATGGAACGACGCGGTTGCCAAATCCAAGACCGTCAAGGCGGCATGGCCTTACAGTTGGGTCGAGGGCGTGGACTACCCGCACAAAGACGGGCGCGCCTCGGTGACCGGCCAACTGGTGCTCGACGATCCCCAGGCCGCTAAGAAGACGCTTCCCCATCTCACCGTCGGTCTGGCCCACCCCAACTACCAGGGCGCCGGAGCAGGGTTCCAGGCGCGTGGCGGCAACGGCAACATCGTCACCTGGGCGCACGATGGCGACTACTACCAGTTCTGGGTCGACGGCGCGGAGGACGGACGATTCACCATCCCCAACGTCCGCCCCGGCAAATATACGCTGCATGCCTTTGCCGACGGAGTGCTGGGTGAGTACGCCAAGGCCGACATCACCGTGGAAGCCGGCAAGAAGATCGACCTGGGCAAGCTGGACTGGAAGCCAGTACGCTTCGGCAAACAGGTTTGGGAGATTGGCTATCCCGACCGCACCGCCGACAAGTTCCTGAAAGGCGATGGCGCCAACTACTGGCTGTGGGGCTGGCCGCTGCGCTATGCCGGCCTCTTCCCCAACGACGTGACCTACACCATCGGCAAGAGCAATCCGGCCAAGGACTGGTTCTTCGAGGAGGTGCCCCACTCCACCACCACCGCCTGGTTGAACCCTGCCGCAAAGGACCCCTACAACCAGCGCTTCGGCTGGGTCAACACCCCGCCCAGCAAGGATGATCCATGGCGGGATTGGGGCCGTGGCCGCGCCACCACCTGGACGGTGAAGTTCAATATGCCCAAAGCCGCGCAGGGTACGGCGGTGCTGCGCCTGGCGCTGGCCGGGGCCGATGGCGGCGGCTTGGCCATTGGCGTCAACGGGCAGGAGGTCGGCAGCATTCACCCCGTCTCCACCAACGCGCTGCGCTACAACACCGATCGCGGCGCCTGGTATCAATACATCCAGAAGTTCGATGCCACGTTGATGAAGGCTGGCGAAAATCAGATCACCTTCACCGTTCCCGCCGGCGATGTCACCACCGGGGTGGTATGGGATTACGTCCGTCTGGAGCTGAATGACGGCAGCAAGCCCTATCCGGCGGCGCCCGACAACCAAAGGCCCGACCTTCCGACGCTGGAATAGGCGGAGCTCTCCCGGAGTTGATCTGTTGGGGCGATCGGTAGTGTCTCAGTTTGAAATGGCGGGGGATGGCGGGAAGTCGCGGGAACTGGAAGAATGAGGTATGGCCAAGCGACCGCGCGATCTGAACCAGTTGGCGAAGTTGGTGGTGGATATTGCCAGTGGTGAAGTCGAGGATACCGTAAGCGAGAAAATGCGTAATTCTGTTGCGGCCAAGGGCAGGGCGGGTGGTATAAATGGCGGCAGGGCGCGGGCAGACGCTCTATCCGCAGAGCAGAGAAAGGAAATCGCCCAGAATGCCGCCCAAACGAGATGGAAAAGGCGCTAATCAGTCACCAGTGAAAACGTCCAACACTTTTCGGGAGTTGTTGGCCGAAACACAACAAGGCCATGAAATACGACAGCCGTTGTACGAGCAAATCGAGCGACAGCTTGAGTCTCAGATGAACGTGAAAGTCAGAGTATTGGCGTTTTTCACGTCGTTTTTCTGGCCAGTGATAATCCAAGACAGTGACGCGGACATGATCGAGGAAGTCTTGCGCAACACTGATATCAAGGGTCGGGAGCTTTTTCTCATTCTTAACTCTCCCGGAGGCGATGGGCTGGCCGCCGAACGAATAGTAAATATATTCCGGACTTACGGCGGGGGCAGCTTCTCGGTAATCGTGCCAAAGATGGCGAAGTCTGCGGCGACGATGATTTGCTTCGGCGCGAAGAGTATTTTGATGAGCCTGACATCCGAACTTGGTCCAGTAGACCCGCAGGTTCCGATCCAAGATGACGCGGGGCGCGTAACGCATTATCAGGCGGCACACGAAGTGATCGAAGCCTATGATGGTTTAATGAGGAAGGCGAACACCACCCGGGGCCGGGTGGAGCCTTACCTACAACAATTGCAGCGCATCGACGCGAGGGATATACGTAGAATTATCTCCGCCCAAAAACTTGCGGAGAATATTACGGTTAAGTCTCTGAAATCAGGCTATTTGAGCAATCTAAGCGAGAAGGAAATACGCAGCAAGGTGAAGCCATTCTTAGACCCGCAGCATACCGTATCGCATGGGCGTCCAATCTATCCCGAACTAGCAAAGCGTTGCGGCTTGAATGTGAATGTGATCGACAAGGACAGCGATTTGTGGCGTTCGGTTTGGAGTCTTTACATCCGTCTTAATCATCTTGTTAGTGCGACACCTGTATCAAGAGTGGTAGAGTCGGGTTCCACTGAGTACATGACACAGTTTCCGCATGGAGGTGCATAATGGCGAAGACCAAACGAGCTATTACCGCTAAGGCGAAAAAGCGCGCGACCGTGCGACCTGGTTTGGGCCTACCTGACAGTGTGTTGAAGCTTTTCCCGAAGACTTCTCGCATGGGTAAATCTGAGCCATCTCGCTGGGGTCAAGCAATCGGACGCAAGGTCCGCACGTTGGATCGAAATGACTTCATGTCATCTCAAGCCGAGTACTTTTGATCTAAAGACGCTGCAGATTACCCCGGCGATGGCCGCTGGACTCTCCGATCACGTTTGGAATGTCGAAGAAGACTTGGTTGCGCTCATCCCCGAGCCTGTAGCCAAGAAGCGTGGCCCTTACAAGAAGAAGGCGGCGTAGCATAGGGCCATGAAAAAGGTAGCGGTTTTCCTCATCCTATTTGGCAGCGGATTAGCCGCTTTCGGGATTTCCGGCTTTAGTGGCGATCTTTCCCCGGATTACCAACTGACTTCCCCGGTCAGGACTGAGTCGCCAGTATCCGGTGCGCTGGATGGTTCATTAGGATGGTCTCTTAATTCGCGTCTGGAAATCGTTATCGGCGTGCTTTCGCTCGTAGGCGGCCTGATCCTAAGCAAAGATTCAAACTGACCCACTACCGGCGGGCGCATGGGGCGGCTCATGGGGCGGGCTCATGGGACGGGCTCATGGGGCGGCTCATGGGGCGGGCTCATGGGGCGGCTCATGGCACAATGGATTGCTTCGAAAAGTATCGCTCCTGGGAGGGTTGGGATGGGTTTGTCGATTCGTCATGCGGCGGTGTCGGTCCTGCTTTTGGCTTCGGTGGCACACGCCGCGGAGACGGAGACCCAGTATCTCTCCGGGCTGGGCAAGGACGACCCGGTCAAGTGGCAGTTCATGTGCGATAAGGGCATGAACGCCAACAAGTGGTCCACCATCGGCGTCCCGTCCAACTGGCAACTGCAGGGCTTCGGCATCTACGAATACGGCCGCGTCACGCCTCCGGGCGGTTGGCCTCGCACTCACGGCATCTACAAACGCACCTTCACCACGCCTGCCACCTGGCGCGACAAGACCGTCTTCATCAACTTTGAAGGCGTCATGACCGATACCGCGGTCAGCATCAACGGGCAATCCGCCGGGCCCATCCATCAGGGCGGCTATTACGCCTTCAGGTACGACGTCACCCGCCTGCTGAAGCCCGCCGGCCAGAAGAATGAGATCCAGGTCGACGTCGATGACGACTCCATGGACAACTCCGTCAACAACGCCGAGCGCCGCGGCGATTACTGGAACTACTCCGGCATCTTCCGGCCCGTCTATCTCGAAGCTGTCCCCAAAACCTTCGTCGATCACGTGGCCATCAACGCACCCGCAACCGGCTCGCTGGACGTCGATGTCCTGCTCTCCGATTCGGGCGCAGCAGCCACAGCCGTTCCCGCAGCCTCTCTCGAAATGCAGGTGCAGGACCTCAAAGGCAAGCCGGTAGGCGATCCGGTCATCGCGAAGGACGTCGCCTTCAATCAAGTCACCCGCCTCGCCGGCAAGATCGCCAGTCCGCGGCTCTGGACCGCCGAGACGCCGAATCTCTATCAGCTGGAAGTGCGCCTGAAGATCGGCAATGCCGTGGTGCACACCGTGCATCAGAGGTTCGGCTTCCGCACCATTGAGCTCCGCCCCGGTCAGGGCCTGTTCGTCAACGGCAATCGCGTCTTCCTCAAGGGGGTCGATCGCCACTCCTTCTGGCCCGATTCCGGACGCACCCTGTCCGCGCAGATCTCCCGCGACGACATCGCCGTGATCAAAGATTTGAACGCCAACGCAGTCCGCTCCAGCCACTATCCGCCCGACCGCCATTTTCTCGATGCCTGCGACCAACTCGGCCTCTATGTGCTCGATGAACTCGGCGGCTGGCAACACCATTACGACACGGAGGTTGGCCGGAAGCTGGTCAAGGAGATGGTCGACCATGACGTCAACCATCCTTCCATCATCTTCTGGGATAACGGCAACGAGGGAGGATTCAATACCGAACTCGACGGCGACTTCGCCAAGTACGACCCGCAGGCCCGCGTGGTGCTGCACCCGTGGGCCGCCTATCCTCCGGGCATCGCCGATACCAAGCACTACCCGACCTACGAGCAGTTGCAGCAGAAGCTCTCCGTCGATGCCGTCTACTTCCCCACCGAGATGCTGCACGGCCTCTACGACGGAGGAGCGGGAGCAGGCCTGAATGAGTATTGGAATGCCATCCTCGGCAGCAAGGCCGGCGCGGGCGGATTCATCTGGGCGTTCCTGGACGAAGATGTGAAGCGCTTGGACAAGGGCGGCATCCTCGACTCCGCCGGCAACCAGGCCCCCGACGGCATTGTCGGCCCCTATCGCGAGCGGGAAGGCAGCTTCTACACCGTCAAACGGCTTTGGTCGCCGATCATCGTGACGCCAACCGAAGGCGCTTCGCGTTCCTACTCCGTGGCCAACCGCTATGCGTTCCTCAACGCGGACTGCTGCACCTTCGAGTGGGAGACCATCGCCTTCCGCCAACCCAACGACGCTGCCTCCGGCTCCGTGGTGCTGGCCTCGCGCACCGATCGTGGCCGTTCGCTCGCGCCCGGCGCCTCGGCAACCTGGGACAACTGGGGACCGCCTGCCGCCGCCGGCCCAGCCGTAAAGAAGCCTGACGCCACGCGGCTCCGCATCAAGGACGCCACCGGCCGCGTCATTCAGACCTACGTCTGGCCCACCAGCGATCTCGTCCATCGATTCAATCCGTCTGCCGCCGCCAAGCCTGCCGCCGTCGAATCCGCCGACACCTTGACGGCGACCGCGGGTGATCTATCGCTGCAGATCAGCAAGACCACCGGCCTGCTCGTCTCTGCCTCCCGCCAGGGCAAGTCTTTCTCCCTGGTCAACGGCCCGCGCGTCGTGGCCATGGGACCCAGGCCTGCCGCTGCTTCGGGCCGGACCAATCCGCCGCCTCCGCAGCCCGCGTTTGCGCCCGATTCCAAGCTCATTTCGCTCACCCAGAAGACCGACGGCAACGACCTGGTCATCTCCGCCGCGTTCACCGGCCCGCTGGAATCGCTCACCTACCGTCTCAAACCCAGCGGCTGGCTGTCCATTGACTACGCCTACGCCCTCAATGGCGAGCAGGAATACTTCGGTGTCGGCTTCGACTACCCCGAAGTCAATGTCAAAGCCATGCGCTACCTCGGCGAAGGCCCTGCTACGGTCTATCAAAATCGCCTGGCCGGCGGCACTCTCGACGTCTGGGACCGGCCCTATAACAACACCATCGTCGGCGACCCGGACGACCTCAAACCCGGAGAGCACTTCACCTATCCGGTCTTCAAGGGCTACTACGCAGGCGTGCGCTGGCTGCAGCTCAATACCTCGGAAGGCCCGATCACCGCACTGCTCGACCAGGGGCGCGACTCGCCGATCTACGTGCAGATCTTCACCCCCAAGACCCCGCCCGCGAGCACAGTTGGCCAGGCCTACGCGCCCTTCCCCCAGGCTGGAGTCTCTTTCCTGCACGCTATCCCGGCCGTCGGCAGCAAGTTCGTGGGTCCTAAATCCAGTGGCCCCATGGGCCAGCCCGCGGTCGCCAAAGGGGAGTATCAGGGCCACATCAGCCTGTACTTCGGAAAGTTGCCGGCACAGTAAGACGAGGAGATGCGATTGCGTGCTTCCTGCTATGGCCAAGATGTTTTTATTGGGGCCATCCAGGGCCGAATCGCCCAACTGCGTCACGGCCGCATCCAGCAACAGCTTACCCTGCGGCGGAAGCTCTTCTCGGCGAAGACATGGTGGGAGCGGACGTCAAAGCGCGCATTGAGGCCTCCTGGGCGGCCTTGTGTCCAGGCTCGAAACGGAAGCTTGTGCCGCTCTGAGGTTCATGGCCGTTCCAGCGTCGCGCTCATCAGCCCGATGACAACATCGTTCGCCAGGGTACGCACGGTCAGGCTTTGCAGTTGCTTCGCCGGATCCAAAGCCAGGTCAAGCACGGTCGCCGCTCCGCCGGGCACTTCGCGGCCTTTCCCTTTGAAGGTGGCGAGGTTGAGCAGCCGGATGTTGCCGGTCCTCAGATCGACCCGCGGGGGCAACGCACCCTCCAGCGGAAACTGGTAATCGTCGATGAAGTAGTCCTGTTCGATCGGCCACCACGTCTCGGGATTCCTGAGCGCCAGGCGGGTTGAGCTGCCGTCCGTATAGGTGACGATTAATTCGCCATTGTCCATGTGACTTTGCATGAAGTTCGTCGAGCCTGCCATCAAGAAATAGGCATGTTTCGCGTGCCCGCTGACCGGGATGGAGACGTCATGCGGATAGTTGTCCCATTGCGAGGTAAAGACAATGTTGTTTGTCCCGGGCGCGGAGGGTGTCGCAAAGAAGATCCCGTTGGGCATGGTGAGCTTGCCATCGTGATCGGCAGCAACCTTGCGCAGGCCGCTGTCATCGATGACCGGGAGAGTAGTGAGATGGCCGGCCCAGGCGCCTGCCCCCTGCCAGGGCAGTTCCAGGCTGACGCCGGACGAACGCGGAGTGAGATACTTGCCCGCCGCGAAGATCGCGCTGACGCGATCATTAAACCAGCGGGTCAGGTCGACGCTTTCCAATGCCATGCCTGGCCGTGCCGTCTGCCAGTCAACCGGCTTCGCTGCCGCCACCTCAGGCTTTGCCGGCTTCTGCGTTGCGGCCCACCACTTAAATGCGCCGCGCGACATCTGCGTGAAGTCTCCTTCGGCTTTGCCCGGCGTTGCCGCAGCCATTGTCCCGGCGTCGACCTTTTCGCCCGACCATGCGATTCGGATGCGAGTGCTCGGACCTGCCTTAGTTACAATCTCCAGCATCGGAAGGCCCACCGCCTCCGGATCGGCGCGCCAGGACGCCTTCTCACCGTTGACCTGCACGCTCGCGACATCCGTGAACGCTGCCGGAATTCGCAGGGTAAGCGTCTGGAAACGATGGGCGGGCTGGGTGATCTCCCAGGTGTCCACCCGTTCCTTGCGCACGAAATCGACGCCAACGTCCGGGTGACTCAGGCGGGCATGCGTCCAACCGTTGGGAAAGCCCGGCGAGACGGTAAGGGTCCCGGCCAGCGCGTCCGGATGAACGCCGAATAAACCTTCGACCATCGCCCGCGACATGGCGCCGGCGCTATCGCCAAAATCGCGCTGGCTCTCGCGGCGATACACATCGAAGAGGTCCATCGTTCCAACATTGCCCGGCGATATTCCCATATACATGCTTGCGAGCAGCGCGCCCTTGGCCAGCGCGTAGGCGTCGTCGGCATGGCCGCCCTGCCACAGGGCCAGGGCCGTGTGCATGTTTTCGTCCATCACCACGTTGTTGATCGACCAGGAATAAGGCATCCAGTCGGTTTCGGAGAATACATGGTAGGGCGCGTCGTTGGGCACGCCGGTGCCTTCCACCGGAATGGGCCGCATATGAGCACCGAGAGCGGCGCCCATCTGCCACGCCTCGCGCGGCGTAACTGCCTCTTCGTCGACCGTGTGATAGAAGTTCCACAGCCCGTAGTCGGCGTGGACCAGCTGATTGCCCAGCAGGTCCTTGAACTCAGCAAAGGTGCCCTGATCGGGCATCCACAATAGGGTGCGCATCGCCTCTTCGATCCGGTCGGCTTCTTCCGTGTACGGTTTGGGGTCTGCACCGGCCAGCACAGCGATGCGCGCGGCCATGCGATTCGCATAGACGTTGTAGGCGGAGGCATAGGCGCAGCCGCCGCCGTCATAATACAGATCGTCACTGGCCCAGATCGTCGCGTAGGCTTCGTAGAGCGGCAGCTTGTTGGGCCCGTACTCCCGGCGAAACAAGCGCCTCTCCCAGGCAATATGCCGCTGGATCACTGGCCAGACCTGGCGCGCAAAGGCTGCGTCCCCGGTCCAAAGCAGATGGCGAAACAGCGCGTCGATGAACACCATGTTCATGTCATAGTGCGAATTCGACATGTCTCCGTTGGAATGCAGGCCGGGCTCGTTGCGCGCCAGATTTGCCTTCTTGTCGGCGGGCGGAATCTCGGCCGGAATAGGGTTCGTATTCTGATTCGGAATCCAGGTCTCGAAGTTTTCGCGTGCCCGTTCGTGCCAGCCGAGCTCGTCCAGCGAATAGGGCCCGCGCCACCCCAGCAGCTTGGTGCGCCACGCGATCGCGCCATGCATGATTGCATGCGCATCCGAGTCCCAAAGTGCGTCGGAGACCACATTCAGAGATCCCATGGCGGCGTCCAGATAAGGGTCCGGCGTCTCGATGCGCACCTTGGTCCTCAGGTCATCGAAGTGCTTCTCCGCGGTCGCAAACTCCTGCGGCAGTCTTGCGCGATCAAAGGCCGGCAACAGGGCCGCGGGCTTGGGCGGTGGCGAGTTGGCCGCCCTGGGAGTAGTAACGTCGCGATAGATATTCAGGTCCCCCGCGGGGCCAGATCCGTCGCTGATTCTCTGCAGCGACAGCAAAAGCGACCGCTCCGCCGGGAAGGCCGCGGTGCCCACGATGACCTGACGCCTGGGGGCAGCCGTTGTGCCAGATAGAAGCGCCGGCAGGTTGTTCCATTGGTCCGCATCGGCAACATGCTCGCGCGCGCCGGAAGGGGCGACGCCGACGATGGTCGCATGCGAACTCTTCAGCGTGAATCCCTCGGCGCCGAGCGTAAATGCATTGTCATCGGCAAATGTGGGTTGAAACTGGAAGTACTGGCTGATCGGGACCCGTTCAGTGCCGATGTCGCCATCTCGCGATCCGCGCTGCCCGTTGACGCCGCCATAGGCCCAGATCAGCTCCGCGCCGCTGGGGATATTCTTCGCCTGGACGCGCACAATCAAACCCTCTGTATCGGCATAGGCCAGCACCTCGACCGTGACCACACCGCCCGCCCCGAAGGCCTTGTCGCGCACCGTATAGATAAGCTCTCCAGGCCGGTACCGCGTGACGATTTGGCTTGCATCCTTCAGCCAGATCTGCGTACTGCTCGTCTTTACCCCAAGCCGCAGGTTGCCGCCGCGTCCCGGCAGATACAGGATGAACTCGGGCTTGTCCCCGCCATCGACGCGAAAGGCCGTGTTGCCGCCATAGAGCGACCGGTTGAAGAATTCGGGTCCGTTTTCAATGACCAGATCGCCGTTCTCCGGGTGGTAGCGCAACGGCTGTCCCACCTGGCCGGCCAGATTCGGATGCACCCCTGAGGTCGCCGAGATTGCCACGGGCGCGGCGGCAGTCGTTTGAGGTTGCAAGGGTTGACTGCCGACAGCAAAAGAGGCGATCAACGCTGTTACGTACAGGATGTTGGAGCGCGCCATGACACGACCTTTCGGTTGAGGCTTAGACTAACTGGGCAAAGCCCGATCGAAGTTGCAGGATTCGGTGCGCCCGGCCTTCCATCATATTCTGTTGGTACGCGAATGGTCGCTCGGAGGACGAGGCCGGATGACCGCCGCAAACTGTTTTGCACTTGTCCCTTGAATTAACTTGATCGTGAGTGGAGATGACCTATGGTTCGAAGTCTTGCCGCACTCCTGGTTCTCGGCACCCTACTTTCGTCGCATGCAGGCGCTCAAGTCAAACCTCTCGACGGCGTCATCGATATTCATGTTCATGTGGCTCCCGACTCCATCCCAAGAAGCATCGACGCGATCGATCTGGCCAGGCTGGCGCAGAGCAGAGGCATGCGTGCAATCGTAATCAAGAATCATTACGAACCCACCGCGTCGACTGCCTACCTGGTTCACAAGATCGTACCGGAACTCCAGGTGTTCGGCGGTATCGACCTCAATCTCAGCGTGGGCGGCATGAATCCCATTGCCGTGGAGAAGATGGCCCTCACCACCGGCCATCTTGGGAAGTTCGTCTGGATGGCAACCAGCGACACCTATGCTCAGGTTAAGTCATCGAACGTTCAGCGTCCCTATGTGGCCGTGTCGCGCAATGGCGAACTTCTTCCGGAAACGAAGGCAGTCATTGCCATGATTGCCAAGTACGATCTGGTAATGGCGACCGGTCATAACTCAGCCGAAGAGGACTTGATGCTCATCCGTGAGGCGCGCAAGCAAGGGGTTCGGCAAACCGTCGTTACCCATGCCCTGCTATCGCCGATAAGCATGACGATTCCTCAAATGCAGGAGGCGGCCAAACTGGGCGCCTATATTGAGTTCGTCTATAACGGCCTGATCGGTACCAGCAAGCAATTCAACTTCTCCGACTATGCCAAAGCAATTCGCGCGATCGGAGTTGAGCATTGCATCCTCTCGTCCGATATGGGGCAGGTGCCCAATCCGCTGCACCCTGACGGATTGCTGTTGTTTTTTGACGGACTGCGGCAGCAGGGATTCTCCGCCGGGGAGATCGATCAAATGTCTAAGGTCAATCCCGCGCACCTGCTCAATTTGCAGTAGAAGCCTTGGCGAGCTGCGCGCAGCAGTATTCTCTTCCATGAATGCGCTCGACCGGCACATGAGATACTTTCCTTGCGAGTTGGAGGGGCCTCAGAGAATGGGTGGCATCGGCAAGAATCTTCGCGAGGCACGACTGCGATGGCAGCTCTCGCTGCGGGAGGTCGAAGAGCGAAGCTCCCAACTGGCCGCCCAATGGCAGAATCCCGCCTATCGAATCTCGGCGAGCTGGCTGGACCGGGTGGAACGGGAAGATCGCGGCCTGTCGGCGACAAAGCTGATCGTGCTCGCCGTGATCTACGGCCTTACCGCCGAGCAGATGATTGCTTTATGTCCCGCGTCAGAGGCCATGCCGGCCCATCAGCTTAGCCAGGTCTCGGCCCCCAACGCCACCCTCCTGCTCTCCTCCGGCCCCTTGGAGCAGCACGCCAAGCACTGGTTGCCGGACAGCTTCCTCACCGATCCATTGCCGGATGCAACCACATTGCTGCCCACCGGGCAGGGGACACTGCCAAGCCATTATCGAAGAGGCGTGATCGGACAGCGGGACCGCACCCTGGAGCCCATGATCCGGGGAGGTTCGGTCGTCCTGATCGATACCATGAAGCGCGCGATCGCAAGCAGACGAGAATGGACCCACGAGTTTGACCGGCCCATCTACTTCCTGCTCACGCGAACCGGTTACGCTTCGGGGTTTTGCGAGCTCGACAAAGAGTCGGAATGGTTGACCCTGGTGCCTCACCCGCTCTCCTATGAGACCAGCAAGCGCTGGAGGTACAGGAAAGAGATTGAGGTCGTCGGCACGGTCGCCGGGGTGCTGATGCGGCGGGCGGTGTGACTAAAGTGCCCGCTGCAGTTCGGCGAGTCCTGGAATACTGGCTTGCTCGTAGAGGTTGAGCACGTGCCTGGTCATAAGGTAGTAGATCGCTGCCGCACGTTGCGCGTAATCGGCAAACGCCGATTGAATGTTCCCGGTCTGGGCCGCGCCCTTCAGCCTGCCGACATGCCACTCGATCTCCCTGGCATTCAAGCGCAGTTGCTCCGCCACCACCAGGGCCTCCGGATACCACTTCTGCACGTACGCGGCCAATTCAACAAGTACTTGGCAGTTATGTTCCAGGACTTCAAGTCCATCGAGACCGCCCAGCAGCGACCATATCTCCGGCGGTTCTAGCGAAAACGAGCCTTCAGTCTGGCTGCGTCCGCCCGATTCGTCGATGACATCCAGCGCAATCCTCGCGATCTTGTCGCGATCCACCCATTTCAGCTGCTTCAGCAGATCGTCCCAGCTTGCCTGGGCCCCGCTTCGGGCGCGCAGATAGTGCTGGAGCAAGATGCCCAGAAGCGCTAGCAGGAGAATCGTGGCAAGGACCGCAAAGTAAAGGCTTCTCATTTCCTTCTCCAGGTCCGAATCCTCTTCAGGTCGTCTTCCACCTGTTTCTGCAAGGCATGAATCTGAGCCCGCATGGACTCAGGAAGCTCGCGAGGTGCGGGCGCTTCCTGCCAGAGCATCGCAATCCAGAAACCTTCGCACGCAAGATAGGTCAAAATCCTGAAATGAGACAGTTCGTTATAGAGCTGCCGGTGCTGGCTCAAGCCGACATAGTCAACAATGATATCCCTTGATACGCAGAGGATGGAATAGGCGCCTAGGCCCTGCGCGATCCTGGCCACGTGCGTCCTCCATGGAAGGCCCGCAGTAGCCGACAGAACTACCATGCCGACGAAAAGCTCACTCATCAGGGCAGCGGAAAAAAAGTTGCTGCGCAGCATGAAGGTCTGAATCGGGCGAGGCGCCGTCGGGTGGGCAAGCCACGTAAGCAGGAGAGCCACCAGAGTGCTGGCGCAGGCCACGCCAATAAACACCCTGTGCACGTCGCTCGCCCACACCCCGGTGGGACAGAAGACGTGTACGGCAATCTCGTAAACGACCAGGAGCTGAAGAACCTCATTCACGATGCCCAACGTCCAGTAGCAGGAACGATAGGCGGCAAAGGAGAGATGGTTTGAGACGAAATAAAGAATGAGAGTTGCGCCAGCATTCTCAGCAATATAGGCGGTGAAAGCCGGAAATGAACTGGCGCGGCGCCGGGCGAAGAGAACGATCAAAAGGATCAGGTGACCGCAAAAGCCGGCCGCCCATACGAAGCGATCAAATCCGGAAAGATGCACCGTCACGCTCCGTTGAGGCGGCCGCCATGGGTCGGGTTTTCATTTAGAGATCCTAGTGTATCGCTACGTCTGGACCACCCGGATCTCCGCCGGTCGGATCGGGATCGGTGCCGCCTGGGTCAAACGATGCCGACTGCGAGGAATGAAGGGCTACGGGAGCGGATTGCGCGAACGTTGTGCTGACTCGAGCGGTCAACAGGACAAGAATCAAGGCGAGGGCCGAACGGCGTGCAAGATGCTTGGTCACAGGTGGGTCTCCTTTGAGCGCGGAATGCGCTGCACCGGAGGCTAGACCCCAACCCATTGTGAATCATAAACTTATCGGAGTTTGTTGCTTATACGAAACTGTCTGGCGATCAAGGCCAACCTAAACCTCTTTGTTAGACAGCTAACCGATGGGACGGAGAATTTTTACGGACGCGTGAACTCATGCTTGCGCGAGTTGCTCATAGGCAACGAGCAGAAGAAATTCCTTGAACGCTGTGACCAGGATCAGCCCGAGAGATCTACGCATCGACCACGGCGGGCTGAGCCACCGTCGGATTACCAAGATTCGGCTATTCACAGCCTGTTGGACGGTCGATGACTCGGTTGTCCCCGAGGTGGTGGCGGGCTGCTTACCCCCGTCTCGCCCTCGATGTTGTCTGGAAGCAAGTCGAACGCAATGAAGCTATGGACCGCCCTAAGACATTCCGCACGTCTCGGTCCATGCTTTTTATTCGCTTGGCGGTCTCCTGCTCCGGTCCCCAATTGTTGCTTATCGGCAATACGAACTGCAAATGATGACGCGCCCCGGCCCGCCTCTGCAACACTGCGAGACACGGCTAGCAGAGCAACATACGCCATTGTGCTTGCCGCCCCCGCAAAGGACGGCAAGCACTCTCGTTTTTTTGTTCAGCGGTTATCGCAGGGTAACGGTAACGTCACGCGCCCGCGACGCGCTTGGAGTAGTTTTGGATTAGTTGAAGACGGGGAGTCTGGCGAAGCTCTTCCAAGCCGTCATTTCGACATCTTCGTGCGAGACGAACCCAGCACTTGAAAGCTGATCCCTGCGCTGATTCCGTAGGGATGCAGCGACCCGAAGGTAAAGCCGGGCCACACCTGGTACTCGACATCCGCGAGCCGCAGCCGGATCCGCTGCCCCAACCGCAGGTCGACCCCGGCGCCGGGAGCCACCACGAAGTAGTTCCCATAGGCGTAGCCGAACGGGAAGTCGAAGCGCCCGCCGCCAGCCAACAGCTTCACGTAAGGGACGAAGCCCTTGGGATGAAACGCCCACCGTGGTCCCGCCAGCAGCGTCGACTGGCGCTGGCCGAACTCGGCGTAGGTCATTCGCCGCGCTTCTGTCTCAATGCCGTACCGCCAGGCCAGATTCGAATCGGCGTACACGCTGGCGCCCTTGATTGTCCGGTCTCCGTAGTCTCCCTGGAAATCCGAAAATGTTCCACCCACGATGACGTACGCGCCAGGCCCGACTGCGGTCGGCAGTGCCTGGGCAAGCGCCGCCTGCGGTTGCATCACCAGCAGCACCGATGCGAAGAGCAGGCCCCAGCAAAACGCTTTGCGGGTTATGCGGCTGTCCGTCACTGCGTCACCGTCATGGTTACGTCCATGGACTGGGTCACGCCGGTGCCAGTGCCCGTTGCCGTGATCTGAAAAACGTAGGTCCCCGGCGGCGTTCCGTTGATCTGCAGGCCATTGCATCCGCTCAACCCAGCCGAGAGTCCGGCGAGCAGGAGCAGCATCAGCAGTCCGGTCAGGCTCGCGCGCATCCTGCGGCGTCCTCTCCAGAAGATCAGAGCCAGCAGCGCGCCGCCCGGCAGGAAGCACACGGCTGCCAGTGGGCCCGGCGTGGACTGCTCCAGCCGTGCCTGCGATCCCGCCGTCAAAGGCGTGCCGGTATCAATGACTACCTGAATCGCCTGCGTCCCACCTGCTCCCAGCGCAACCGTATTGCTGCTGAACGTGCAGGTCGCCGCAAACGGCAGTCCCAGGCAGCCCAGATTCAGCGTGTCGCTAAAGCTGTTCAACGATGTTGCCGTCAGTGTCGCGGTAACGTACTGCTTCGATTGCAGTGTGACCGTGGCGGGAGCCAGTTGCAGGCTGAGCTGCGTCGGTGGTGTCACCGTGATATTCGTCTGCCCGGAGGTCGAGGTGGCGTAAACCGAATCGCCGGAGTAACTCGCCGTCACCGCCAGGGCATTGGTCAGCGGATTCACGGTCAACGTGGCCACTCCGGTGGTGTCGACCGTGGCAGTGCCCAGTAC
>Ga0326727_10005451_pt1 | contig 36384 bp, 23 predicted proteins | sample MB2enrmetagenome_FD_207643 | JGI IMG/M metagenome (GOLD analysis project Ga0326727, IMG submission 207643) | Lab enriched peat soil microbial communities from McLean, Ithaca, NY, United States - MB29MY | ecosystem: Environmental > Terrestrial > Soil > Wetlands > Peat | place: USA: New York...
CTCCATCTTGAACTCGTAGGTGTAGATCTTCCTTGGTAAACGCTCCATCTTCGCTGCTCCTTCGCCAGTATCTCAGAGCGCTATATGGGGTACGTTTTCCAGGGGCAAGGTCACATGACGAAAACCAAACGCAGTGCAAACAGTCAGGTCGTGGGACTGGTATTCGGCCTAAACACGCAGGAATTGCCAGCAAACGCGGCTCCTGCGACCGTTCAGTAAATAGCGGTTGTTCCTAATGGGGGATAACGGGGACTTGCCAAAAGCGACCAGAATCTATAAGTTATTGATTATTTTGGTTGCGGGGGCTGGATTTGAACCAGCGACCTTTGGGTTATGAGCCCAACGAGCTACCGGGCTGCTCCACCCCGCAGATTCAGTGTACCAACGGGCGGCGCAGCGGTCAATGGCGGAATGGTCCTGAGATCACGGCCCACGCCAGCCGCTTCCGGTAAACTGGCTGGAACCCCTTACTGTGGCGAGGAAGCCTGCGGATGTCCCCTCTTTATGTTGCCGTTCTGGTTGTCATTGTGGTTGTCTTGCTGGCGGTGGCGCTCTATCGCACCTCGCAGGTAAAGACCAAGGCCGACTACCTTGTGGCCGGGCGGTCGCTGCCGGCCGTGGTACTGGTGCTCACCCTGCTGACCTCGTGGATCGGCGCCGGATCGCTCTTTGCCGGGGCGGAGAACGCCTACAAAAACGGTTTTGCCGCGCTGTGGCAGCCCGCCGGGGGATGGCTGGGCCTGCTGCTCATTTATTTCATCGCGCCGCGCGCCCGGAAATTTGCGCAATTCACGCTGCCCGACCTGCTCGAGGTCCGCTACAATCAGACGGCGCGCGTTCTGGGCACGATTGCCATTCTCTTCGCTTATGTTGGCATCGCCAGCTACCAGTTCAGGGGCGGTGGCGACGTGCTGCACCTGATCTTTCCCGACACAGTATCGCCTTTGCTGGGAACCTACGTCATCGCGTCCTTCGTCATCGTCACGACGGCGCTGGCCGGCATGTCGTCGGTAGCCTATATGGACGTGGCCATCGGCTCGATGGTCACCGTCATCTGCGCCATTGCCGCGCCAATGCTCTTCGTGCAGGCTGGCGGCTGGGCCGGGCTGCATCAGGCGCTGCCGCCCCAGTACTTCCAGGTGCTGGGCAACTACCGTCTCGACCCGAACGGCGTCCAGCAGTCCGCGGGCATGGGTGTGATTCGAGGTCTGGAATTCCTGGTGCCCGTCCTGCTGCTGATGCTCGGCAACCAGGTGATGTACCAGAAGTTTTTCTCCGCAAGAAGCGAGAAGGACGCGCGCATTTCGGTTGTCGGGTGGATTCTGGGCACCGTGCTGCTGGAGACGCTGATTGTCGCCATCGCGATCTTCGGCCGGGCGCTTTTTCCCACGGGCGAGGTGGCGCTGCATCCGCGCGAAATCATTCCCTACACGGCACGCCATGGGCTGCCCGCCGTGATGGGCGCTCTGCTGCTGGGCGCGGTCTTCGCCAAGGTCATCTCGACGGCCTCGAACTACCTGTTTTCGCCGGCAACCAACCTGGTCGAGGACGTTTTCGTGCGCTACGTTGCGCCGGGGGCCTCGAACAAGCGCGTCCTGATCGTCTCGAGGCTGGCCGTGGTGCTGCTGGGCTGCTGGGCTCTCTACCAGGCGGTCTACGCCGAGAGCATTCTCCAGAAGATGCTGTGGGCATACACAATTTACTCCGCCGCGGTCACTCCGGTGGTGCTGGCGGCTTTCTATTCCAAGCGCGTCACGGCGTGGGGCGCGGTGGCAGCCATCGGCAGCGGAACTGTGGTTACGCTGGCCTGGGACATCCCGGCGTTGAAGGGCTTTTTCAATCTGCCGCACATTCTGGCCGACCGCGACGCCATCTTTCCGGCGCTTTTCGTGTCCGTTGCGGCGATGATCGTGGTGAGCCTCTTCACCCGCAAGCCGGCGCCGGAGCAGCTGGCGCAGTTCTCGGATTAGGGTGGACCGGCCGATTTTGCGGGGCGAAGGGAGCAACCTGTCCTCCAGCATCTCATGAGGCCCGCGGGCTACAAAATCCTCAATCTGCGGAAGAGATTGAAAAATAAAAAGCTACCCGCCGGCCGCAACCCGTCATACACTGGCGTTGTAAATTGTGTGAACGCCATGCCTGTCGCCCAACTGACCCTGGAGATTCGCATCGAGCACGCCCAGTCGCTCAAGGACCGGCGGCAGGTGGTGCGCTCGCTGAAGGACCAACTGAAACAGGGCTATAACATCTCGGTGGCCGAGATGGACGAGGCAGTGGTCTGGCAATCAGCCACCATCGGCATTGTCGCCATCTCCCGCTCCCGCGACTACCTGCACGGACTCATCGAAGAGGTCGAGCGCTCTGCCCGGCGCATGATCAATGAACTGGGCGCAGAGCTGACCGATTCCTTCTGGGAATACATCGAGAGCGGCGGCGAATAGAAACAGACAAGAACCTGCGGCCGGCTTGCGCCAGCCTATCGTTTCCGATCGCCTCTGCCCGGGACTCGCCGGGCTTGTCCGGTCTTGTCTTGAGCGATCGTCCCTGCTACAGCCCAGTCGAATACCGATAGTACGAACGCCTCGTCGATCTGTTCATGGCGAATCAGCAACCGGGCGAGGAGGGGGCCGAAGACGGTATCCAGAAAAACACCCACCTCCATGCCGGGAGGCAATTGCTTCCTCTTGATCGCCTCTTTCACGAGGGCTCGAATCTCCTTGTCGCGGGGCGAGCAAACGCGCTCCAGAAATTCCTTGCGCAGAAGGTCATTATCCTGAATGGCTGTGAGAAGGCGGGCGACAACGATGCCGTTTTCGCCGGTAAAGAATCGTCCGATCTGGCAGACGTACTCCTTGAGGCGCTCCAAGGGCGCTCCTTTCTCCTGAAGCACAACCTCATGGTTCGCCTTGTGAAGAAAGGCGTCGAGCAGCAGGGCTTCTTTCGTCGACCACCAGCGGTAGACCGTAGCCGTGCTGACGCCTGCCTGGCGCGCGATGTGAACCGTGGAGATGGCAGCGATGGGCCTGTCGCGCAGAAAGCCATAGGCCGTGTTCAGAATCGAGGAGCGCGAGGCTTCGCTCCGCGGCCTGCCGGCGGTCCGCCTGGATGCCGGATGGATTTCGCCCTTCTCTTGGCGCATGGATTCACCCGCTTGCATATACAATATAATTATATACGAAACATTCCGTTTCGATTTACGAATTCATTCGAGGGCGACTTTTGGCCGGCGACCGACCTAATCCGGACTGGAAACCGAAGTACAACCCCTGGCTGATCGCCGTGGTCGTGGCCATAGCCTCCTTCATGGAGGTGCTCGACACCAGCATCTGCAATGTGGCGCTTCCCCACATCGCCGGAAACCTGGGCGCCAGCCAGGATCAGAGCACCTGGGTCCTGACTACCTATCTAGTGGCCAATGCCATCGTTCTTCCCATCACCGGGTGGATTTCGAGCGCAATGGGCAGGAAGCGCTTCTTCATGCTCTGCATCGTACTCTTCACGGCCAGTTCCCTTCTTTGCGGATTGTCGCCCAGCCTTCCGGTTCTTCTGCTTGCGCGGGCGATTCAGGGAGCCGGCGGCGGCGGCTTGCAGCCCATGTCGCAGGCCATCATGACGGATTCCTTTCCGCCAAACAAGCGCGCCTATGGATTTGCGCTGTTTGGCATCACGGCGCTGGTTGCCCCAGCTCTGGGTCCCATTCTGGGCGGCTGGATCACCGACAACTATTCCTGGCGTTGGATATTCTTCATCAATCTGCCGGTCGGAGTTCTGGTCATGGGACTGGTCTTCCGATATGTGGAGGACCCGCCCTTTCTGCGGCGATTCAAACCCGGTGAGATGCGCTTCGACACCGTTGGATTCTCGCTCCTTGTATTGGGAGTTTCGGCGCTTCAAATCTTCCTGGATAAGGGACAGGAGGACGACTGGTTCGGCTCCTCCTTCATCGCGGCTCTGGTCATTACCTCCGTTGTTTGCCTGATTGCCATGGCGGTGTGGGAGTGGCGGCAGAAGCAGCCGATTGTCGATGTGAAGCTGTTCAGAATGATCAACTTTTCCAGCGCCTGCGTGATTATGTTCATCGCCGGATCGATCGCCTTTTCCTCGATTGTTCTGATGCCCCAGTTTCTCCAGATTCTGATGGGCTATAGCGCGCAGCAGGCGGGCATCGTGGTCTCCGCTGGAGCCGCGGTGATGCTGGTCACCATGCCCGTCGTTGCGGGGCTTACAACCAAATTCCCGGCAAAGTACCTGATCGCCGCAGGGTGGTTTCTTACCGCCGCCGGATTGTTCTTCTCCACGCAACTTCTCTCCCCGAATGTCAGCTTTGGAACCGCTTGTTTCGTCATGATGCTGCAATTCGCGCCGCTGGGGCTTATCTTCGTTCCGGCAATTACGGTTTCCTTTTTTGGTGTTCCCCAGAACCGGACCGACGCCGTTTCCGGCCTGACCAACTTCGCGCGCAACATCGGCAGCAGCGTGGGCGCGTCGCTGGTGCAGACCATTTTGGCGCGCCGCATGCAGTTTCATCTGGTCCGGATCACTGACCGGTTCTCGCCGGGAAGTCCGGCTCTGACGACGTTTTTTCACACTCTGAGAGCGCGTTCGGGCGGCAGCCCAGCAACTCAGGCCACCGGTATGGCGTTGATTTATCAGGGCTTGATGGCGCAAGCTGCTACGTTGTCCTACCTGGATGCCTATGTGGTCCTGGCCGCTGGAGCGGCGGCCATGTTCTTCCTTTCGTTTTTGCTCAAATCGAACAATCCCAAGGCGGCGGAGCAAGTTTCCACACATTGATCGCGGCTTTCTGCGGCTGCTGGAGTGTGATTTCCGCCCATATTCTTCGGGCCCTCCGAGGCGTCTCTGTTATGCTGAATGGTCTGCCCGAAAATGGAGGGAATTATGCCGGAGCACAGGGGAAGAAAGCACCATCAGGACCGGGTGGCGGAGACGCTGCGCGAGGAAATTGGCGCGATGATTGAAGGAGAACTGTCGGATCCGCGCATCAATCTCTGCTATGTCTCCGAGGTGGTGTTGAATCCCGGCGGCAAGTCGGCGCTGGTTTACGTGGCCATCGACAGCGCAGTCAAGGACATTGCCAAGGCCGAAGAAGACACCGTGGCAGGCCTGGAGGCCGCCAAGGGCTACATTCGCTATGAACTGAAGGACCGTATGGGCGTTCGCTTCGTGCCGGAGTTGACCTTTCATGCCGATCGCTCGGGCCGCTTTCAGGCGCGCATCGAAGAGCTAATGGACCGGCAGCGCAAGCGGCAGAAGACGCCCTCCGAGCAGAGTCCTTTGGCGGAACAAAAGGCTGAGGTGGAATAGCCGCGCATGGATCATATCGGCCGCAACGTAGTTTTCTGTTCGAAATGCAACGCGCCCATCCCTGTGGAGGAATACGCCTCTGGTCCGTCGCCGGCCAGCCGGATCGAAGCGATCCTTGATACTCTGCGCCGGGGAGAGCGCTTTCTGGTCTGCTCGCACTCCCGCCCGGACGGCGATGCGGTGGGCTCGATGCTGGCCATGGGAATGTTCCTGGAACAGCTTGGCAAACGGGCCGACATGGTAACGGCGGACGGAATTCCGAAGGTCCATCGCGGATTGCCGGGGGCCAGGCAGATCCGCACGGCTCAGTTCGTTCACGGTACTTATGACGCCGCGATTCTGCTGGAGTGCGACGGGTTGGAGCGCACTCGGCTGAACGGCCTGGAGCAGTTCTTTCTCGTCAACATCGATCATCACGCCACCGGCCGCGAATACGCCAAGCTGAACTGGATTGACAGTGATGCGGCCAGCGTAGGCGAGATGGTCTACCGTCTCGTGAAGGCCGCCGGGGCAAAGATCACGCCCCAGATGGCCACCTGCCTTTACACCACGTTGCTGACTGACACTGGGGGCTTTTGCTATGGCTGTACGCAGGCTTCCACGTTCGGGCTGGCTGGGGAGTTGGTGGCGGCCGGGGCCGACCCCATCCGCATTGCCCAGAATGTGTATTTCTCGACCCCCGCCTCGAAGCTGATGCTGCTGGGTGCGGCGCTTGGCAATTTGAAGTGCGAGGGCCGGCTGGCCTGGTTATGGGTATCATCGCGGGATATGCTGCGCGCCGGCGCAACCGAGGAAGATTGCGAAGGCATTGTGAACTTCGCGTTGTGCGCCTCGGGGGTGGAAGCCGCCATTTTCCTGCATGAACAGCCGGAACGGCGCATTCATCTGAGCCTGCGCAGCAAGGGCCGGGTGAACGTGGCGGCGATTGCCGGGCGGTTGGGCGGCGGCGGCCACGAAAGCGCGGCCGGCTGCTCGCTGGAGGGACCGCTCACGCGCGCGCTTGAAGAAGTTCTTGCCATATTGCGCCCTTGCGTGGCCTCGATGGACGGCGAGAAGGCCGCCGAACCTATTGAGATTCCGTCTGAATCTGTTAGCCTTGACCCTGTCGAAGTACAACGCGATCTTCGCGCTTCCTTGAAGCGCGGACTTTAGCCGAAGCCGGTCAGTCTTTCCTTCCAATTGCACTGGCCGAAGCCGGCATCGCTTGTCTGTGTAAGGCAAGCGGCATTTGCCCATGGGAGAAATGCTGGAAGTGGAAAATCTTCAGGAACCACCTGCTCCCAATCCGCCTCAGAGCCGGCGCAAATGGCCGCCTCATTGGGCCATGGGCTACCTCGAGCCTTTTCTCGAGCCGCCTAATCCGGATTCGCCCGATGAGCTTCATTGGCGGTTGCCGCCCAGGGCAGGTGTTTGCGAAGCCGCCTTTTTCCTCGCGTTCACAATTTTCTTTCTCGCATACGGACTCACACCCATCTTCGGCGGAGGAGGCCTGGGCCTGGTGGGGGCCGACGAACCCCGCTATGCCCAGATCGCCCATGAAATGCTGGACCGCTTCGATGCAGCGCAAACGCTGAAGGGCCGGCTAAGCGCCTGCGTTACCCCTTATCTCTACGGCCACCCTTGGCTGGAAAAGCCGGCTCTCTACTACTGGCGCGCGATGTTCGTATTCCGGGACTTCGGCGTCCACGACTGGGCCGCCCGGCTGCCCGCGACCACGTTCTCTTTCGTCATGGTGGCGCTGATCTACCTGCACATGCGGCGATTCCGTCCTGGCGGCCACCTGGATGCGGCGCTGATCACGGCGGCCTGTGCAGCCATCATCGGCTTTGCTCGCAGTGCCTCCACAGACATGCAGATGGCGGCGCCCCTGGCCATCGGCCTGCTTGGCTGGTACGCCTGGTACGAGACCGACTCCAAATTCTGGCTCTTTGACATTTACTTTTTCACCGGAATCGCCACGCTGGCCAAGGGGCCTGTGGCGCCGTTTCTGGCCATCGTGATCGTGACCGCCTTCGCTGCGCTGCGCCGCGAGTGGTCGCTTCTCAGGCGCTCGTTCTGGTGGCCGGGAGCGGCGCTTTACTTTGCCATCGTGCTGCCCTGGTTCATTGCCGTGCAGCACGATAATCCAACCTTCTTCCAGGAATTCTTCCTGGAACATAACCTAGCGCGCTTCGCGACCGATCGCTACCAGCATCAGCAGCCTTTCTGGTACTACCTGGTGGTGGTTCTGCTGGCGCTGATGCCGTGGACGGTGATCTCGGTGCGGGCGATGATTGACGGCATCCGGACTTCGGTTCGCGAGTGGCGTCTTCGCTACGCCAGGAACTGCAAGCAGTGCGCCAACGGCCCGGGCGATGCTTTTCTTGAGTTTCTGGTCGTGTGGGCGCTCATTCCCATCGTCTTCTTCTCCTTCTCGCAATCCAAGCTGCCCGGTTACATCCTCCCGTCCATTCCTCCGATCACTATCCTCACAGGCGACTACATCTTCCGGCGCCGGCAAGCGGGAATTCGCCTCTGGGTGCTGGTGAGTCATGCGGCGATCTGCGGAATCATGACCCTCTTCGCAATGCTGCTGCCCTGGTTTGTGGCCCACGGTCGCCAGATGCCCCCCACGCGCGCGCTAGTGGTGGCCCTTCTGGCCGCCTTTGGCGCGGGGCTGCTAATCGTCGTGGTGGTCAAGGGTTTCGGCGTGATCCGGCTGAGGCTGGCCACTACAGGTGTGCTGGTGGTGCTTGTGCTGTTTCTCTATGGCGTCGGCCCTTTCTTTGGCATTCCGGCCATCGGACGAACCCAGCGTGTGATTCACCTGCTGGATCGCTCCTACTCGGCGCGTCCGCTGGCTGAGCGGCTGGCTGGTGTGGCCCCTCCCGGTGGAACGGTCGCAGTCTTTCGCGTCCGGCGCGATGTTGAGTATGGCCTGTCTTTCTACCGCAATCGTGCGGTGGTGGACTACGAGGAAAGCGGCGTGCCGGATGAGGAGCACCTTCTGGTGGCGCGGGTAACGGGACGAGGCGGAGTGGACCTGCACACCGCAGCTGACCTCCAAGAGTACCTCGACGGCCGGCACTATGAGCAGCTTTTCAATTGGCCGGAGCAGGGTTTGGTGGTCTATCTGGTCGGCAGCAGGTAAACTAATCCGAACTCCATTTTGCAGTTCGCCTCGACGTTCTGTCCGAATCGAGTGCAATTCGCTTTCTGGCCGGGACGTTTTCCAGAGGAACGACATGGCATCGAACAATTCCATCGAGATCCTCGACCTGCGGCACTTTACAGCGCCCGTGTTGCGCCCCGTGCTGGGTGCAGAGGGCGAACTGTGGAGGCAGCGGCTGCACTGGGACTACCAGAATTCTGCCAGGCTGCTGATGCAGTATCTAGACAGCCACATGCTGCCGGGTTATGCGGCGGTGGAGGCGGGCCAGGTTGCCGGTTACGCATTCTGCGTCTACGAGGACACAAAAGCCGTTATCGGCGATGTTTTTGCCCTGTCCAGCCCGAGCGCCAACGAGGTTTCAGGCCACGAGTTTCTCCGCGACGAAATCGAGGAGACTCTGCTGCTCCACCTGTTTGAACTGCTTGTGAACTCGCCGCAGGTTGAGCGCGTGGAGTCGCAGCTGCTGGTGCACCCTTCGGGCTTCCACGAAGACATTTTCCGCCGGACAGGATTTCAGGTTTACCGCCGGCTTTTCATGGCGCGTCAGCTTGGGGTCTTTGTTGCCGCGCCCAGCGTCGATCTGCCGGCCGGGCTGGAGTTGCATCCCTGGCGCGACGACGACTTGCTCCCCGCCGCCCGCCTCATCGCCGCAGCTTATCAGCACCATCCCGACAGCGTGATCAACGACCAGTACCGCTCAATCTATGGTGCGCAGCGCTTTCTTAACAACATCGTTCGCTACGCCGGCTGCGGCACATTTTCTCCCGTGATTTCGCATGTGGTGGCGGATCGCGCGAGCGGAGAACTGGCGGCCCTGGTGCTGGCCTCGCGCGTCAGCCCGGAGAGCGGCCACATTACCCAACTCTGCGTCCATCCCGGCTTTCGCCGCCGCGGCCTGGCGCGGATGCTGCTCAGCCTGGCCGCTTCCTGCTTTGCACGCCAAGGCATTCCCGAGGTCTCGCTCACCGTGACGGAAGCCAACACCCCGGCGATTGATCTCTATCGCGCCGAGGGCTTCGACTCGGCCCACGCCTTTGACGCCACCGTCTGGGAGCGAAGCAGGACTGTCTGAGAATCCGCCGGAATTCCGGCGGATGGGGGGAGAGCATTATCCCTGTTCCTGCGAGGTTGAATTCGGGGGTTCCCACCCATTTCACAGGATTACAAGCAGCAGGTCCTTCGACTCCCTGCGCTCGCTCAAGATGGATGGGGCACGGAGCTCGTTACGCCATCCGTGAGAATGCCATATTCCTGCTGTATCTTCATTGGCGCGCGTTGCCGCAGGGCGGGGTGTCCCGCCGCTCAATCTTCAGACCTGGAAAACCATAGGCTCAACCAGGGACATTACCGCGCGATCAGGTACATGATCCAACTGAGCACAATCGCCGAACCGACAAAGAGCAGAAAACAATAGATCCCGTAGCGAAGCATCCGCTGGGGCGTATTGCGCTGCGTAATGCCAAAGACGATGGAAGCAAAGAGAGCGAAGAGCACAACTGCCGCAAAATGGGTCATTGCTTCCTCCCGGTGCGGAGGTTATGAGCGTCGACGGCGGCAATTACGTTCAGCAGGCCGGCCACGACGATGAAGCGCGTGCCGTAGTCGCCGGTGGTCACCTGCACCTGATCGGCGCCGAGGCCGAGAAGGCGGCTGGCCACGAACAGAAGCCCGTTGCCCAGATCACCAACCAGGCCCAGAACGTCCAGCATGTCGTGGACATTCGAATAAACCTTGCCGTGCATCGCCAGGCCCATCACGAACATGCCCAGAATCGACGCTGCGAGCAGCGCCCCGCGTCCCCACTTGCGCAGGAGAAAATGCCCCGCGCCGGGAACCAGCCAACCGGCAATCAGGGGAAGGTAGAGGAACCCTCCTGTTGCCGCAGCGTTCTTGTTTTCTTCAGTGGCCATTCCTTTTTGACTATACCGCACGAGGGGGCGGAAACAGGGAATAGGGAATAGGGAACAGGGAACAGGGAATAGGGGGCGGGACGACTGAAATGCTTGTGGGGGTGGGGATGCACGGATTTTGAGCTTGTGGGGAGGGAAGGCGCGTGATTGGCGACGAAAGGGGCCAGATGCACGGAATGTTTGCGTGGAAATACACGGAATTCTGTGAGAATTGGACAAAAGCGCAAATTTGGGACAGTTTCAGGGGTATTTTCGCTGGCGACGACGGGTAAGTTGTTGATTCCCGGTCGAGGGCGAAAGGGCGAGCGGGGGCGTTTTGCGCTTTTTCGCTGTTTTTCAAAACTGAAATAAGGCATTTATTTTGTTCGTCTTGGGCTGAATTCCGAGGAGATGCGCGCGCAAATAGCATCGATTAACGGTCATTTTGCAGATGGAGGGCGGAGATGCAGGGATATGAACGGGAGAATCTGCGGCGGGAGCTGGACGAGGCGCTGCTGCCGTTCCGGCTGGCGCGGAAACGCAGGGGCGGCGGGGATGGGTGGCTCAAGAACGTGCGGCTGGCGATGGGGATCCCGGTGGACGAGTTGGCGCGGCGGATGGGGGTGCACCGGAGAGAGATTCACCGGCTGGAAAAGTCGGAGAAGAGCTCCCGCATCATGCTGGCGTCGCTCGGCCGCGCGGCGAAGGGACTGGGATGCGAACTGGTGTACGCGCTAGTGCCGAAGGAGGGGACGCTGGAAGAGCTGGCGGCCGAGCAGCGAGCGGCGCACAAGAAGGCGCTGGAGAAGAAGCGCGAAAAGCGGATGGCGCAGAGGCAGCCGTGGATGGAAGAGATCGGGTGGCGGGAGAAGTTTCTGGGCGCGATGCGCACGGCGCTGCGGAGGGAGGGGGTGCGGGTGCGTCCGCGGACGACGGAGAGGGGAGTGGCAAAGCAGCAGGCGGAGTTCAGGGAGACGGTGAAGATGGTAAAGGCAGGGAACAGGGACTAGGGGGACGGAGGCGGGCGGAGGGGTGAGCAGCGGGGCGGGGGCGGGGCGGTGAGCGGGAAGGCGATTTTTCGTGAACCAAGATTTTGAATCGCGTTCAGTACCGGTTCCCAAATGCGAGGGATCGGTGGCACCCTCAATTTGATTTGGAAGGGTCTTAGGACCGTGTCCACCCGCCATTCCTCAGGGTCTAAAGGCCATTTGATTTTGCGTTACTTACGGCACCCTTCGACTACGCTGAGGGCAAGCTTTGAAGCCGTAGCCTTTCAAAACAGCGAGTTTTCAGGAGGCTTGTACCAGTGAGACGCAGAAGTGGTATTCTGGCTCGTCGTCTGATGGGACGAGGAGGATGACATGAGAAAAGGCATCATATTATTGGCGATCGGGGGATTGGCGTTCCTGGCGGGATGCCAAAACCAGGGGAGCAACGCTCCCGGCATTCCGGTAGGGCCCAAGTGGAAAGGGCTTCCCTACCGCATCTCGCTTGACACGCAGGCAGGAAAGCCGAACGCGGCGGGCGTGACGATACCGATGATCAAGTACACGGCGAATCCGGACGCGCTGGAGAAGAGAGTCAGCCTGGTGGTGCGATTCGACACTACGGCGGCGAAGGACGAGGGATCGCCGACGAACAAGATGATCATGGCCCCGGTGGATATTTCCGGCGAGACGGGAGCTCTGCCCGTGGTTTACATGGACACAGCGGACAAGGAGCTGGCGACTTACCTGGGAGCTTATTGCATGAAGGGAAAGGTGAAGATCTCGGTGGCGCTCGCCAGGTCGTCGCTCAGCAGCCGAGCCATCGATACCGAGGTGGAGGACAAGCGGCTGTCGGACTGGCTGCCGGTTGAGGTTGTATTCAAGAACCCGCATCCGAAGTGCTAGTGTGGTTTCCCAAAACTCGTGGTGGAACTCGCGAAAGCAACCACAGGTCCTTCGACTCCGCAGGCCGCAGAATACGCGGCCTGCTTCACTCAGGATGACAATTCATTTCTTTTGTGAACTTCTGGGACAGAACACTAGAGGGGAACCGGAGTTCGTGCAGCCCAGGAAATCTCTGGTGAAGTTCCCTTCCATATCAGGCATTCCCTCAGGGGCTAAACAGGCTGCGGAAAAGGGCTCTTTCCAAGCGAGATGTGCAAGAGACGCCTCGCAGGGGCTAAAGCCCTCCATTTATTCTCCGCGACTTACGGCACGACTGAAGTCGTGCCCTGACGCTTCTTGCCTCTGCAAATGAGTTTTCCGCAGTCTGTAAAGTCCTCGCTGGTTTTGCGGCGCTTGCGGCAATCAGGGCTGAAAGGCCGACTTGCCAGGCGTGCCCCTTCATAGCATCAACTTTTTCAGATGTTTCCTAATCGATTCCGCCATGGGGCGATCCTGATGAGCAGGATCGCCCCATTGTGGCCGAAGCGGCGCTTGGCTTCCCTTCCCTTTTCGAAGGCGAAGGAGCGGATTTTGAGCGAGGCGGCCGGGTCGTTGCCGCGGAGACTCAGCCGAAGGTGAAGGCGAATGCCTGGACGCCGGGATCGAGGAATTCAATCTCGAAGGTGCGGTCTTCGATTGCTCCGTGCTGGCGGACGAGCTGGTAGAGGCGGTCTTCGGTGACGGTTCCCAAGCCCTGTTCATCGCAATCGACGCCATGATCCGCACCGGGGGCATGTCCGTCGATGCGAACGCGGAAGCGGACGGGAGCGGAGCCGGGCCGCAGAACAAGGTGCAAATCGCGCGCGTGGAAGCGGAAGAGGATGCTGCCGGGCGCCGAGCCTAGCACCGCCGATTCGGCGTGGTCGGTCCACGCGCCGGAAAGACCCCAACGGTTGCGCTCAAGCGACAGCGGGGCAAGATAGAGTTTGAGCTGGCCGGAGCGCAATCCGCCGGGCGAGGCAAAGCGCTCAGCGCGCTGGTAGCCGATATAAGTTTCCGGAGAACCAAGGGCAGCGCCGAGGGCCGGCAATTCCGCTCCGTCGGCGCTGGCGGGAAGAGCGGCGGCAGAAACGGGCGGCGCGCCATTGCGTTCCTTGAGGAGCTTCTGAATCCAGCGCTCGGATTCCTCGTAATCTCCCTCGCCGAAGTGCTGGTAGCGAACGATTCCCTTGGCGTCGATGAAGTAATGCGCGGGCCAGTACTCATTGTGAAAAGCGCTCCAGATGCGATAGTCGCTGTCTACCGCAATCGGGTAAGTAATGCCGAACTTGCGCAGGGCTTTCTGGATGTTGGCGGGATCTTTTTCAAAGTCGAACTCGGGGGTGTGGACGCCGATGATGACCAGCCCGCTTGACCGGTAGCGCGCATCCCAGGCGCGCAGGTAGGGCAGAGAGCGCAGGCAGTTGATGCAGGAATAGGTCCAGAAGTCGATGAGGACGACCTTGCCCTTGAGCTGGTCGCGATTCAGCGGAGGCGAATTCAACCAGGACGTTGCGCCGGAGAGATCCGGCAGCGTTTGCTGGGCATGGGCGCATGAGGCCACAGGCAGGACAGCGGCAGCCAGGAGCGCGACCGCGGCAAGCCATACCCGCGCGGGACGGAGAAGTTCTCTGCGATGGGAATTGAACGCCGCGAAGATCGACAGAATTTGATTCGCCATGAGTCAGTCCTTCATTGCATGTGAGTGCGCGGTTGGCGCTTTGGTTGCAGGATTTGTGACGATTGTGGCGAGCTGCGGAGGGCGGAGCGAAATGTTCGTTGAACCTCTGATCAGGTTCCATTCCACATGGAGCATTCCCTCAGGGGCTGAAGCCCGGCTGATTTTGCAGGCTTTATGTACGGGCTAAAGCCCGTACCCTTCAAAGCAACGACTTTTTCAGAGGCTTCTTAGACAACCTTACAAACGAGCGCGGTCATATCGTCTTTTTGCGCGGCATCTCCTGTGAAGGCGCGGGCAGCCAGGTAGAGGCCATGGACGAGTTCTCCGGCGCTGCACTGCTGCCGGCATCCGATGAAGCTCAGCGCGCCCTCGGCGCCAAAGGGGCATTCCTGAGCATCCATTGACTCGGTGATTCCGTCGGTCAAGAGGACCAGCGTGTCTCCCTGCACGAGGGAAACAGGCGGAGCAAGAGAGAATTCCTGATCGGGAAAGATTCCCAGAGGCGGCGCGGTGCTGGCGAGAACGGCGGGCTCATCTCCGGAGTGGCGCAACAGATAGCCCGGCTCGTGGCCTGCGCTGGCGTATTCGAGCGAGCGGTGACAGGGGTCGATGCGGCCAAGGAACATGGTGACGAAGCGGTTGCCACCGAGGGAGGCCACGAGGGAACGGTTGACGCAGTTGAGGACAGAGCAGGTGTCTGGCATGACTGATGCATAGGCCCGCAGGGATGCGCGCACCTCGGCCATCACAAAGGCGGAGCCGATTCCGTGGCCCGAAATATCGGCGACGACGATGTAGAGCGAGCCGTCGGGTTGCGGAAGAAAGTCGAAATAGTCGCCTCCGGTCTGATCGGCGGGATAGGCGGCGGCAGCGATATCGAAACCGGGCAGAGCCGCGGTGGAGTTGTAATAGCGCTGCTGGACTTCGCGCGCGACCGCCAGGTGATACTCCTGCTCCAGCTTCTTTCTGCGCGCGGTCATGTCTTTCAGCACGGAGACAAAGTGGGTGGTTTGCCCCGCCTGGTCCTTGATGGGACTGATGGTCTGGTCGGACCAGAACAGGTCGCCCGACTTTTTGCGGTTGATGATGGTCCCCTGAAAGGTCTGGCCGGATTTGAGCCTGGCCCAGAGGTCACGGTAGAAGGTTGGGTCGTGCTCTCCAGATTTCATGATGCTGGGCTTGCGCCCGAGCACCTCGGCGGCGGAATACCCGGTGACCTTTTCGAAGGCGGGATTCACATATTCGATGATGCCGCGCTTGTCGGTGATCAGAATGCTGTCGCCTACCTGCTCGACTGCGCGGGCCAACTGCTGATACATCGTGCGGAACTGAGCAATGCGTTCCGAGAGAGGATCCTGCCCGTCTTCAACCGATTCGTGGCCGTTTGGGGCCGGTTTCAGAAATGCCTCATCCTTCCCACTACTGCGCAAGAGATTCTCGGGCACGGTGACATCGGAAATGAGAACCACGGCGCCACACAATTCGCCATCATTGTCGCGCAACGGCGAAGCGCTGACATCGATCCAAAGCCCCGCGGGCCGCAGTTCATTCCTGATGAAGATCAACTGGTGAAGCGCTTCGGTGCCGTGCATGGCCAGGGTAAGCGCCAGTTGCCCTGGAGGATAAGGGGTGACCATGTCGGGCAGATAGCAGCCATAGGTGGCAGGCCACTCGGCCGGGCCCACATTCCGGGGACCGACGCCGAGGATGCGTTCGGCCTCGGGATTGAAGAAGACAAAGTTGCCCTGGGCGTCACAGGCGACAATTCCTACGTCAAGATTCTTGAGAACTACTTTCAGGTGGTCGCCAAATTCAAGATGAACGGATTCCTGAGTGCTGTTTGCCGCCATAGCAGACCTCCAACCTGTGGGGGACCTCTGATACGGAGCAAACCAGAACAACGGCAGATCCTTTGACTTCGCTGAGGATGGCAGCTCTGTATCAATGCAAAGTTTTGGGGCCGGACTTACTGCGCGACTAAAGCCGTGCCGTTACACTTCTTTCTATTGCGAATGAGTCTTTCTGCAGCTGGTCATACCCTTGCAAAACGCCGACTTGTGCATAGATTCCTTTCTGTTGCGTCAGAGCAAATCAAGCCTGCCTCCTGCTTTCATTTGAGCGAATGGCACACGAAAACGACTACACCTCTGCTGGACATCAGATGTCTTATTCCTTGAAAGCTATGCAAAATCTTCATGATTCCGCGGCGTCTCAGGAGGAGAGATTTCTTCAATTATTCATGACGGTCATTTGCGATTTTCAAGGATGCATAGAATCTGCATTTTACGAAATGACGCCGCATTCGGGAGGCAGCATCAGCTCGCCGCGGGAATCCCGGATCGGGTCGAATTCCACTTTGAGCATTCCCTCAGGGGATCAACAGGCTGCGGAAAGGCGCCTGGATTTCCCGCACGCCGGAAAAGCATCCCTCAGACCCCAAAGATCCCGTTGATTCTGCGGCACTGGCCCGACGCAGTGCCGCCAAGACTCGTTGAAGCTGCGAAGTAATTGCGAATGTCGCCTGATGCCTGGAAGGCTCTGAACAAGTTGATGGCTTGAAAGGGCGCTCCTTCACTCATGCGGAGCGAAATCAAGTCAGCGTGGAGTGTAGTGCCAGAGGGAATACTCGATATGGAGAGGGACATAATGAGAGACTCCCTGAGTTGTTAAAAACCATTTGCGTTTGGCAGGCGTTTGCGATATTGTCAGTCCGATTCAGCCTCGCTTAGAGAATCCACCATGAAACTTCAACGAAGGTCTGTGACGATCGCTGGAATCGCGGCGGTGTCTTTGTGTCTGGTGGTCTCCGGGCTGGTGATTTGGCGCGTGGAGAGCGCGCTGGGCGGCGCCAATCGAGACGCGTCGCAGCGGGACCGCTTCGACGTTGAAGAGCGAACGCTGGGCGCGCAGCCCAATCCCGGCTTTGAAGGCATCTGGGCGCCGGCAGTCTTCAAAAGCGCGGCCATGTTTCAGGGAAGCATCTATTTGGCCGGTCCGGCGGGACTCTACGCATACGCGGACGACGGAACGCTGGAACACATTTACCGCGCCGGGATGGATCTGCCTGCCGCTCCCCTCGGACAGATGGCAGTGGGCATGACGAACGGCGCGCGCCAGCCGGAGCTGCTGATCGCCACCCTCGGCGAGGGCGTTCTGGCCTTCGACGGCCAGCGCTTCCGGCAGATTCGCGCCCGTCAAGATGAGGCGCGGGCCGTCACCTGCGTGCTGCCGCTGGCCTCCGGCCGGCTGCTGCTCGGCACCGCCAAGCTGGGCCTGCTGATTTACGACGGCAAGACCCTGAAGAGATTCCACCCCACAACCGACAACGTCTACGTGACGGCGCTCGCCGGCAATGAAGCCGAGTTATGGGTGGGCACCCTGAACGACGGCCTGCTGCACTGGCATGGCGGGCAAACCGAGCGCATCGGCGAAGAGCAGGGACTGCCCGACCGCCGCGTCGAGCAGATTGCCTTGGCCGAGGGGCGCGCCTACGTGGGTACCCCGATGGGCGTGGCCGAGCTGCGCGAGGGAAAGATTGCGCGCGTGCTCGCCAGAGGCAGATACGCCCATGCTGTGTTTGTCGATGGAGACTCGCTGCTGGTGGGGCAGATGGAAGCCGGAGTGATGCGCGTCCCGCTCTCCGGGCCGGAGAACGACACCAACGCCAGAAGGCCGATTGTTGCTCTCGCTGCCGCTGAAAGCTCAGGCCAGAACCCGGATGGCATTCACGGCAAGCATTCCTCAGCGGCAAAATCCCTGACCGCCCCGCCTGCGCCCATCACTGTCGAGCAGTTTCTCACTGCCGCGGGCAGCCGTTACGCGCTGGCCTCCAGTGGGCTGCTGCGTCAGGAGGCGGATGGCCAATGGCGTCGGATTCTGGGCGGCGGCGGCGCGCAACTCACCGATCGCGACATTTCCGCGCTGCTGGTGGCCGCAGATGGCCGTCTCTGGGTTGGCTATTTCGATCGCGGGCTGGATATCCTGCCTGCCGCGGGCGGCGAAGTCGAGCACGTCGAAAACGAGCACGTCTTCTGCGTGAACCGGATTGTGGAAGATGCCCGGCACGGCGCGGTTGCCGTAGCAACGGCCAATGGCCTGGTGATGTTTGACCGCGACGGCCGGCAGAAGCAGGTGCTGGAGCGCGAGGCCGGGTTGATTGCCAATCACGTGACCGACGTGGCCCTCTATGGTGACGGCATGGCGCTGGCCACTCCAGCGGGAATCACTTTTTTGGATGCCAGCGGCGCACACAGCATCTATGCCTTTCAAGGACTGGTCAACAACCATGTTTATGCGCTTGGCGCCAGTGGCGGCCAGCTCGTGGCCGGAACGCTGGGCGGGCTTTCGCTGCTGACCGGCGACTCGGTGCGCAGGAATCTGACCACCTCCACCTCCGGCCTGAAGCATAACTGGATTACCGGGCTGGCCCAGGTGGGCAGCGAGTGGCTGGTGGGCACTTATGGCGCGGGCGTGCTGCGCCTGGCCGCCGACGGCAGCGTGACGCCGACCGAGGCTACGCGCCAGGGCGTCGTGGTGAACCCGACGGCGATGGCGGCCGACGGGCGGATCGTTCTGGCGGGAACGCTGGGACAGGGCTTGCTGGTGGGCGACGCCTCGGGCATGCGATGGAAGACAGTCACCGCGGGTTTGCCCTCGTTGAATGTGACGGCTCTGGCCATCCGCAATGGCGTGGTCTACGTGGGCACGGAAAACGGGCTGGTGAAGATTTCCGAGGACAAGCTGTAATGCGGAGTTGGCGTGGCTAGCGGAGTTAGCGGTGTTAGCAAGGTGCGCGGGTTGCGAGTAAGTCGCAATTCATTTTTGTCGCAATGAGGAACGCGATGAGACGAAGCGGTTGGTTGTTGGCGCTGTTGCTCCTGATGCCGATGGCGGCAGTTGCGGACAGCGGCGTGCTGGTTCCAATGGACAAGCAGGCGCCCGATCCGGCGGTCCTGTCGCTGACCTCGATGGACGTGGAGATTGCCATCGACAACGGCGACGCCCGCGTCTGGGTGCGGCAGGTCTTCACCAACCACACCGCCAGCCCGCAGGAGGGCAACTACCTCTTTGCCCTGCCCGGCGGCACAACGGTCTCCGACTTCGCCGTCTGGGACGGCCCGGTGCGCATTCCCGCCGTCATTCTGGAGCGCAAGCGGGCCAAGGCAATCTATCAGCAGTTGAAGAGCCAGGCCATCGATCCCGGCCTACTGGAGCAGGGCGAGCGCACCGAAGACGACGCGCGGCGCAACTCCATCTTCAGCGCGCACATCGTTCCCATTCCGGCCTACGGCACCAAGCGGCTGGAGATCGAATATCACGAACACATTCCCGTTGCCGCGCGCAAAAGTTACTTCCTGCTGCCGCTCAAGCCGGACGCTTACGCCGGACAAACGGTGCAGAAGCTCACCATTCACTTCCAGCTTCACACAGCCGGGCGGCTGAAGGATTTCGCTCTTCAGGGCCATCAGCTTCCCTTCCGCATCGAGCAGCAGGACGAGCACACGGTCCGGGGCACGATTGATGCCTCGAACATCAACCTCTCGGAGGACTTTGCCACTTCGTGGACCATCAACGAGCCGGGCAATGCTCTGGAAGTGATTACCTACCGCGATCCCAATCCGGCCGTCACGGTCGGCGCCGGAATCGACGCCGGAACCGCGCCGTCCACTCAGAAGCAGAAGCCCTCCGCCGAGCCGGGCTTCTTTGAGGCGCTGGCGCAGCTCTCCGCGCCGCAGGCCGCAAGCCCCGCCGCGGGGCAGGGCGGCCGCACGGTCGTCGTGCTGATGGATACGTCGCTCTCCATGCAGTGGGAAAAGCTGGAGCGCAGTTATGCGGCCGCGGCCAAACTGCTGGAAAGCCTCGGACCGCAGGACAACTTCAATCTGCTGCTCTACAACACCAGGGTCGAAAGCTTCAAGCCAGCTCCCGTCCGGGCGGAGCTAACTCAGGTGACGGCCGCGATGAACTGGCTGCGCCAGAGCCATCTGCGCGGCGGAACCGATCTACAAAAGGCATTGGACGCCGGGCTTAATCAGTTCAGCGGCCCGGATGCGCCGGGCGCGGCGCTGGTTCTCCTGACCGATGGCGAAGCAACGCGCGGCGTCATCCAGAGCGGCAAGCTGGCCAGCTGGTACGCGGCAAAGTGGAAGCAGATGCCCGCCGGCCGCCGTCCGAAGACAGATGTTTTTGCCGTGGGCGACGATGCGAATCTGCCCTTGCTGCGCATGTTGAGCCGCAACGGCGGCGTCATGGAGCAGGTGCTCTCGACCGAGCCGGTGGATTTCAAGCTGACGGCTTTTCTGGGTAAGGTGGGGCGCACGCCGATAGGCGATCTGCGGCTGACTGTCGCTCCACAGGCCGCTGTGGACAAGGTCTATGCGCTGGAAGACGCGGTCTTCGACGGCGGCGAGGCGCGCTGGGTGGGCCAATACGCCAGGCCGCAGAAGGGCGTGAGCTTCAGCGTGGATGGTCAGCAGGATGGGCACGCGTTGAAAGCGGAAGGCAAGGCCGATTTTCCGGCGTTGGCTCTGGAACACGATCAGTTGCCGCGCCTCTGGGCTGGAGCGCGCGTGCAGGCCTTGCTCGACCAGATCGAACGCGACGGCGAAACCGAAGCCGCGATCAACGAAATCATTCGCCTCGCCCGCCGCTACAAGTTCGTCACGCCCTACACCTCGTTTCTGGCTGCTCCCCGCGCGCTGCTCCGGCCGCGAGTGATTCGCCCCGGAGACCCGGTCCTGCGCGTGCATACCGACAAGGCGATTGTTTCTGTGATTTCCCTGTTTCCCTTTGGCCTGGAGAAGCCGTTGCGTTATCTGCCTGGCGAGGATGTGTGGCAGACCCGCTTCCTCGCGCCCACCGACATGAAAGATGGCAGCTATCCGGTGCGGCTGGTGCTGCGCGATGCGAATGGGCAGGTTTATCGCGAGTCGAAAAGCTTCGTGATTGCCTCGACGCCGCCCACGGTCAAGGTGCGGCTTGACCGCACGCGATTCCGCGCCGGCGAAACCATTCCGCTCAAGGTCAGCGCGTCGGAGAGCACGCGAACGCTGACGGCGCGCGTGGAAGGGCTGGCTCCGGTCAGCCTGCGCTGGGATCGCGAGCAGGGGGCGAGCACGGGCCAGATCGGCCTGCCGCCAGCTTTGCCTCCGGGCGAATATGTGTTGGCGGTAACGGCGGAAGACATGGCGCACAACCTGGGCAGCGCGGAGGTGCGAATTGAAGTGGTTCCTTGAGCGCGAAATATCCAAGAAGTTCGTCTCCGTGGCCGAAGCGCACGCCTCCGGCCTCCGAATCGGCCTGGGCGTGGTTGCTTTCGCGGCTGCGGCGCTGACGGCTTCGGCTTCGCTGGTGGTTTGGCAAAGCCCCGGCTTGCTGCTGGGCGCCGGCAACGGCATCGCCCGCTGGCTCGAGAACGCCGAATCGGGCTCGGGCGTGGAGAAGGCGCTCTACCGGCTGATGAAGCTGCCCGGCGGCGAGGTGCTCTTCCGGCGCTCTCCGCGTGAAACGCGTCCGGCGCTGGAGGCTCTCATCAGCGCCAACCAGACGAGCGCCGCGCTCTACTCGCTGCGCGCCCTGGAAGACGAGCAGGCGCTGGACTTTGACGCCGCCGAGCGTGACTGGAAGAGCTGGGCGGAAAAGGCCGGTGACAAGGCCGCAGCGAATCTCGATCTGGCGGATTTCTATGAGCGCCGCCTGAAACCGCAGGAAGAGCTGGCGGCTCTGGAAGCCGTTGGCCAGGCAGCGGCGAGCCCGCAGGAGCGCTGGACGGCGGCCAGCGGCGAGCGCTCGTGGAAGGCCTGGGAGCGGACGCTGGAAGTGGTGGACCGCTACGCCCTTGGCCGCGCGGCCGCCGAGCGGGAGTATGCAGGATGGGAGCGCCGTTATCCCCAGGAAAGCGCCGTTTACGAGCGTGAACTGGCCTTTGATCTGGTCGGCAAGGACTTCTCTGCCGCCGCGGATTTGATTGCCCGTTATCGGAAAGCGCTTCCCGGCGATGCCTTGTTCCCCGTCCGGGCCGAAGCCCAGGTCGCGGCCGGGCGCGGCTCGGCAAAAGATGGTCTCGCTGTTTTCGATCGCAGTTTCCAGCCGCTTTGGCCGGCGGAGTTGGTGAAGAGCTACTGCGAAATGCTCACGAACGGCCACCAGACCCTCAGGACGCGCGATGCTCTGCGGGCCAGCCTCGCGGCGCATCCCGAAGGCGGAGCCGATGCGCTGAAGGATGCGGCCAAGCTTTTCTACATCTTCCAGCAGCAGGGTCAACTGGAAGCCGCGAAGGCCGTGCTGGCCGAGTACCGCGAGCGCAAGGATGCGCGCGCCGCCGCCTGGAGCGCCGACGAACTCTATACGTTGGGCCGGTTGCTGGAGGGCGTGCAGGATTTTCCCGAGGCCGCGCGCTACTACTATGCGCTGGCCGCCAGCAAGCAGACTCCCGATGCCGAGTTGAAGGGACTCGCCGGGCTGACGCGCATTCTGCTCACAGCCCCGGAGCAGCCGCTGCGCCTGGGCGGGGGCAATTTGGCGCTCTACAAAAGCATCGCCAAAATGGATCGCGGGCCGGGCTACCTGAACGGCATTCTGTCGCTCTTCTTCAATTCCCAGCAGCCTGCCAGCGAGTATTCCGCTCAGGATCAGCTCGCCGCGCCTTACTTCCATCGCGCCAAGGCCGCCGAGTTGCTTGGGGATATTGACCGGCGCTTTCCCCAGTCGCAGGAGCGGGCGGAACTGCACGCGCGGCTGATGGACGCCTACGCGGCCTACGGCGAAAACGATGCGGTGATTCGCGAGGGAACAGCGTTTCTGGCGCAGTTTCCTGCCGACCAGCGCCGCGTGGAAGTCGCGCTTGCCGTGGCCGATGTATACAGCCGGACCAATCAGACAGAGAAGGAGTTCGCGCTTTACGCCAGTCTGTTGAAAGAGCTGGCAGCCCAGGCCGATGGCGTTCCGCTGGGCGCGGAGGACGCGGCTTACAGCAAGCCGGTCGCTCAACAGGCCGCGGGAAAGGTCCGCTCCGCAGATTATGCGCGCGTGCTCGACCGCTATCTTTCGCGGCTGGTTGCGATGCAGCGCTTGCCCGATGCGCTCGCGGTTCTGCGCGGAGAGCTGGACCACAATCCGCAGGACCCTGGGCTTTACGAAAAGCTGGCGGAGTTCCTCGAACAGAACCGCCTGAATGCGCACGAGGAGGATGTCTACCAGCGGGCCATCGACCAGTTCCAGGACACCGGCTTTGGCACTGGCTGGTATGCCAAGCTGGCCCGCTTCTATCTGCGTCAGAAACGCAATGCGGATTACTCCGCCCTTTCGCGCAAGGTCACCGGAATCTTCTCGGGAACCGAACTGGAAAAGTATCTGCGCGAAGCTCCCGCACCCGATACGCGGCTGGCGATGGAAGTCGATCTCTATGCCCATGACCGCTTCCCGCACGATCTGACCTTCGTGCGCAATCTCCTGGCGCAGTACCGTAAGCGCAGCCAGTGGGACGAGGCGGAAAAGCTGCTCTGGCAACACTGGTCCGAGTCTCCCGATCTGCGCGATCAGTTGTTTGAGCGGCTCAGCAGCAGCGGCCGTCTGGATGCGACGCTGGAGACGCTGCGCCAGCAGGCTCCGGAGATAGACAAGGGCGACTGGAGCGCCCTGGCCAAATCCAACCCGGCGGCGGAGCGCTTCTGGGTGGAGTCGTGCCTGTGGCAATCGCGCTTTGAAGAGAGCGTGGGCGCGGCCGATGCCCTGGCCGCGGAGTACCCCGCCGATGAAGCACTCGGCCGTCAGGCCTCATCGCTTTATCGCTCGCTCGCGTACTTCCATCCCGAAGATACCGATAAGGCCATCGAGATTGAGCAGCGGCTGCTGAGCGCCAGGCCGGATGATCTGGATACGCTGGCGCACATCGGCGACATCTACGCCGACCGCGGCCGCTTTGCCGAGGCCGCGCCCTTCTGGACGCGCATGGCGGAGGTGCATCCAGGCGAAGCCAATGGCTATTTGCAATCCGCCACGGTCTTCTGGGATTACTTCGACTTCCCGTCCGCGCTGGCTCAGTTGCGCAAGGGCCGCGAGCGGCTGGCCGAGCCGGCGCTCTTCGGCTACGAGGCGGGAGCAATCGAGGAAAGCCAGAATGATTTGCCCGGCGCGATCAAGGAATATGTCGCAAGTTCGCTCGGCGAAAAGCCCTCCGAGGAGAGCCGTGCCCGGTTGCTGTCGCTGGCGCGCCGCCCGGAGTTGAGCGCCGCGGTCGAGACTGAAACCGCGGGATTGCTGAAGTCGGCCGCACCCACCGGCGCGGCCATCGAGCTGCGCGTCAGCCTGCTCTCGGTCGAGCATCGCAACGCCGAAATCGCGCAGGAGCTGAAGCAGGCCGTGGCGCAGACTGACTCCTTCGACGTGCTCGACGCGCTTGCCCAGGCCGCTCGCAATCACATCCTGCCGGAGGTGGAGCAGCAGGCGCTGGCGCGGCAGATCGCGCTCACCACCGACCCGGTGCGCAATCTTGAGCTGCGCTATGAGCTTGTGAACCTGGAGGAACAGCACAATCCGGTCGCCGCCGCGGCGGAAGTCGAGTCCATCTATCGCGAGCACGCCAAGGTGCTCGGCGTGGTGCGCTCGACGGTGGACTTCGACTGGGATCATCAGCAGAAGCCGCGCGCTGTCGCCGTTCTGCTGGAGTCGGCCGAGGCCGCCTATCCCGACCTGAAGCGGCAACTGCAGTTGGAAGCCGCGCGCAAGCTGACGGAACTGGGCGAATATCCGCGCTCCAAAAAGCTGCTGGAATCGCTGCTCAGTCAGAAGCCGCTCGACGCGGAAGCCGAAACCGCATTGGCCGACAACTATGCGCGCTCCGGCGATCAGGCGGGACTTGCGGAGTTTTATCGGGCAGAGCTAGCCGCCGTTCAGGCTGCCGCCATGGAGCGCAATGAAAAGACGGCGCGTGTCGCTCAGTTGCGCCGCGGAGCCATCAAGGCAGACACCCTTCTTGGCAACTGGAACGATGCCGCGGATCAGTACATTGAATTGATCAACGCTTATCCGGGAGATGCCGCCGTGGCTCAGGAAGCAGCGCTCGCGGCCGGCGCGCACGGCCAGCGCGACAAGCTGCTCGGCTTCTATCGCAAGACGGTCGAGGCTTCGCCGCGCGACGCTCGCTGGAGCATCGTACTGGCTCGCCTGGAAACGGCGCTGGAGGATTATCCGGCGGCCATCGAGGCTTACGGCAAGGCGATTCGCGTGCGGCCAGAAGAGAAGGATTTGTATCAGTCCAAGGCCGATCTGGAAGAACGCCTCCACCGGCTCGATGATGCCGTCGCCAGCTATGAACAGCTTTACAAGCTGAGCTACCGCGATCCGCAATGGATGGTAAAAGCCGCCGAAGCGCGCGCTCGCCAAGGCCGCAATGCCGAGGCTGTGAAGGCGCTCGAAGAAGCCTGGATTACCGGCCGTCCGCAACAGGCAAAGAATGATTTCGAGGTCGCCACGCGGCTTGAGCAATGGGGACTGCTCGACGAAGCGCGCAACTTCTCCGCTCGGGGCGTGGATGAGGCTGGCGCCGATCTGCTGGTGGACCCGGAAAATCAATCGGGCGCGGTGGTCTATGCGCGCATCATGGCGCGGCTGCGCCAGAGCGATGCGGCCTTCACGCGCCTCGCAATCGCCCGCCAGCAGGCGGAAAATGTGCCTCTCTCCGCGGTGGCGGAGCAGGTGGTGAAAGAAGGCTTCGGCGCTATCACCAATGAGGATTGGCGCCGCCAGCGGACTGCCGAGCGTACCAAGCAGGCAAGGTCAGGCTTTGCGCAGGCCTTGCAATCGATGGCGTCGGTCATGGGCGAATACGGCACGCCGGAAGAGAAAGCGCAGTTTGCCGCCTGGCTCCAGGGCAAGCGCTCCGGAGCCGCCGACGGAGCCGAATTGCGCGAAGTGTATTTGCCGGCAATGCGGGCGGCGGGGCTGGTGGACATGGAAGCTGACCTGCGCTGGGAGTTCGCTGAGAAGAGCGGCGATCCCAATCGCGGCGAGCTGAATGACTGGTTGCAACTGCAGCGGCGCCGGGTGCAGTTGGAGGGCGTTGGCGCAAAGCTCGAGAAGCTAGCCGCCGCGCTTCCGGCCAAAAAACAGTCGCCGGTCTGGCAGAAAGCCGTGGATGTCTATCGCGCGCTCGGCGACTCCAGTGCGGAGCTGCGCGTCATGGAAAAGCTGCACCCGTGGAGCTCGTCTGGCGGAAGCGAGCAGTCGCGCTATTACAGGCTGTTGCTAGCCGCGCGGCCGCAGGAACTGGTGCAGAGAGCAACCGGCGCCTCGGGATCGCGGAAGGCTGTCGCCGACAGCGCCGCGCAGTACCTCGTGGCCAACGCCAGCTCCGATCAGGCCTTCGCCGGAATTGCCGCGCGTTCTGCCGGATTGCCCCCGGTGTGGAAGAAAGCCTACACCGGGATCACGGGCCTTTATCTGCGCGAGCACACGCCCTTCGTGCGCGCCGGCTTTGAAGGCGCGCTCGGCGGCGATCCAACCATCGCCGAGCGTCTCGCGCATCCGGTCGACCGCAACGAGCAATTGGCCGGCGAGGTCTGGTTCTACTACGGCTCCCGCTACGGCGAATATCTCGACGAGGAAAAGGACGAGCAGGCCGAAAGCTATCTGGAAGCGGAGTTGGAGCACACGCCGGAGAGCGCCAGCGCCTATGCGCAGCTTGCCGACTACTATGCCGAATCCGGCCGTGCCGAGGCGGCGTTGGCCGACTACCAGCATTCTCTCGACCTCAGGCACGATCAGCCCGCCGTGCTGGACAGCATCGCGACCATCGAGTGGAAGCAGGGCCGCCAGGCCGATGCGCTTGCCGCATGGCGGTTGGCCGTTCAGCGGCTGGCCGAAGAGATGGATGCCCGCCGCGTCCCGGAAAGTTTCTGGGGCGACTTTACACAGGTGACGGCGGACGCCGCAGCAGCGCGGCAGTACGCGGCCATCAGCCAGCCCGTGGATGCGATGCTGCGCGTGTATCTGGCCCGCAATGGCGACTATCGCGCCCAGCCGCTGCTTGAGGCCGGCTATCACGCCCATGGCGACTCCGTGGCGTGGCTGCTGGAGATTACCGACGCCGCCAGCGATCCGGGCTATGTGCTCAGCTCACTTCTGCAAAGCGACTGGCAGAGTAATTGGAGGCAGAAGCAACACCTGATTCGCCAGGAGCAGATGAGCCAGCTTTATGCGCGCATTCTGGAACTCGAAAGACGCAAGGATCAAGGCAATCCGGAAGAGGGCAACTACGAACTTGAAAATGCCCAGTTCCGTTTGGTGGATGCGCTCCTCGACGAGAAAAAGTTTGTCGAGGCCCGCGCGGAATTTGCGCGCGTCCCCGAAAGCAGGCGAAGCACCGCGCAGTGGCTTGCTCCTGAACTGCGCCTCTCTGAGGCGGAGGGCCGCCTGCCGCAGTTGGTTGAGCAGTGGAAGAAGCAGCCCGAAGCGGCTCCCACCGCAAGCGACCTGCAAAATGCCGTCCGCGTATTGCGCGAGCCGTCCAAGCGTATCGTGATGCGCTTCTCATATCAGCGTGCTCTCGATGCGCGCGAGCTGACCGCGCCCAACTTCCTGGGTCTCGCGGCCATCGATCTGGATGAAGCCGATGTGCCCGGCGCAGTGGCACTGCTCAAGCGTCTGGCGCTGGTCAGCGGCAACACATGGGCCGATACGGATTCGGCGGCCAGCCTTCTGGAAACGCGCGGCCGATCTGCTGAGGCGCTGCCCTTCCTGCAGCCGCTGGCCGAGGCATTCCCCTGGAATGCGGGCTACAAGGTTCGGCTGGCCGCAGCCACGCTGGCCGTCAACCCGCAATCGCCGCAAGCCCTTGAAACCCTCACCGCAGTTGCCGCCGATCCCAAGGCGAAGTATGCGGAGCGGGTGGCCGCGGCCAAAGCGCTGAAGGGCCACGGCGGCACAAAGTCCGATCCCGGCAGCGCGGAGTTGCAGTTGCTGGCGCGCGAGGGCTGCCCCGCCGCGGACGAGGTCAACAAGCCATACTTTGTTGAAGCCCGCAGGGCCGCGGCAACCTGTGCGGCCGGCGACAAGGCGAGGGAACTCATTCTTCGCTCCGCCATCGCCGCCGCGCCCGCCGATTCGGAGTTGCGCCTCCAGTATCTGTCGGCTGCTTTTGCGGCGGGTCAGGATGCCCGTGCGCTCCTGGCCTCCGAGCCAATTCTGGATAACGGCGGCGGCTTCAGCGGCCAGCGCTACTGGGGATACGTCGGCTCCGATGACGACGAAAGCAATTTCAACAAGCAGCTCAATGCCACTTTCTCTGGACTCAAGCCCGAGGATGCGGACAAACTCACATGGTTTGCGATTCACGCCAGAGAAAAGCGCCATGAGAGCGATGAGGCTTTGCGGCTCCTGCGAAGCGCGCTCAGATCGGAGCAGGACTCGCCGCGGCAGCGCGCTTTTGAAGAAGAAATAAAGCGCATGGAAACCGAATCGGGTCGCGAAGCGGAAAACGAAGCGCGCGCTCCGAAGATTCACGCCGAACTGGATCAGGACCGGGTGGTGCGTCCGCGATTGCTGCCGGGGATGCCTTTCACTCCCAGGAAGGCGGCCAGGACCGAGGAGGATGCGGAATGAAACGACGCCTCTGGATTTCAGCGGGTGTGCTGCTGCTCTGCTGCGCGGTGGTCTTCGCCGTGGGCGCGCTGGAGCGGGCTCTCAAGCCCCAGCCCGAATTGCCGTCGTTGCTGCCCGAGGGAGCCTTGCTCTCCATCGAGGCCCGCGACTTCGGCTCCCTGCTGCACGACTGGAACACCTCCGAGCAGAAGCGCGCCTGGCTCGCCAGCGACAACAACGCGGCCTTCAGCACCTCGCGCCTCTTCACGCGCCTTTCCCAAGCGCAGGATGAGTTTTCCGCCGCGGCCGGTCTTCCCGCCGACAGCACCCTGCTTGAAACCGTCGCGGGCAAGCAGAGTTGCCTGGCCCTTTACGACATCGGCAATCTCGAATTTGTTTACGTCACGCGCCTCGATCAGCGGCAGGTCGAAAGCACTCCGCTCTGGCAGGTGCGCGGCAAATTCGACCAGCGCAGCGAGGCGGGAAGCCCGTTCTACGTGCATACCGACGCGGCCTCGTCGCGCACCGCGGCCTTTGCCGCCAGGGATGGCTGGCTGATTCTCGGCACCCGTGAAGATCTGGTGGCGGGCGTGCTCGACCGCCTGGCCGGAGCCTCTTCGCACAACCTGGCCAACGAGGGCTGGTTTGCCGAAGCCGTCAAGCAGGCGCCCGGCGAGCGCGGCGATCTGCGCATGGTTCTGAATCTCGAAAAGATCGTCCCCTCGCCCTATTTCCGCAGTTATTGGGTTCAGCGGAATATCACCGAAATGAAGCAGTATGCCTCGGCGGTGAGCGACTTGTATCGAACCAGTCAGACCTACCGCGAAGAGCGCGTCCTGCTGCGCCGCGCCGGTCTGGCCGCCGTTTCTCACGGCGATGTACGCGCCCTTGCCGCTCTTGCTCCCGACGACGCGGCCTTCTATGCCGCGCAAGCCTCGCCTGCTCCGGACAGTGTGCTCGAAACTCTGCGCGACAACCTGCTCAATGCGCGCCCGGAAAGTGCGGCCGCTTCCTACACAACCGCTCCCGCGGCGGCCTCGGCCGAAAATGCCGGCAGCGCGGAGCAACTCGATGTGCTCATCGATCAGCCTCCGGTTGTGGCCAAACAGATGGACGCCTACGCGCCCCTGCGCGCGCTGCTGGCCGCGCAACCGCCTGACGCGTCGCTGGAAGTCTTCTCCACGCGCGCTTCGCATGATGGCGTCTTTGTCTCGCTGCAAACCGCGATCGCTCTCTCCGCGCCGCAAAACTGGGATGAGGATGCGGTGCGCATGGCGCTCGTCTCGGCCCTGCCGCCCGGCTTGACTGCCGGCAAGCTTGGCGCGCGCTGGCAAAAGCGATCCAGCCCGGCCGGCGACTATCTGGCCCTCGATGGCGTCGTGCCCCTCTACCTCGCGGTAAGCGGCAGGCAACTGCTGCTGGCCAACGACTCGCTCCTCATGGAGCGCATTTTGGCGCGCCGTCAGAAAGCCGCTCCCGCCGATGAGAACGGCAATGTTACTTATGCCGCCCTCTTCCACCACACGCAGGAGCAAAGCAACTTCCGCCGACTGATGGCGCAACTGGACCTCGCCGGTCATCGCGGCACGAGCGATGGGCGAGAGGCCTCCGTCGATGGCCGGGCCGCGGCATTCTTCTCCGGAAATGTTGCCAGCTTCAGCCGCGCCTTCTCCAAAGTGCAGTCGGAGCAGGTCGAAGAAAGGGATCTCGGCGCCAGAGTGACGCAGACGGTTACCTATCAATGGAGCCGTTGACGGCGAAGCGATTCAGGCTGGCAACAAGCGCGTGGATCGTGCAAAGAGCAGCCATTGCTGTGATTTTTCTGCTCTTCGTCGCGTGCCAGGCCTCAGCCCAGCCCGCCCGCGATGCGCAGTTTTCTCAGGCGGCAAAGGCCGCTCTCGATCGCGACTTTGCCAGCCCGGAAATCTCCTATCTGCTGCTGGACGCATCGGGCAGCGTGCTGGCCGAGCGATGGCCCGCGCAGCCGGTTGCTCCCGGCTCCCTGGTCAAGCCCTTCCTCGCCATCGCCTACGGCGAGCAGCACGCCGGCCAGTTTCCCACGGTGCGCTGTCTGGGCACGCGCACCCGCTGCTGGCTTCCAGCGGGGCACGGAAACCTCGGGCTCGAAGAGGCCATCGCGCAGTCCTGCAATACCTACTTCCTGACCCTTGCAAATGCTCTCGATCGCAAGCGCGCGGCTGAGTCCTTTGCCCGCTACGGCCTCGCCGGGCCTGCGGAAAACGCGAATAGTGAAAACCTCGTGGGCCTTGGCGCGGCCTGGAAAGAAACGCCACTCGCGCTGGCCAGAGCCTACCTCACCATCCAAAAGGAACAGCGCTCCGTTCTTCAGGGCAGAATCGTCAAGGGCATGATCGCTTCGGCGCAGCATGGAACGGCGCGCGCTGTCGACGCGGCTCTGGGCAGGGATGCCGCCCTGGCCAAAACCGGCACGGCGGTCTGCTCGCACACGCCGCGTGCAGCCGCGGATGGATTCACGGTTGTCCTCTATCCGGCCGCGCAGCCCCGGCTTTTGCTGCTCGTGCGTGTGCACGGCGTAACCGGCGCTGCCAGCGCAGGCGTTGCTGGCGCAATGTTGCGCTCTCTTGGCGCCGGTGAAAGCGCGGCCAGCCAATGACCGGCCCGATGCCCAGCGGTGCTCCCGTCGCGAAGCGCTTCCTTCATTGCGCTTGCATGGGGTCGTTGTTCCTGCTCCTTTTGATGGCCGTTCCGTTCGCCGCGGCGCAGCAGGAGGTTCGTTTCGGCGTCCTCGGTTTATTCCATCCCCGCGAACTGCAACTCGAGCCGGTCGATGGGCAAGTCCTCTCCGTTGCCGCCAAAGGCGCTGCGTCCACTTCGCCGCTCGTGTTGAACGGCGAACCGGATCACCGCCAGTTGCTCTTTCGAGCCGAGGGCGAACGTGTCGTTGCCGCTTCCCGATCAGCCGCCAGTTGGACCGTTACCGCCAGAAATGGCGCAGCCGTTGCCTTCGGGCTCGCCGTGCCTGGCAGGTTTCACCGCGTCTATTCGGCCCGGCTGACCATCGAGGCTCGCAACGGCGAACTCGTTGCCATTGCCGCCATGGATCGCGAAACAGCAGTGGCTTCCATCGTGGCTGCGGAGATGGAGGAAACCGCTCCCATCGAAGCGCTGAAGGCCCAGGCCGTCGCCACTCGCTCCTTCCTGGCCGCCGGCCAAAGGCACCTCGACTTCGACTTCTGCGATACCACCCACTGCCAGTTCCTGAAGTCTCCGCCTCCGTTGACGAGCCGCGTTTCCAGCGCCGTCCAGGCCACGCGGGGGCTGGTGCTTCAGTATCGCGGCAAGCCTCTGGCGGCCATGTACTCCAGCCGCTGCGGTGGCCATACGCGCAGCCTGCGCGATGTCGGCATGGAGCCCGGCGAGGCATATCCCTATTTCTCCGTCTCCTGCGCCTGGTGTCTGCGGCATCCCTTTACTTGGCAGAGCAGGATTGGCAACAGCGCCCATGCCATCAAGCCCGGCGACGAGCGTCAGCGAATCGCGGGCGTCCGTCAGTGGGGCTGGAGCGCGATCCCTGGCAGCGATTTTGCAGCCACCAGAGACAGTTCAGGCTGGCAGTTGGAAGGCCACAGCGCAGGCCACGGCGTGGGCATGTGCCAGCATGGCGCAATCGGAATGGCAGCCCTGGGCGCCAGCTTCCGTCAGATTCTCTCCCACTATTATCCGGATACATCACTGATTCCATTCCAGGGATGATGCTCCCCTGGGAACTCCTCGGCTGGACAACTTTGTTCCTCTCCGAATGGCTTTGTCAGGCGCTATTCTGGCTGCGAAACGAGCCCGCGCGGCGCGGCGGAGGCGCCTGGCACGATAAAATGGGGGCAACCGGATGAGCGAATTCTCCCCAGCGGCGACCGAGCAGGAAACCCGCAACGCGCGGGAGCCGGAAGTGTGGGCAGAGGGCGGTTCGCAGGGCGGTCAGGCTGCGAGCATTCAAGGCCGCAAGGCTCGGAGTCTTCAGGCCGGCCAGGCCGCGATCATTCAGGTTCGGAACCTCGAAAAGACCTACTCGACGGCGCGTGGCGAGCTTACGCTCTTTCGCGGCCTCAACCTCCAGATTCAGGAGGGAGAGATGGTTGCGATCGTGGGCCAGTCGGGCGCCGGGAAGACGACACTTCTGCACATTCTGGGCGCTTTGGATGCGCCCACGGCGGGCGAAGTTTGCTGCGTCTCGACCAACGTGGCCAAGCTCTCTCCGCACGAGGCGGCAGCCTTCCGCAACCGCGAGATCGGCTATGTGTGGCAGTTTCACTATCTGCTGCCGGAGTTTACGGCTCTGGAAAACGTGGCCATGCCACTGATGGCCCGCGGAGTTCGCAAGCCAGAAGCGCTCCGGGTGGCAGCTAACTGGCTCAAAGAAGTTGGTTTGGATGCTCGCGGCGAGCATCGCCCGGGTGAACTTTCCGGCGGCGAGCAGCAGCGCGTGGCGCTGGCCCGCGCGCTGGTGAACAAGCCGCGGCTGCTGCTGGCCGATGAGCCCACAGGCGACCTGGACGAAGCCACAGCCAACCGCGTCTTTGAAATGGTTGAACGACTACACCAAAGTCACCATTTGACCTCGATTCTTGTGACACATAATCTTGACCTGGCCGCGCGATGTACGCGAGTTCTGCGCCTGGAGAGTGGCCGTTTGGCCGCGCTGTAGCTGTTCTTCAACTGCCTTGCACTGAACGACAACTGCAAAGTTAGTACGGGCAGGTGAACGGAAGAGCCGCTGTGGCGTATACTCCCCAAACGGAAGTGGAAGCCGGGCAGGGGTGGCATAAATAGCGCCCTTCCGGTCGGTTCCGGAGTCTAATTGAGTAGGCATCTGGAAGATGGGATGAGTTTTGATTTTTCCTCATCCGGCTGACGAGGGGTGGGGTGATAGTCTTTTCGGCAGTTTGAAGGCCGGGAGACCTGGTGGAGCGGAAGAGAGTTTCACCCTCCCCGAAGAGAGTGTTCAGAACCTGGGGCGCATGGCCCAGGGTTTCTGGTGGTGAAGTTGAGCGGAAGAAGCGCGCGGGTTGGGTTTCAGGCCGGCAATTGAAGCGGACGGACCCGCCAGCCGATAGCAAGCACAAGGGGAGACGATTATGTTCGAACGCTATACGGAGAAGGCACGGCGCGTAATCTTCTTTGCACGCTATGAGGCCAGCCAGTTCGGCTCGCCTTATATCGAGACCGAGCACCTGCTGCTGGGCCTTCTGCGCGAAGACAAGGCGTTGACCAACCGCTTCCTGCGCTCGCACGCGTCGGTGGATTCGATTCGCAAGCAGATAGAGGCGCGCACCACGGTCCGGGAAAAAGTCTCCACCTCGGTGGACCTGCCGCTCTCCAACGAGTGCAAGCGGGTGCTGGCCTATGCGGCCGAAGAGGCTGAACGGCTGGGGCACAAGCACATTGGGACGGAGCATCTGCTTTTGGGACTCTTGCGCGAGGAAAAGTGCTTTGCCTCTGAAATATTGCAGGAGCGGGGCCTGAAGCTGGCGCAGATTCGCGAAGAGCTGGGGCGCGTGACTCAGGAAAAGGCCCAGCCGCAGCAGCGGCAGCATGACGCCAGCCTTCTGTCCGAATTCAGCCGCGATCTGACCCAGGCGGCGATGGACGGGCAACTGGATCCGCTGGTGGGGCGCGAAAGCGAGCTGGAGCGCGTGATTCAAATCCTCTGCCGCCGCACCAAGAACAATCCCGTTCTCATTGGCGAGCCCGGCGTGGGCAAGACGGCGATTGTGGAGGGGCTGGCGCAGCACATTGCGGACGGCGAGGTGCCCAGCTTTTTGGCGGAAAAGCGCATTCTGGGCCTGGACCTTTCGCTGATTGTGGCCGGCACGAAGTACCGCGGGCAGTTCGAGGAGCGGCTGAAGACAATCATGAAAGAGCTGATGGAGAACCAGAACTCCATCATCTTCATCGACGAACTGCACACGCTGGTTGGCGCGGGCTCGGCGGAAGGCTCGCTGGACGCGGCCAACATTCTGAAGCCGGCGCTCAGCCGGGGAGAGATCCAGTGCATCGGGGCTACCACTCCGGCCGAGTACCGCAAGTCCATCGAGAAGGATCGCTCGCTGGAACGCCGCTTCCAGGCCATCAAGGTGCCGCCGCCGAACGAGGCGGACGCCATCAAGATCATCAACGGCATCAAGGACCGCTACGAGAAGTTCCACGCCGTCAGCTACACCGACGCGGCCGTGGAGTTCGCCGTCTCGCACGCCAGCCGCTACATTCCCGACCGCTTTCTGCCCGACAAGGCGATTGACCTTATCGACGAGGCCGGCGCCCGCGTGAAGCTGCGCCAGACCTCGCTGCCCGAGGAGATTACCGAAGTCCAGAAGCGCATCAAGTTCATTGTGCACAGGATGGACGCGGCGATTGCGAACCACGAATTCGAGAAGGCCCGGTTCTACTCCGACGAGGAGAGAAAAGAGCGCGAGGGGCTGCGCGACCTGCGCGACAAGTATCACCTGGACGACACCACCGCCGGCATCGTGGACCGCGAGGACATTGAGGACGTGGTCAGCCGCTGGACAGGCGTGCCCATCACCAGCATCAAGGAAGAAGAGACGCAAAAGCTGCTGCGCGTGGAGGAAGAGCTGCACAAGCGCATCATCAGCCAGGACAAGGCCATCAGCGCCCTGGCGCGCGCCATTCGCCGTTCGCGGGCGGGCTTGAAGTCGCCCAACCGGCCAATCGGCAGCTTCCTCTTCCTGGGCCCGACGGGCGTGGGCAAGACAGAGATGGCCCGCACGCTGGCGCAGTTCCTTTTCGGCTCCGACAAGGCGCTGATCCGCTTCGATATGTCGGAGTTCATGGAGAAGCACTCCGTCTCCAAGCTGATCGGCTCGCCTCCGGGGTACGTGGGCTACGAGGAGGGCGGCCAACTGACGGAGCGCGTGAAGCGTTCGCCTTACTCCGTGGTTCTGCTGGACGAAATCGAGAAGGCGCATCCGGATGTCTTCAACATCCTGCTGCAGGTTTTTGAGGACGGCCAGTTGACCGACGGACTGGGCAATACGGTTGACTTCAAGAACGTGATTCTCATCATGACCTCGAACATCGGCGCGCGGCACCTGCAAAAGAAGCAGGGCATGGGCTTTGCCAGCGACCGCGAAGAGATGGTCAGCGAGAAGGTGGAAGAGCTGGTCAAGCAGGAGGTCAAGAAGACCTTCAATCCCGAGTTCCTGAACCGCCTCGACGAGGTCATCATCTTCCAGGCGCTTTCGGACGCGGACCTGATCCAGATCGTCGAACTGATGGTGCAGCAACTGAACACGAACCTGGCGCAGAAGTCCATCACGATTTCGGTCACAGAGGAAGCCAAGAAGTGGATTCTCGACAAGACCCTGACGGACCGCAGCTACGGAGCACGGCCGCTACGCCGCGCCCTGCAGCGCTACGTGGAAGACCCCCTGAGCGAATCGCTGATCGCCGGAAAAATTACCGAGCGGCCGGCGTTTCTGGAGGTCTATCTCGACGCCAACCAGCTCTTCTATCGCCCCGTCAGCAAGGAAGAGAGCGAAACGGAAACCGAGGAAAAAGCTGCCGGCGTGCTGCTTTACAGCAATTGACGGCGGTTGCCGCCGTTCCAGCAAAAAGCCCCCTGCCGAATGGCAGGGGGCTTTTTGCAGAGATCAGAGGACTGGGCCAACAGAGGGCAAACGCATCTAAAACTCTCGGCAAGGGGTCGATAAAACAAGCTCAGCCGTTGTTTCAAATCTTCTATGCGGGAGGAGTAGGAGTGTCTGATGCGGAGGGAGCAGGGGCCTAAAGGTGTCAAGTTCCAGGACATCCTTTACGTTTTGTCTCTGGACATCCTTTACAGTTCAGGGTTTG
>Ga0326727_10005452_pt1 | contig 36382 bp, 31 predicted proteins | sample MB2enrmetagenome_FD_207643 | JGI IMG/M metagenome (GOLD analysis project Ga0326727, IMG submission 207643) | Lab enriched peat soil microbial communities from McLean, Ithaca, NY, United States - MB29MY | ecosystem: Environmental > Terrestrial > Soil > Wetlands > Peat | place: USA: New York...
TTGTTGCATGGTTAGTGGGCCGACAGTTGCGTCAATTATCGGTCGGTTTTCTGGCGGGAACGTGCTGGGCGCTTCGAGGATTTCAATGTCATCCTCTTTTAAGAGGTCGGTTAGGCCGTTGAGCTTCAGGTATTCTTCTGGGTCGAGGATCGTGGCGGATGAAATCAGGTAATTTTCCCCTCTCTTCCACACCAGGTTCTTCATGAACTCTCTCGCGAAGACTGGTTGGAGTAAGAGTTGATCATTGCGAATCTCCCAGACCCATTCGGATTTGGAGAACATGAACAGGTTGTAATTCTCGAGGAATCTCTCCATAAGTTGCCTATTCTCAGCTTCTATCAACGAGATCACGTTCTGTTCACTCTTCGTTTCTAGTCGTCCCAACATTAGTTTCAGGTAGCCGGCTAGGTCGGCGAGGAAAACTTCCATCTCGACCCTGCTACCTACCTCCTTCAAGTTGGGGAGAAGTTTGTGGTAGATTTCGTAGGGGACTGAGAAGGGGTTGAATTTCAGGGAGACATGATTGAGGCATTGCTCCTCGAGATTGTGGGCTTCGTCTAGGACGAGTAGGGGTCGTGTACCCAGATAGGTTTCGCTCCCCTCGGTCGTACCCTCAAAGATCAAGTACGCCAAACTCATGAGGACGCTCGGCGATTGAGAGGCTAGATGTTTCTGCATCCAGTACGGACACACGTCCAAACGCTCGTTGCAAGGATACCCTTCCGTCACACATTTACCAACATGCACTCCCCGCCGCGGGCTGTAGTAGCATTGATAATTTTGGCGACCCTTAATCTCAACAAACCGACCCCTCAAATTAGGATCCGCGAGCAACTGATCAATAAGGGCGAGCTGCGGTGTGACGTAGAACGATCTGGTGACCGAGGCAAAGGCGGCGTTGACGAGGGAATTGTGTGAGATAAAACCCTGGGCAACATAGGTTCCATTCTTGCAGGATATTTCATGGACTTCCGCTTCGCCTGCGTCCTCAACACGCTTCACAATGTCAAAGAGTGTGTCGGTCAAGGCAACATTTACCAGGTCCCGATATTCGGGCATGTCCGCCACCAATTTCACTTGATTCAGGTATGTGAGAAGCGTTTGACGCGTGGGCTGCCTGGACCCTAGCGCATAGCTTTCCATCGTTCTCAGGGAGCGGTAGGCATGACTTCTGTAGGAGATTGCCCCTCTCCTGACGTATTCTTTTAGGACTGAATTGATTTTCCCGCTTATCAGTGGAATCCTTTCCCAAGATGACGATGATTTTGTTGTTATTCGAATTCCGAATAGTCTCTGCACAAGTTTTGCATTTTGAGTTCCCGAAGTCGTTACTCGCCATGAAAGATGACGCCGTCCGTTGTACCTGCCCTTTTTGCGTGCCAACGTGCTAAATATCCCAAGAGAGAGCAAGAGCAACTGAACGCTTTGCGCAATATCGAGTGAGACAGTGTAAAAGTCTGAAACGTTTAATGTAACGTTGTAATGGCCATCACCTTTAAAATAACCTCGTAAGAAGGCGACTCGCACCGGTTCTTTCGCTCGAAAAATCTGATCCGGAACCCGCTTTGCATATGCGCCCTTTCCGAGGAGTCTCTCGAAGAGTCTTGCAACATACACGGAGTTCAGAGCAACAGTCGTTGGATAGAAACTAGCGCTTATTTTGTAGCGATCGGCTATTTTTGAAATGTCTCGTCTTACGTCCTTCTTTTTAGAGCTAATCTGAACGTTGTTTGAGCCAATGCAACCGTCGGCGAGATAGAAGCCGAAAAGTTCGGCAAGGGGTTCTTTCAGACTTGCGCACAATGAGACGTGGGCTGGGATGGCGCCAGTGTGACTGTATCGCTGAGGGAGTGGTTCGAGAGGTATAACCTCTCCCTCAACCGTTTGGTAGACTATTGGGACGCAATCACCGACCTTCACGTCGCGAAGGCATTTCCATTTGAATTCGCCGTCGAATACAACTATCCTATGCTGGGTGCCGCCACGTAGTGAATATCCATGCCTTGTTGTAATCCGAACAATGCTTGAGTTCCCTATTGGGAACGCGCTAGTGCGAAAATTAGGGTCGTCAGCTGCGACCAGTTCCTTCATCTTAATTATGCCATTCTTAGCGAACACTCTCTCATCAGGCAGAAGACATTTTCCGAAGCCCGTGGGCGCTATTACAAGGACGCATTTCTTTCCAGATTGATAGGCTTGAACTGTTTGGGTGATGATCTCCTTCTGGTATTTTCTCATTGTGGGACTTGGAAATGCAGTTAGGAGATCCGCAATCGTGAGGTTTGGGATTGGCAGGTTGAGAGGTTGAAAATCCTTGACCTGAAGGTGCTTGCAGCGCGAACAACCTCGCTGCTTAGGGGAGATATAAGCGCCGCATTCGGTGCAGAAATCAACCACCTAAAACACCAACAGCAGAAAACCGCATCCTACCTTGTTTCCCCTTTTGCGAGAGACGGTTCAATAATAGCTTTGAAGGCTCCCGCTGAGTGAATCAGGTGGTTCAAAAAGGTCCCGCAGGGTCTGTGGCCGAGATTTTGGGGCATAATTCCCGTTGCTTTAATTACGAATGGCGTCTTAGTACCTGCCTGCGGAGCTGAAACATCATTCCAGCGTTAGGGAACGTTCCAACGGCTCGAGGCCGGGATAGAGATCTGATCTACCTGCTTCAACTTGCGAGGAAGCATAACCTGACTCTTGCTGGGTTTCATGACTCCTTGCTGGTTGCGGAACGTCGTGGTAAGGCCCACTGTAAGGGGTTGCAGATTGAAATCCGCAGCCGCGGGGAAGCATCTTCTACCTACATGTTTTCCGTCAAGAGCGGCCCCTTAGCTCAAGCGACCATCCAAAACCATTCCATAAGGAAACTCAAGAAACTCCCACCAGAGTACTCTAGTCTTTGGGAGCTGGACGGTTACAGACGTGATGGCAAGAGTGGTGGATTAGCGCATTCGAAGGGGATGTTTGGGCTTGGTAGAATGGGTAACCCTCTACTGTGAAAAGTGCCGTGCCGAAACCAAACATGATCTGGCTTGGGAACGGAAGAAGCCCTCGATCGGCAAACCATACCGCGACGCCAAGTGCACGCGCTGCGGAACCCATCGAAAATACTACAAACGATGGTGACCCCCCGGGCGTAAGAGGCTCGGGCGTGGTCCGTGCTGTTTATCTTCCACCCAGACACTACTCTTACCTTGTGATCCAAAACAACTAAAAGGTAAATTGGGGTCAGGGATGGCGCCCAACGTGAACCTAAACGTGAAATCCCCATAACAATAAGTTCTTCAAATACCACGGCGCAGTTCCCTGTTACCCATACTCAGGGTAGGACTCCACAATCCACAAAACGAATTGAATAGAAAAAGCGTAGTTGGATCGAATAGCCCCGAAGCGATGGCGCGGAAATGAATTGGATATGCGCATTATGCGGTTTAGCGGCCAAAACCAATCGACAGAAATGCCCTAGATGTGGTGGCGGAATCTGGAGGCCTGCGCCCAGAAAAGACTTGATCGAACTCGGCGGCCCGATCAAGCGAATAGCGCCGAAGGGGCTAGTCCTAGCCGGCGCGGAAAAGCAAACATCGACTCAGGACCCCAGCAGCATCGAATGTGGAAGCTGTCACGTGGTAATCTACAGGGCCGACAAAGGGTTCGATGCAAAGGCATTCCAAGAAGCAAAGAAAAACCACTATTCGACTTCTCCGGCTTGTGAAAAACACAAGTAAAGAAGGCTCTAACGTTCGGTTTATTGCCAATTGTATCCCATTTCGTGAGTGGAGCAGGCGAGATTGGGAGTACCTGAGAAGATCCGGGCCATAGAGGAGGAGATGAGCCGGACTCAGATCCATAAGCACACCGAACATCACATAGGCTTACTGAAGGCCAAGCTTGCTAAGCTCAAAGCTGAACAGGAACATGCGCAATCCTCCAAACAGAGCGGCGCAGGGTTCGAACTGAAGAAAGGTGGTGACTGCACCGCTGTACTGATTGGCCTGCCAAGTGTAGGAAAATCGACTATCCTTAATCATCTTACGAACGCCAAATCCCGAGTTGCCCCATACGCATTCACAACTCTAACCGTCGTCCCAGGCCTACTCGAGTACCAGGGAGCAAAGATACAGATTCTGGACCTACCAGGAATAATCTCAGGCGCCGCAACCGGCACAGGTAGAGGAAAGCGGGTGCTATCCGTTGCGAAGAACGCCGACCTAATCCTCCTGGTTCTAGATGTGTTCCAACCAGACCAAGTCAGCGTTTTAGTCAAGGAGCTGAATGAGATTGGAATCAGGCTCAACACTCGGCCTCCCAATGTTACGATTAACCGAGCTACTCAGGGCGGGTTGGGCATAACCGCAGCCTGCAAACTAACCCACCTAACCGAAGCGACCGTCCGCGCAATAATGAACATCTACAAGATCAACCACGGAAGCATCATCATCCGAGAGGACATAACCGACGACCAACTCATCGACCTAATCGTTGGAAACCGCAAATACATCCCCTCAATAACCGTACTCAACAAAATCGACCTAGTCAGCCCCAAGTATGTAACCGAGGCGAGAGCCCGAATCGGTCAAGACCTAGTTCCAATCTCTGCAGATCAGAGCGTGAACCTTGAGGAATTAAAGCGGGCAATCTTTGATCGGCTCAAGCTGATCAAAGTCTACCTGAAACCACGGAACGGTTCACCCGACTTCGAAGAACCACTCATCATCACAGCGGGATCAACCATCTACGACGTATGCGAAAAAATTCACAGAACATTCGCAGGCGAGGCCAAATATGCCTTAGTCTCAGGGACAAGTGTAAGGTTCAACCCGCAGCGTGTAGGAATGGATCATGTAGTCGAAGACCGCGATATCGTAACGATCGTCAAATAGCAGAATAGAACTATACCCAGACATCGGAAGCTCACCACTACCGTCTGGCGCGCATCCTCTAGTGAGAATTACTTTTCAGGCGTTTCTTCGCGAGCCATCTTTTCTATCAGGTTGCGTTTCTGTTCATGAGTGAATGTTTTGATTTGCCGTTCTCGTTTCATCGCCGCGCTTCTGGTCTTGAGACTTTGGAGGTAGGCTATGCCGTTTGGTTTGTGCATCCTTGTATAACGGGCCCCTCGGCCCTTTGAATGTTCGATGAATCTATTGGATGGGTTGTTTGAGTATCCTGTATAGTAGCTTCCATCGGCGCAGAGAAGAATGTAGACGTAGTATGAATCACGTTCTGACTTCTTCATTCCCATGCTTCAAATCCTGTAGGCTGAATGTATTGTCTTAGCCCCTGCCAACGTGGGATTGAATAATAGAATTGTACACCCGTGAGCACTTATTACATGACTACTGTGGCCAAAAAATTCTCATTAACTTGACAATAACAGCCGGTTCTGTCGGGCCGAGGTTATGGAAGTATAACGAAGTATGGGGTATTAACTTGGCTCGAAACCTCAACGACAACCCACATCCCTTCCTCAACGTGGGGAACTGGATAGTTGAACGCGCATAGAACCCAATATTTTCCCGATGCCAAGCCATTCACTACCACCGAACCCGACTCACCGTTCAACAGAAAACCTCCGCTTATGGCGTCCGCCGGGATTTGGGCAAGAGCGCTCGTTGATGGCTCAATCATTGTTGGCGAAGGAGCATTAGCCTTCATCAGCACCGCGCTGTGTGGGAAACCTTCTTTGTTGACGAAGACCAAGTGTATAGTCCAATTTGTAGGAACATAAATCACCAAGTGGCCAAAACGGGTATCGTTGAAGTTGTACGGCAGCATGGGATCAACTACGGCTACTAAAGTCACAAATACTGTCTTGTTCGCTAAGTCGTAAGGTAACGAAGACTGCTTCAGCGGAGGCGGTACGATCTCCGTAGCGTTTGAAGACGCAGGCAACGACGCAGGCAAAAGTCCAATTGAATTAAAGAAAATGTATGTGGGCCCCATCCCCATGACAAACAACGCAATAAGCGCCATTGCCACAATGGTTCGCCGAGTCGGCCACCAATCCAAATGAAACCATCCGCCCTTGGCAGGAAGGAGGCCAAGTAGAGCCGCGGTCGCGTGAAGCGTGAAGAGAGCGGGAACCGCGAGCGGGATCGGATTTCCATTCACCCCTAGGAAAAGGTATTGGAATGATTGCCACATAGTAATGGTCGGGTAATCGCGTGGGAGTTGAAGATTTAACAAAACATCGCCCGCAACAGCGATGACGACCACCAGAGACCATATGGCCGCTGCACGAATCATAAACTTCTCCCACTCCCCAAGCGCTGCAGTTAAGAGCACTTGAATTCCCAGTATCGCGTCGACAACGCAGAAGGCAACTACAACTATCCAATGATAGTTAGGCGTGATTCTGAGCAAGTCATCATAGGTCAGCATTATGATTCCGACAAGCGTCGCGAGTAGAAATGAGCAACCGATTGCTATACTCCTAAACGAGGACGCCATACCATTCATTCGACCCTTGAAGTGTCAGGCATCTCATACGGAAGAAACACAATTAATCCCAGGCCGATTGAGCGTTTAAGACACTGAGAAACTTATAGGCAGAAGGGTATTCACCAACGGGTTAGCTCAACGCGATTTTGTTGCTTTTCTCTTGAAGGAAGCATAAGTTGGTGTTCTTGAACCTCGTGAATAGAATATTCGAGGACCACAACGCATTGAAGGATGACTTGGAATACAAATCAGGTCGGCACAAATCGAATGGAGACGATTAGCTATGCCAGTCAGACTTCCTCGCCGCGTCACCATTCAATACAGGCGCTTGCCCGGCCGAGTAAAGCAGTTCCAGGGAGTCTTGCGAGAGGAAACTTCGAATCGGCTGGTAATCGAACATTATTTGCGGGTCAGAAAGCCGCGTCGCCTATTCGGCAGGGTAGTGCTCGGCAAAGGCTACCTTGCTGAATGGGTCATTTTCAGAGGTAGGTGGTACGATATCGGCAAAATCTATGATAACAAACGCACGCTCACAGGCTACTACTGCGACATAATCAGGCCCGTAACTAGACTATTGTCCAACGCAACAAAGACTTCGATCATTACGGACCTTTTCCTAGACCTATGGATTACGCCGGAAGGAAGGTACGCGGTGCTTGACGAAGATGAATTAGAGGAGGCTCTCGCGAAACGCGTCATTTCAAGTTCTTTCGCAAGGAAAGCTCGAAGGGAGCTGCAACTTCTAATCCAATCGACTAAACTAGGCAGGTTTCCTCCGCCTTCAATTAGGAAAATTCAGCCGCTCTCCGAAGAATCGGCGACCCTAAACGAGTGCAAGTAGCAGAATCGCGGTATTCTATTTCTGATAGACAATCCTAGAACGTGAATGGTATAAGCTTCCGCCGAACTCTCCTGGCATAGGCTCTGTAAGTTCTGTCCTGTTGGAGCAAGCGTTCTTCAGCCTGCAGCCGCAGCAGCAGAAATAAGATCGACACTGTCAGGATGACGAGGTTGAAGATCGAGAAACTGTTGCAGACAAAGCCTACCTCGGCTAGAATGTAACCCAGGTACATCGGATGACGAACAAACCTGTACACCCCACCTGTTTTGATCCCTCGGTTCTCGGGAGCCAGGCCGAAGCTACGGTTCAGGGAAAAGAATGCGCCGACCACTAAGACGAATCCAGCAAACTCCAAAGATGCACCAGCGATCACTGGTCCGCCACCAGGTGCAGATTGGAAGAGTAATGGAGAACCCACCCCGAGTATAGTGTAGACAAAGTCAACCGGTTTCGGCGTAAACGCTATCGTTCTATTTCTTACAGCCAGAAGAAGTAGCGCGCCAAGTAGATAGACCGTGAAGAACGCCTGACGGATTACAAGCAGCGGCGTCTCCCTATACAGGAGGATGAATCGCAGATAGGTTAGCAGGAGATAGGCTGCGATTAAAACGAATACCAAATCCGTAATGAGGGGAAGAAGAGGCCTCGGCTGTACTACTCTAACCCTCCCCGCATGAGGCTGACTAGTATTTTTCACACCAGTTTCTTCCATCCGTTCAGGATTTCAAGCATGCTTACACAGTTGCGTTCTTCAAAGAACTTCCACGCCGAAGGGTCGGTGGCCATTTCCTTTTGTAGGTTTTGGGCTATCTGGGCTTGGTATGTTGAGAGGACTATTGTGTCAGCGTACGTTGAGGCCACGGCGAGTGCAGAAATCAGGTTCTTAGTTGGAGCTCTGGGATGCCCTGCGTAGAGCTCGATGTAGTAGGGTTTCGAAATCTTCCTCCGAAAACAGTTCGCAAGTATGTCCAACCAGTAAGCGATTGAGTAGTCCATGTAGAGTGGAGTCGAGATGAAGTCAACGTACTTCGAAAGCTCAGCTAAATCCAATCCAAACCTCTCCCTCCCATAGCAAGGGTCGGGTTCTATCGTCAACCCCAACCCACAGGAGATATTCTCTCGGACTTCTCGAACGAAGGAACCTATCTGCTCAGCGCGCCAGTCAAGGAGGTCTCCGCCAGTTGCCTGATGGGCATCGGTGCATGTTTGGCAGTCGCAGTATCCTTCTCTCGGAAAGCACACGCTGTCTAGCCTTATCCCTGCAACTTTCTCATCGGCAACTTCCCGGATAAATTTCAGGCAATAATTCCGGTACTCAGTCCTAGTGGGACAGATCCAATCCCAAAGGAAATGCCTCGGAGTTCCTCTTCGCGCCCTTTCTCCCTTGCACGTCGCGACGAGGTCTGGTTCCTTCTCCGCCACCGTGTTATCCGCGAAGCAGTTTATGACGTTCCAAGCGTTCGGGAGTGGGGGGAGTTTTCTACCACTGGACGGCTTGACCTCGTAGAATATGTAATCGAAGCCCTGTAGAATCTTCGGCTCGTCCAATAGAACACCTATCTTCAAATCGGTGCACAAGGCAGAGTAAGCACCGCCGCCCCTAAATTTCTCTCCTGTACCCATGGAGGTTGGAGGGAGGTTTTTGGCTCGGATATACACTCGAACCGGCGATAAGGGCGAGACGGGGCTAGTAGGCGGAGCTAGGATTCCGAAAGACTCGTTACGGGTAGATGCTTATGGGAGTGTGGACGAACTCAACTCAGTTCTTGGAATTGCAAGGTCATTTCTGAATGATCGCGAACTAGACGATTTACTGGCGGAGCTACAGGAGGATCTCTTCGTGGTAGGGTCAGATTTAGCTTCCACTGCCGATCACCAGCAGCGTAACGTTCCGCGAATCACTTCAGAGAAGATTGCGACCATGGAGAGGACGATTGACAAGTTTGAAGCTGAGCTGTCTCCTCTGAAAGCATTCATTCTGCCAGGCGGCGGCGTCGTAGGCTCACTTCTCCACAATGCGCGTACCGTCGCGCGACGCGCAGAGAGGCGGATTGTTACGCTTAGCAGATCTGAACGGATAAACGAGCAAATGCTCCCTTACATGAACCGCCTATCAGACCTGCTCTTCGTAATGGCACGTGTAGCCAACCATCGGGAGAATAAGGGAGACATTGAATGGCATGCGAAACAATAACCTCAAGAGTTCGTCTCATTGCTCCAACCAACGCCCCGAGAAAAATGCAAGATGAGTTCTCATGCCTGAAGAAGCGATTACCACCAAGGATCTGACGAAAACGTTCGGTCATTTTCCCGCGGTCGACGGCCTAAACGTAGGGGTAGGTAAAGGAGAGTTGTTCGGCCTGCTTGGACCCAACGGCGCGGGAAAAACCACTACCGTCCGAATGCTCTGCACGCTGATCGAGCCTACGCGAGGTACGGCCAATGTTGTGGGCTATGATATTCGCGAACAGGCGGCTGAAGTTAGGCGACAGATTGGAGTGGTTTCTGAAGGGGTCTCCCTGTACAAGGATCTGACGATCGAAGAGAACCTGAAGCTACTCAGTACGCTCTACGAAATTCCCCGCCCCAAAGCAGAAGTTAGGATACGGGAGCTGATGGATATGTTCGCTTTCAGGGAAAAAGCAAGCCGGCTGATAGGTGCGCTTTCAAGTGGGTGGGCGAAGAAGGCTATGATATGCGCCGCTTTGCTTCACAGCCCGCAGGTCCTATTTCTTGACGAGGTGACCTCCGGCCTCGACCCTCAATCAGCCATCGCACTTCAGGATTTCACGAAGAAACAATGTGACCAGGGGGTGACGGTGATCTGGACGACCCACTACATGGGTGAACCTGAGAAGATCTGCGACCGAGTTGGCATCATGTTCGCAGGCAGGTTAGTGCAGGTTGGAACCCCTAACGAATTGAAACACAGCGTGAGCGAACTCTCGATGGTAGAAGTCGAAACACCCGACTTGTCAAAGACTCAACTTGACAAAGTGAAACTCAAACTGAAGACGATGAAACATGTTTGCCGTGTGACATATCTGGATTCAAAGCTTCAGGTTAGTTGCGAGCGAACTGAGACTCTTGCCGAAGAAGTGGCGGCCGCTCTGCTTGATGTTGGAGCGAGGATTAGAACGATTAACACGAAGGATCCGACGCTTGAAGAAGCGTTCATCGCGCTAACGGGTGGCGAGGAGGAAATCGACCGATTCCTCGAAAGCGCAGGACAAAAGGCATAGAAAACAGTCGATCCTCTGATGTCGGTTGTGGCATTTCTCAACGATTCCATCGCAGTCGCCGAAAATGAGTATCGTCAGTTCCGCCGAAATAGAAGCGCCATACTCATCTCTCTGGTCGTCCTCCCCCTATTCTTCACAGTCTCCCTTGGCGCAGGTCAAGGAGGAGCAGGCACCACATTCTCTCCTACAGCGAACATACCAATGGGCTTCGTTGACAACGACAATTCACTCGCTTCACTACGCCTCTGGCAGACTTTGGCTAGCTCACCAGACTTCCATAACTTGATACAAAGCTACGATGAGCAAGCCGCGATAGCTGAGCTAGGTACGAAACGGATCTACGCAGTAATCGTCGTCCCGAAGGGTTTCCAAAATGATCTGGAAAGCGGAAATCAGGCAAAGCTGATATTGTATACTGACGACAGTGAACCCGGCGTCTCTGACCAAATACAAAGTACGCTCACGAGCTATGTGCAAAGTTACGATCCGAACGTCGAAGTTCAACCTCATCTGAGCCAGTTGCAGCGGCAATCTGTCGCGGGGGTCGGCATCCTCACTAAGGGAGCTGTGTTCGCAGGTTTCAATATAGGCCTGACCACCGTGCTTGCGATCGTGCAAATCTTCGCAGGTTTCTACGAAATAGCGGGTGGAATCTCTCGTGAACGAGAGGAGGGGACATTCGCGCGTTTGTTGGTCTCGCCGATCTCGATCGGCTCGATAGTTCTAGGGAAAACAATCTTCGACGTTTTGCTGACCGTTATTCGAACTTTCACAGTCCTAGGAATCGCGTTTTATGGTTACGGGGCGAGACCAAATACGAATCTCCTTACGCTGCTCGCCTTATCCTTGATCATTGCTCTAGTCACTATGGGTATTGGTTTTGTTGCGGCCTCATTGAAATTGGGTCAGAGGGCAGTGGTTATCGTAGAATTCTTTCTGATACTGTTCTTGTTCGCTTTCAGCGGCTTGATCATCGACATCAATCTTCTAGTTGGCATATCGCAAGTAGTAGGCAACCTGCTTCCATTCACCTATGCCTTTGATGCCCTAAAGCGCACTATTCTGCTGGGTAGGCCTTTGCTGTCCCTTACGTTCGACCTCGAGTATTTGATCGGCTCAATCCTCGTATCCTATACGGTCGCTTTGGTTCTACTTCACATTTTCCGGGAGAGACTCATAACATGAAGAGTTTCGTTCGAGATACTGTAGCTATCACAGGAAAAGAGTTGAAGCAATTGCGCCGCGACCCTGTCTCCCTCGTCCTAACAATCATTTTCCCAATCCTTCTGATCGGTATTTTCATCGTCATCGTGTCCGCATTCCGCGCTACAACACATAATGTGCCGGTAGTCGTTGCTGACTTGGACGGAACCCCCGCTTCGAGCGCGCTGCTTAGCCAGTTGACTCAGTCACGGTTCATTCACGTAACCCAACTAGTTCAAACTGAAGACCAAGCGTATCAGGAGGTGGCTAACGGGCAGGTTATTGGCGCAATAGTAATACCGCAGGGGTTCGGAGCCGCGCTGGCTTCGGGGAACGCGTTCGTGATCGTTTCTACCGATAATTCAAAGCTGACTTCTTCGGCGTTTGTTTCTGTAGCGGTGAATCAAGGCGCTCAGGACCTTGTTAACGAAGCGAGGCTTGGTGAGGGAGGCGTAAATTTCGCGTTGAAGATAGCCCCAATCGAGGTAATTACAAGGCCCTTGTCGGGCCGGCCCCCGACCGGGGATACAATTCTTCCAGGGTTTCTGGGCATGATCGCCATACTCGGTGGGTTTGACGACATCGTGAACGCGATTAGTCGGGAGCGGGAACGCGGCACATTTCCTCGCCTGACTCTTTCTCCGGTGAGTTTGTTCGCTGTATATTCGGGTAAGATGTTTGCGACCGTTGTTCTAACGATTCTGAGGACAGCATTGGTCCTTGTAATCTTCAGCCTTTACGGTCTTGTGATTCGCGGAAGCCTCATACTAATTTTCCTAACAACCATCTTAATCGCCGTTTTCACCCTATCTTTAGGCCTGTCGATGTCGGCGAGGATCCGCGGGTCAGCCACACTTACTGTTCTTGAGATAGCTATGACATTTCCGCTGTTCACATTGGCTGGGACATTTAATTCCCCGCTTCTGTTAGCTTCTGGGGGGAGGGCGATAGCGGACAGTTTACCTTGGACGTATGGTAATGATGCGCTTAGGCGTCTGATCTACTTGGGAGCTGGCCTGAACGCGGTTGCAGGAGACCTTCTGATCCTATTCGTCAGCAGCCTTATCCTAATGCCTATCGCAATTTTGCTCTCGAAACGCACTATGTAGCATCACCGTCGCTTTCTGCGCTCTAGGAATAACGCTACCGCTACTCCTACCGTTAGGGTGGTTAGGGGAACTGCTGCAAGTTCAGGTATTGGGATTTGAGTTTCTTCCAGAATGTAGTTGAGTGCATCATTCTGTTCTCCTTGGTTGACGTTGATCGTGAAGATGACCTGTTGGTGTCCGTCGTTATGGTTCCATTCAGTAATTGTGGCCTGGTAGGGTCCTGGGTTTAGGTAGCCGTCAAACCATCCATCCCATGTGTACCAGTAATACTGATACCCAGTACTATCCACTAACTCCACTGTCACCCAACTCATCGTTCTGGTTTGATCGTCCCAATTCATTCCAAGTATGATTCCCTGAAGGTATCCCCGTCTGTCTACTTCGAACTCGGCTGAAGCTTCGCCGCTGAGGGGAGCGTTGAGGATTAGGGTGAACCCTTGTTGGGCGTAGGGTCCGAGGTGGTTGTATGGGAAGAAGTATGGTGATTCGCCTTGAAGGAGGGCTGGAGAGGGTGTGTACGCGACTGTGGGCTGGTACCAATTCACGAAGTCAACCATCACCGTCCATGATCCGGAGTAGGCTCCTGCGTATGTGCCGCTACCCCATATTCCGTAGTTTGGCGAAAAGAGGGTAGCGCTTTGGATGCGGGACGTTGCGCTGCTTGGTTCCACGTAGCTGAAGAGCCCAGCAAGATCCTTGTACGTTAACAGTGTGGTTCCCGCGGGAAGCGCTTGGCTAATGATTTTCTTTCCGTTCGCGAAGAAGCCAACATTTGATGAGGGAAGCAGTATGCCTGCATCTGATGTGAACAGGGTTGTCGCGGCTACAAGTCGGTCTTGGTCGTCAAATACGCGGAGCCTAACCGACATATTGTAAGGTGTTCCAGAGATCATCTTCTCACTTTTGAAGAGGACACTTACTGTCAGGTTTACGCCGACTATGATGTTGAGGTTTATGTCGGCCATTTGGGCAAGCCATGGGACAGCCACGTAGACATTGCCAAGGTCGCCAAGCGTGACCACGTTCTCCTGAACATACCCATACGTCCAACCGTTCAGCGCATAGGTTCCGGGGTAAATCGCCAAGTTCGATCTGAAGGAGGGGAGTCTGTAGGAGGTGAAATTGAACAGAAAGCCTTCATGGATGTTTTCCTGGAGGAAAGCAAAGGTCATCATGGTGTTGGCTGGGTCTGTAGAGGCTACACTGGGAAAGTCAGGTCCGAACCTGTCAACGATCACGCTTCCGTTTGTCGTAAGGTAGCTGGATCCGGATCCGTATGAGGTTAGCCAACCTGGCCAGGGGAGGTTCTTGAACATTGAGTTCTGTGTCGGTATCGACCATTGCTCATTCTTGGCATTCCAGAAGTTGATTACGTCTATGAAGTTCTGCGAGGATATGTCATACACTAGAACATTTACTGATGTGTCGTTCCATACCCAGTTTCGTTCGACCCGCGGCCTTTCCCAGTCGGTGGATGTCACAGTCGCGTTGATGCTACCTCCTCGGTACATATGGGTGCTTGCTGCCAGGAGACAGCTGCCAACTGAGACGCTTACCGATAATGGTTGGTCCAGTTCGTCGAGTGACGTTGCTGGCGGAAGGGCCTGAATGTAGCCTCTCATGAATATGCGGATCGTGTAAGTGTCGGTTGGGAGTCCATAGTCGTATGCGCCCCTGTACCTTGCGAGTGAATATTTGATTGGCGCACGTGGGTCGAAGGGGGATATGTGGAGTGGATCCCCCGCCATCCCCAGACCGTTCAGTAGTATCCACGTCTCAGACTTTGAGGAAGAGACTTGCGTGAAGTTGAATGCTGTCAGCGAGTTATCTCGCGCAAACGCCTCCGCGATCATGTACCGTGCTGGGTCAGGACCTCCGATCGGAGCCTCCACTAACGCGGCTGGATCGTTGTGGAAGTGGACTGTAACGTTGATGGCGCATGATTGTATGAGGTCGATTGGTAGGAACGTGTTATAGGGGCCGATGTCTGGGACCGCGAACGAATAATCCACGAACGTGCCCCCATCAGGAGTAGTCTGGACGTACCCATTCAGAAAGACTCGGATGTAGTAGGTTCCGGGGCTTAGGCTGTCCGTCCATGTTGCGAAGACCTCGGGGACCATTCCTGAGAGTTTCGTCGGGACGCCGTAGACGCCCTCCGATCCAAATTGGAAAGTGAACTCAGACGCGGATGAACCTAGGTCGGTGTTGGGGTCGAGGTTGCCACGGGGGTCGACCCACCAAACCTGCGCTGGTCCCACCCCGTTAAACAACCCATACGGGTCTTTGATAGTTGGGTTAGTGTATGTGTAGTAGCTTACGGGGTCCTGCCAAGGGAATGCGACTTCTTTCGGGCTTGCCCCTGGAATTAACCCGCTGAAACCTGTAGGACAGGTTAGGGCAGAAGTAGGACAGAAGTAGGTGTTCCCGTTCACATATGATGTATAGGGTGCATCGGTGAGATTGATGGGCGATTCAGTTTCGATGCTCGGAACATCATACGATTTGCTGTTGTAAATGATTACTGAAATCGGCCGTTGGCCGGGCCACGAGGTTTCCCCAAACCCTTCTTTTGAAAATATTGTACCTCGTAGTTGGAAGCCCACGTTAAGGTACCCGTCAAACTGAAGCGACTGACCGCGGGCTACTCTAACATTGCTAGCTATCTTCTGTTCGGGCAACCCAGCCGCTGAAGCGTAGATATCATAGACCCCTGGGGCAACTCCCTCTATCTCATAGTGGCCCTGAGCGGTGGCGTTGAAATATCCTCTCGCTTCAACTGCCCGACCTGTCGGTTCGTTTGTCAGTGGGTCGTTTGCGACTCCTACCGCTCTAACGACTCCTGGAAGGCTGATAGGCGCTCCATAGAGGGTGCTGTTCAGATCACCATACCTGAGCGTACCCGAAATTATGGCGGGGTCCACGTCGCCCTTAACGAGGAGCACGGGCCAATTCTCCATCGGCACCGTGCCCGAGATCAAATTAGCGGATCCGGAAGGGCATGGGGTAAGAGTCTCACACGAGTGCACAGGGTAAGAGCCGTTGAGGAACATTTTGAAGAAGTATCTTCCAGCGGTGAAAGGTGCTTTCATTTGGTTGATTCGAACGTAATACCAGTTATCGAAGTTCCTGTTGAACGTGATCCCTGATGGCGGCGCCTCAATGTATATGATCCATGAGCCTGGTTCGAATGGATCGTTCATATCAGCTCTGGTCACGAAGATGCTGCCGTAGTCGTTGGTGATGGTTGTGACGATGTTGGTGTTATCGCCTTGATCCCAATTGATTCCTGAGGTAGGCTCGAAGCCGTCTTGGATCAGTTTGCCTGTTGCGTCGAATACAGGCGCGGGGATGTAGATTGCTAGGCTCGTGTAGTTGAATCGGCTTGGGAATTTCGGATTTGAGAAGAAATTCGGGTTTGAGAAGTTTAGCGCGAAAATCAAGTCACCCACACTGTCATGGTCGGCGGTTGAGGTGAGAATGGCACCTTCGGGGCTGTAGGAGTCACCCGCAGCCTGGAGCGGTTGTTGGTTAGTGAAGGGTGACTGGTAACCGGGCGGGTAGGAGGCTATCCCTGAGTATGTGTTCAAGCCGCTTCCTGGCCAGACATACCCTAAGGGGCCGGGGATATGGTGGCCGCTCGGGGCGGTGGTGAGTTCATTATCGTTTGTTCGGTATGGGGATGCTCCGGTCAGGTCTCCCAGCGTTGTGTGAGCAAAAACTGGAATAACGAATGACAGTGCGAGGGCCATCATTAGTAGGGGAATGGCCCACCATCGAGCCAAGTATCACTTGCTCCAAGCCAACTGGATCTCTGTACTGCAAACTTTCTATTTTTTGCCCGTCTGGGCGTTCTGCGCAGTCGCCTTAGCCTTTCGTCTTCTCATATACAGGAAGCCGCCCGCACCAACCACGACTATGATTGCCACAGCGACCAAAGCTACCGGCACCGCCGGCGACTGAACTGTGAATGTGATGGAGTATGAGTAGTCGTCGTACAGTTGAACCGTGTCCTGAGTCCAATCGAATCGCAGGCTGTAGGTGTACTGGCCTGGTTGGGCTTTGCTGTCAACATCGACCGTGAAGAAGGCAACTTTCGTTTCATTCGCTAACATTGTGCCGAGAAAATCGGTTAATGTACCCGTGAAAAAGTTCCCGACAAGCAGTTCCACCCTTACTGAGTCGGCTTCTACGGATCCCGCGTTTCTAATGACGACGCTTATGACATCTCCTGAATCGCCAACGTTGACCGTCGTAGGTGTTACGCTGACGATGTGAAATGTGACCTTCTCGCTAACGTAAAGTGGAACTTGTCCAATCGGTATCAGTTGGCTTCCAGTCACTTCTCCGAGTATGACGGAATACTGGCCAAAGGTCGCGTTTGCAGCTACGTCGACAATGAAATTAGCAGTTGTTGTCTGCCCGGCTGGAATATTTCCAACGAAGATCTCGCTGGAGCCGCTGGACGAAGCACTGAATGGTGGCTGTAGGACGAGTTGAAGTTGGACATTTTTCGCTGTCCCTTGTCCTGAATTTGCTATCGTGACCTGCACGCCAACCTGTTTGCTGTCAGGGTATATCTTCGTCGGGTTCGTGAGCACAGCTTGAACGTGAAGCTCCCCGTGCCAAATAGGAACGTTCACAGGCACCGTTGTATCAATCTGTTGTAGCTCTCTCGCTGATTGGTAAGATAATTGTAAGGAGTACCTGTAGATGCCTTCCTTAGCCCTCGCGCCGATGCTGAGGGTATAAGTGAGTACGTAGCTCGCGCCCGCTTGAATGTCTCCCGCCTGCTGCGAGACATAGGTCGCGTTATACTGTACTCCATTAACGTAGTAAGAGTAGATAATGGGTGGCCCGATGTACAGTGTCGCGGTGACATTCCTTGCGACATCGTCACCTACATTAGTGAGCAATATGGAAAGCTGAAGATTAACATCTCCCGGATGTGCCGTATCCGGAGTAGCGGCGCTCGCTCCCCAATACACGTTGGTAACAACAACGTTTGCCACGCCAATCGCAGCCGCGGATTGCGTGTCGACACGAATAAAGAGCGCGAGCAATACTACAAGTAAGAGCATCGTTGCCTTTCTGAACTGCATACTTCTCACCGAAACTTCCACTTTCCTACTCAGGCAGCTGGGCTTTAAAGTTGCGTTCAAAAAATCGGTCGTCCCCTACTCGGATGTACACGTACTTTCGAAGTGCGCGTTTGAGAGCGGGCAGTTCAACCCTCAGTTGATGATTACCCAGATTAGCCAACACGATTTGACTACAACCCGCGTCTAAACACGACTATTGACAATATCACCATCAAACCCGTAAACACCCCCAAGAAGGCAAAGTCGCCCGCGACCGGCCCAAATCCAACTCGACTGTACATCAAGAGTCGCAGGGCATGAACCGCATAAGTTTCCGGGTTAATTACCGAAAATTCCTTCATCCAAGTGGGAAAACCGTCCAGTGGGTATATCGCGCCGCTCGTATAATACAGAGTCAAGTTGATGGGGAATGATGAAACCCTGTAAATGTCGCCTGACGAAAACCTCACCGCGTAGGCGGTCATCATAGCGATAAGTCCCAGCGAGGTGAGGAAGAGTGTGAACATCGTGAGCATAATTGCTACTAGGTCTGGTGTTGGAAAAATGCTCATGGGGCGAACACCTACCACTATCATAGCTAGAAAGAATAGCGCGATCGATGAGATGAGCGCCTTAATGACTCCTGCAAGTAGGATACCGATGATGATCTCATATGTTTTCAGGGGCGTGACCAAGTATCCCTCGATTATTCCTCGTTCTTTGTCAGTTACGAGTTGAACGCCGCCCGCGATGATTGAAACGAACATGATTGCTTGAACAAATGTTCCAGGCGCCATGAATTCAACATACAAGAAGGTTCTGTACAAATTCTCTAAATCCACATCGATTATTGAGCCACCTGCAGTTGTTTGTATTAGAGATGAGAGCTGTTGACTCGCCTGGGCAATTTCAGGCCCAATCGCGGCAGCACTCAATGGATCGGTATTGTCTAACGTTACTGTAAGGATGACCCTTGAGTTCGCACTCAACGACGCGTCAAAACCTTCGGGAATGTGAACTATCGCCTTAACGAGACCTTCTCGCAGCATTTGCTGTGCCGCATCCATGTCGGGAACGTATGTTATCTGAAATGAATTCTGGCAATTTATTACGCCTACTTGACAACTTTGTTGGTTCTGCAAAATACTTATCAAATTTGATGAAAATGGGCCATAACTTTCTTGTACGATTGCGATTGGTGCATGCGTTATTGCTCCGCCAAAGGCGCTCCCGAGCAAGACTAAAGTCAGTAATGGTCCAACAACCGTCGAGACAACGAGCGCTGGTTGCCTAAGGAATCTTCGAACATCTCGTTCGCATACGGCTAGGGCGGCTTTCAATCTCCTAGGCTCCGGCCTGTAAAGTTCAGGAAAACGTCATCTAAGGTAAGCTCGCGCAGAGTGATTGTCCGTAGTTTTCCTCCATGAGAGTCAATCAGTCCAACTATCTCGGGAACTGCTTCGGCACCGTTCTTCACTAGAATCGTTAAGCTGCTGTCTCGCCTCTTGACTCCATTAACGAATTCTGCCTTCTCTAACGCCTTCAGAGCAGCCTCAGGGAGGTTTGAGAAGTTAGCGTCAACTATGTCGCCTCCTGAAACCATCCGCTTCAGTTCCGTTGGTGATCCTGAGGCGACTACTTTGCCGTGATCCACAATTGCAAGTCTATCACAAAGTTTGTCCGCTTCATCTAGGTAATGCGTTGTGACCAAGAGCGCGATGCCATGATCTTCATGAATTCGCTGAATGTATTCTAAAACTGCGGCACGGGCTTGAGGATCGAGGCCTGTGGTAGGTTCATCTAACAATAGGACTTCAGGTTCATGGACCATGGCCCTTACAATTTCTAGGCGCCGTTTCATGCCCCCTGAATAGCTCCCGACTAGAACTCTGGCTCGATCCTGTAATTCAACCACTTTGAGCAGTTCTTTTATTTTTTCTTGGCGTTGCTTCTTAGGCACGCCGAAGTATTTCCCGTATAGATCCATGTTTTCCCATGCGGACAATTCGTTGTCTAAGGTTGACGCCTGTGTAACAACACCTATACGCTGACGTACCTTGTCTGCTTGGTGTATAATATCGGCTCCCGCGACAGTAGCCGTGCCGTGGGTGGGCACGAGAATTGTTGTTAACATGCGCGTTAAGGTTGTTTTTCCTGCTCCGTTAGGACCTAAGAGTCCAAAGACCTCATCTTTGATTTCAAGATTGATATGATCAACAGCTATGAAGTCGCCGAATTTTTTCGTAATATCAAAGGTTTGCACAGCTACATCCATTGTGGGGAACCATCTGAAATGACTGCTCTAGAGAAGCGCGCGACTGTTAGGTGCGCTAATTAAGATTGCCCCGTAACTTCAATCTTTGATGGCTTCGAGTATGCTGACCGCATTCCAAATCTTGACTCGCGTGTAAGGTGGCATGTTCGGGTCTTGGCTTATGTCGTCCAGCGTGGATATGGCGTTTGCAGCCCTGACTCCTAAGCTCAGGTCGCCGACTTGCAACATGTCCATCGCGCTTTTCGCTGCGCGGCGGATATTGCGTGGAGTAGTATTGTCGTTAGAAACCTCGTTCAGAACGCCTAGCGCCTGCTTGATTCGGGCCTCGTAATCTTCCTTGCGTTTGACTTTGGTTGACATGGCGGAACACCCGCATGACAGGCGACCTTTAAACCAAATCATCCATGAGCAATATCTAAACTCTTTCTCCGACCCTACGCCTCTGCTTGTACCTACCCTCATCGTAACTCAACAAAGCGTAATAGTGGTTGAGCACATTATTTCACGGGTAATGACCGTGGGCTTAGAAGTCAAAAAGATGGCTGAACTGCTCAAATCGGGAGCAGCTATGTTGTCTGAGACTTGCCCCGAGTGTGGTACTCCATTATTCCGTAAGGGCAACGAAGTCTTCTGCGCCAAATGTAACAAACCCGTCGTAATCATACAATCCGCCGAGCAGGAAAGCCGCCTAATGATCGATAGGATACTAGGGGACTCGGAGCAAATCTTACTAGCCAAGATTCAAGAGATGAATCTGGCGATGAAGAACGAAAGGAGCCCCGAGAAATTGATCGAGTATGGAAACGCATTGGCAAGTTGGCTAGGGTCCATAGAGAAACTCCGCCGACTCAGAACCACAAGCACGGAAGCATAGCGATTCCAATGAAATGTAATGACTGTGAGGGCAAGGGCAAAACAGACTGCGCGGACTGCGAAGGAACGGGCACGCTAGACCTTGATTGCGATAAGTGCATCGGCGAAGGAACTATCCGTGAATCAGGAATGACCCTTCGTTGCCCCGAATGCAATGGGGAAGGGAGAATAAGCGAAGATTGCCCAGAATGTGACGGGGAAGGGCAAAAGGATTGCGAAGCATGTGGCGGATCCGGTGAAGAATGAGATAGCGCAGAAATTCCTCAAACCAGTTTATATTCCCTAACCCGTTTCTGTCGCTTGCAAGTGGCTCATGATGAACCTCGGCGACAACCTCACTGACAGCTTCGAATATACAAAGAAACTATTCAGCGATGCAGGTCGTCTGATCATACTCATCGTGCTCAGCCTGATCCCCATCGTCGACTGGATAGTAATTGGTTACCAAGCCAAAGTTCTCAGGGAGTCACCCGGGACAGGAACACCACCAAAGCTGGAAAGATATGGCGAGTTGTTAGTTGAAGGGGCCAAAGTCTTCTTTGCAACTCTAATCTACATGCTAATTCCATTAATCCTCATCATAATTGGCGGCGTCTCTACGTTTGCCGGCGTAATGTCGACGTCAGGTCCTGTGCTTGCAGCTGGGCTCGTGTTGGGCGGAGCGGGCGCGGTGATTCTCCTCGTTGGCATCATTATCATGGTACTGCTACTGATCTTTCTAGCTGTAGGCATTGCACACATGATTAAGACAGGAAAGTTCGGAAAAGCTTTCGCGTTCGGCGAGATACTGAGGATCATACGCGGAATCGGTTGGGCGAAATACATAGGTTGGATTATCGTTGTGGTAATAATCGGCGTTGTTGTAAGTGCAGTTTCGGGACTCGTACCCATTGTTGGATGGGTGATCTCCGCTATTCTCCAACCGATCCTAGGCGTCTTCGTTTTCAGGTCCTTAGGGTTGTTGTACAATGACGGTGCGCCACCTGAGCTGAGAGTGGCGAGGCCTGTTGTTAGTGGTTCGGCCTGTCCTTCTTGTGGCACGCCTCTCCAGCCGCACCATAAATTCTGCCCTAACTGCGGCACCGCAGCCCCTGCTCCTCCACCTCCCACAACGCAGGGTGACACAAAGTTCTGTATCAGCTGCGGCGCAAAGATTCCGGCGACGGCAACGTTCTGCGGATCCTGCGGCGCCAAACAGACATAAACTCTCGACCACACACACTCCGCCGACACTTGGTTACCTTGGCGCAACCCTCATAGGGAATCCCATTCGGGCCACGGGACTCGTTATACCCCGTGACTTATACGCCCGTTAGTTGCTCTTTGATCCGTAAATTGTGAAAGAGGGCGTTCCATAGGTGTCGTTTGACCTCAGCTCCAATTCGCTTCTGAGGTTAGATTCTATCGAGCGCCGTTCTTATCAAGAATCTATCGCCAAGAACGCCGTGCGCGTCAACACGTTAGTCTGCCTTCCCACAGGGCTAGGAAAGTCAATCGTCGCTGCCTACGTGGCTGCGGAAAGACTCCAACGAATTCCAAACAAAAGCGTAGTCATCCTAGCTCCCACGAAACCATTGGTACTACAACATTTCAAGACATTCCAGAAATTACTCAATCTTGACCCAGCTTCTGTAGTCTGGCTGACTGGCGAGATCGGCCCTGGTGAGCGGATCGACTTGTGGAAGAAGCGGCTCATCTTCTCCACCCCCCAAGTCTTCATGAACGATTTACTTACAGGCAAACTTACCCTAGAAGGTATTTCGTTGATGATCTTTGATGAAGCCCACAGGGCCGTGGGAGATTATCCTTACGTTTTCATCGCTGATCGTTACTCCACAACCGACGACGGCCTGATCCTAGGGCTAACCGCGTCACCGGGGTCAAGCGAACAGGATGTTCGCGAAATCTGCGACAACCTACACCTCGAATGGGTCGAGGCGCGGACGATTCAGAGCGAGGACGTAAAGCCTTACGTTGGTGGCATAGAGATTAGTTGGGTTACTGTTGCCCTTCCGCAAATATTCTATGATGTAAAACTAGAACTGGAATCCTTCCTGCGGGACAAACTACGAACGATAAAGGACCACGGATACCTTGAGAGCGCGGCGATGGATAGAGTTCGCATGCGAGACGTCTTAGGCTCCCGACAGAGAATACTAGACGACGCTGCCAGTGGGAATAGAGACGCTAAGGTATACCTGGCTTACGTCTACGCGGCCATTCACGCAATTCGCGCGACAGAGTTCCTAGAGACTCAGGGATTTCCCGCCCTGAAAGAACACCTGGACGGATTAAGGGAGAAGGGAGAGAAACGGATGACGCCGGGACTGAAAATGCTTCTTAACGACGATAGAATGCTCCGAGTAGTAAACGTGGTGAACAGCCTCGTGGCCAAAGAAGTCGACCATCCCAAGGTCACTGAACTAATCAGATCTGTACGTGCGGGGTTAGGAAAAGGCTCACGGCGCATCATGGTTTTCACAAATTACCGCGCCACCGCGGCGAGGCTTGTGGAGGTCCTCAACAAGGTCGAAGGAGTCTCCGCCGTCCGGCTAGTCGGCCAAGCTTCCCGCGCACACGACCGCGGCCTGACACAGAAAAAACAGGCCATGGTACTGGACGACTTCAAAGCAGGCACGTTCAACGTTCTCGTTGCAACACAGATTGGAGAGGAAGGGCTTGACATCGTGGAATGCGACCAGGTAGTCTTCTACGATACTGTCCCAAGCGCCGTGCGTTACATTCAACGCCGCGGCAGAACCGGACGAAAAGGTCCCGGTGCCGCGGTCATATTGATCGCGAAAGGAACGAGGGACGAGGCGTATTACTGGATTTCGCAGCGCAAGGAACGCGAGATGGCGAGCGCCATCAAACAGTTCGTTGCGGCTCGGAAGGAGTACGCCCCCGACCAGTCAAGAATGGAGAAATTCATGTCATCAAGTTTGAAGGAAGAGAAATTGGTAGAACAAATTGTTGTAGTCGCCGATTCGAGAGAACTCGGCGCGTTGGTTACGAGGGAACTCGCCAAACTCGGCGCCCTCGTCAAGTCTGAAACACTACAAGTAGGCGATTTCGTTCTCTCAGACCGAGTTGTTGTGGAACGAAAGGAAGTTGACGACTTCGCCTCCTCAATAATCGACGGCCGCCTATTTCAGCAAGCCGCGAAACTCAAAGACACCTACATGAAGCCGGTGATAATTGTGGAAGGAGAATCGTTGACCGGATCAGGACGCGTTCGCCCTGAAGCCATGATGGGCGCATACGCTAGCATTCTAATGGATTATGGGATTCCAATACTTTTGACCCAGAAACCCTCAGAAACCGCACAACTCATGTTCGCCATATCTCGCCGAGAACAGATTCAAGACAAACGAACCCCAAGAATAATGACCGTCGCCAAACCCAAGACACTACAAGAAGAACAGGAATTTGTCATCTCTAGCCTACCAAACATTGATAGAACTCGCGCCAAAAAACTACTCACCTCATTCCACACCCCTCAACGCGTCTTTCAAGCGTCCGAAAAAGAACTCATGTCCGTATCTGGTATAGGCGAGAAGATTTCGCAGGAAATTAGGAGAGTACTAACAACCAACTATCAACCTGAACCTCTAGTCTAAACGCGTCAGATGGAACAAGTGAACGCTCTACTATTTCATACGTCATATATGACGCTCTGAGAGGGACCACCTCTCACATGACTTCGACTATGGCAAGAGGTTGAATCAAGTACAACGAAACAAAAAGTAGAGTTGAAGAACAACAAAAGACATTCAACGGCAACATGAAATCTGCCCTGGAAATTCTCGACGAATACAAAAGCGACGTTGAAGCTGAACTTGAACGCCATATCCCGCGAACCGGGGAACCACCCGAATTCTACGCTCCGATCTGGGATCTTCTCGACCGTGGAGGAAAACGAATCAGACCAGCCATAACTTTCTTGGCCAGCGAGTGCGTTGGCGGGCGGAAGGAGGATGCACTCGGCGCAGCCGCTGCCGTTGAGCTTCTACACAATATGACACTTGTCCACGACGATATCGAGGATAAGAGTGATCTTCGGCGTGGCAAACCATGTATCCACGTAATCTACGGCGTGCCCACGGCGATCAATGTTGGTGATTCGATGCTCATCAAGGTGTTCGAAATCGCCAACTCGAGCAAGATACCTCAAGACCGCTGTCAGACACTGGTCGCTCAAGTTGCGAAACGCGCATATGACATAACATGGGGCCAACAATTTGAATTCAGCATGTGGAAACGCAAACACTTCACCGAAGATGAAGTGGTCCGCCTACTCAGAAACAAAACCGGCGCACTCATAGCATTATCTACAGAAACGGGAGCTATTGCAGGAGGGGGAACAGACGAACAAATCAAGCTGCTCGGCGATTTTGGTGAAACAATCGGGGTCGGTTTCCAGATAATTGATGACATGTTGAATGTGTCGGGTGACGTGAAAGAGTACGGCAAGGAAATTGGCGGAGACATTCGAGAAGGAAAGAAAACACTACTCACAGCCCACCTGCTAAGAGCCGCGAATTCACAGGATAGAAAAACGTTCACACGTCTCCTCGGCAAGAACAACATCACGAAACAGGAAACACGAAAAGCTATTCAACTCTACAAAAAATATGGATCGATCGATTATGCGAAAACAGAAGCCGATTCCTATCTCCGCACCGCTCTGGACATGCTATCCAAGCTCCCTGCATCCGAAGCCCGAACCAATTTGGTGTCAATCTCGGAATTCCTAGTATCACGATCATTCTAAGAGTTGAGGCTGGAGTTAGATTTACGAATTCAGACTAGTATCCTGTTCAGGTTCCGCGATTAGAGGCAGAACGTAGCAGATTTGATGATGACTGGAGGGTATGCGTTTCCGCTAGGTCGACGGTACTTGATCTGGATCTTGCTGGAGTTCAACCACTAACAGACTCTGCAAAAGTGGGTCCTAGCTAGAGCCTGAGGAGTAGAAGAAGATTGGAAGCCCCCAATAACTACGACTGTTCACCGCCCTAGGTTCGGCCGTCTGAAATTGTTCGTAAAGATTACGACACGATTACTGTCACAAATTCATGGATGCACCGATGGTGAACACAAAGCCGTTAGATTGACACACGAAACAACCATTAAATTGAACTACAAGCTGTAGCTGACCGAAATAAGGTCACTATCTTTGAAGTCTAAGCCAAGATCCAGGAAAAAATCAGTCTGCCCTCGGAGGACTATTGCTGTTCTCCTGGTAGTCATTGTGGTCTTAGGGTTTGTCGCGTTATACTACAGTCCCGTGCTCAATGAACTCCGTCCGAAAACTCTCACTCCGGATCAAATCTACGCCATCTCCAGCCAAGGCGTAGTGACCATACAAGGCGTGGTGAAAGATATGACGCTGGAAACGTACCCGAACGGAACTCTAAGCCCCATTCTGGGGACTGGGTTTGTGGTAACTTATGGTGGTTCTGATTATATCGTCACGAACTATCATGTGATTGACGGTTTGCTGGATACGACTGTGACATTTTCGAATGGCGACTCATACCCAGGCAAGGTCTTGGGTTCAGACGCTTACAGCGACATAGCAGTAGTATCTGTCAACGCTACTCCGACCGAGTACCATCCCCTTCAACTAGGCTCTTCTGCTAGCCTCAAAGTCGGAGAGACAGTGGTGGCGATTGGCAACCCCTACGGCTTATCCGACACGATTACCGTGGGTGTTGTGAGTCAGGTTGGTAGAGCGCTGCAGACCGACACGTTGGGCGGTTTTGCGATTCCTGACACGGTTCAGTTTAGCGCCGCAGTCAACCCAGGTAATTCCGGAGGTCCCGTAATAGCCCCCGACGATACGGTAGTTGGAATTACTTCGGCGGCTGTAAGCAATTCAGTAGGACTTGGCTTCGCGATCCCGTCAGACACGATTACTCGAGAATTGCCATCCCTCATAAACACAGGCAAGTACGATAAACACCCCTACTTGGGTATCGGCCTTATCGACATGACCTACCAGTTGGCGCAAGTGATGGGAACGAACGTTACCTATGGAGTCCTAGTAGAGAGCGTAGTTGCAGGCGGCCCCGCGAGCACATCCGGCCTTAGGGCTGGGACACAAAATGCCACAATCGAACAACAGGAGTACATTGTGGGAGGCGACATTATAGTCTCGATTAACGGGAACAAGATCACCAACTACGACTCCTTCTCAGCATACCTAGAAGAACACGCAGTAGCAGGACAAACTATCCAACTAGGAATAATTCGAAACGGGCAGTACATGGTAATCTCAGTACTGCTCGGTACGAGGCCACCCCTAACCTAAGCCCCGCTACAGTCAACATCACTCAATGTATTCCAAGGTACGAGGGTGAGGATATCTCACCTCTCGATCACTCTTAGTCGTTCATGACGCAACGAGTGTGGAATACGAATAGTCATGGTTTTTAGAAAGGCAGTTCGCTTCTGGTAACCGAGGAGTCCAATTAAAATGGCGACCGCGGCTGATTCTGAAAAAGGAAAATGGAGGTTCTCGCACGTAAGTATCTATACGGAGAACGTTTGCGAAATCTTCCAGGACGAAAAGGGACAAATGCATTACAGGTGGCTTTATCCAGACGGCAAGATGGAATATATTTGCGCTTGCCATCGGTTCCTAAACAAGCTGCAGTGAAATTGGAACTTCTCTATCACGTTAGAGAGGATGACTCAGTCGTAGGGCCGGTGGAAAGGAAGCGAGCGCACTCTGAAGGAATCCTGCATCGAGCCGGTATGGTTTTTCTGAAACGTTCCGACGGAAAAGTGCTCGTCCAATGCAGAAGCAAAACGAAGGACACATTCCCCAACTCATACGACTCATCGTGCTCCTTTCATGTGAGGTTCGGCGAGACTTATGATGAAGCTGCTCGAAGGGAATTAGCTGAAGAGACAGGCATCACTTCACAATTAGCTTACATCGGAAAGTTCACGCACTTCGACCCGCCAGAAAACGAAGTGATTGCGGTGTTCTCCTCCAAGAGCGACGAGCTTGTAAAGATTGACCTAGATGAATCGTCATTTATGGAGTTCTGGTCAAAGGAAGAAGTTGACAGCATTGTAGATGCCAAGAGCACATCTCCTTGGCTGAAGGACGCCTGGAAGCTCTTCAGGGACGCGTTCTAACTCGGTTTTCTGCTGGATCCCGTTCGTTTCCGGTGCCTTTGTTTTCTCTTTTGCCGTCTGCGAATCCTGAAATCAGTCCTACTTAGTTTGTGGGGCATGCCCGCTATTACTCCTATGATTATCTGACCCGGAAGGGGTAATTGCTATATCTCTTTCTACCGATCCAAGCCCCGTCCAGGAGTAGTTGTCTTCTGTCGATCGAAGAACTCTCAAGCAAAGGCAGCCCAGCTTGCCAGGAAGCATTCGACTACCTTAGAGGGGAATTGAAATCTGAACAGGATGTGGTTGAGAGTGTGGAATATGAACCTCTCAAGGATGCTGAGGCACCCAGCTACAATGTGCGAGATACTCCGAGGGTTAGAGCCTTCTTCGGCGAAAAACTCGAACTCTTCCTTTTCATACCAGAGAAATCAGTTCCGAAAATTAAGGCCGACCCGACCGTCCCAGAAGCTTTGAGGGCTTGGGTTGACAAGGCGCAACTCGGCGGAATGAGCCGCTTGCTAAGGGTTCAACTTGGTTCAAGGAATGATGTAGTAGTTTTGATGCCCCTTATCAAAGCCGCCATACGGCAGTGATCAGACTATCTCATTGTACCTCTGAATAAGTTCTTGGTCAACCACGCCTGAGACGATTCTCTCAGAACCGTCGGGTAAGATTACGCTCATACCAGCTGCATGGTAGGGTAATTCGAACCTCTCGAGTTTTTCGAGAGCTTCAGTTTCATAGACCTTAAACCACTTCCCACTCGCCTGCCTGAAACAATATGCCTTTTCTATTCTTCTCTCACCTATCCCACCTATCCGTCCACCAGCCGCACCAGGCGCAGAACCCGGTAATTCAAGGACAAAGATGCAGTTGCTATCCGAGTTCGTAGTAAGGTCGATTGGCAGTTCGGCGACGAACAATCGTCGGCTCTTCTCCCCCGCGAGTCGCGCGAGTTCATCTAATGGATTTGCAGACATAGCCAGACCGATCTCCGAGTAGCTTCTGCGTTGCGTCTACTTGGTGAAGTCTCTCTTGTCTACGTTTACATTTAGTACTTTGATGTAAGCCGGTGCTTTCTCTGACGAGTCTGCAAGTGTGAATTGGGCGTCGACTCGAAATTTGAAATGCGCATCCTTTGAGGCTCCTGCATAGGTCATAAGAATCTCGCCGGGTCTGCCCTTGTCGCTCTTTTCATGCTTTACGCCGATGTTCTTGTCCCTCCCAGCGAACCAGGTTTCAACCTCTTTCCTCATCGTAGGTTCAACCGATTCGAATGGAACACCTTTGTATTCTTGCTCGAATTTGCTGGTGAGAGCCTTCCGGCACTCTCTGCTCAGGTTCGTCATGTAAACGAAAGTTTTCTCGACGAGTTGCCGACCAGACGGCGAATCTGTCAAAATCTCTTCCCTACCCACTAACGCTCCTCGACTCTCTAAAGTATTGTTCGCGAACGATCTATTATAGGGACTGATTCGATAGGTGACGCCTCACGTTTCTTTAGTTAGATTTCAGGAGCGCTTTGGTGACCTATGATAGTAGACCAAACAGATTGCCGCACAAGCGATGAGGCCAAGGAAAATGTCGAACGTCGGTGCGGGGAACTCCGCAACTGAGAATCCTTGCGGACCTAACGCCAGACCAATCCTTTGGCCTTGTACGTTGCTATAGCCGTCATAGTACATCATGTAGTTGTTTCCAACCTGAACTGTACTTGGTTGTTCGACTCCGGCAGAGTCCCAACTACCTGGAGGCCCAGGAATTAGGATGGGGTTGCTTGACGATTGGTTCCAGGAAGCGCCATCAGGCGAGGTTGCGAAGCCGATACGTGGAACCAGAGCGGTTTGGTTTATGCCAGAATACCAAAGCCCAAAAACCCGTCCAGTCCAAAACACGTCTGGAGAGTAAACTCCGTTTGCATCCCATGCCGTGGGGTCAGCTGAGGGTGCCAATACCGGGGACGGCCACTTGGTCCATTTGATTCCATCAAACGATGTCGCGTAGAGGATTTTGTTAATGTTTGGTGCAGCAGCGCTTTTCCCGCTGTACCACATGTTGTATGTGAGATTCAGTCTTACAACATAAGGGGTGGCAAGATATCTCTGATCGTTTCCCAACGCTGACGGCACGAGTACTGGATTGCCCGAATATTTCACCCAGTTGAGTCCGTCGGTTGATACGGCGAAACCAACTGCTCCGCCTGGGTAGGCAGTCCCGTTACTGCCGGTGTACCACATCAGGTATGCCGTACCGTTCCAAGTTACGGATCCCAACGCAACACTGGAGTTGTCCCAAGCACCTTTTACGCCAGGCGATAGAACAACGCCGTGTTTTACCCAATTCATTCCATCAGTTGACGTTGCGTATCCGATTCTGCTGACTCCGGAAACGCCTCCTTGGTACCACATCCTATAGGTGGTGCCATCGTAAAGCACTCTTGGTGTAGTTACGTAGTCCCCGTCCCAACTACCTGCAGTGGGGAGGAGGACAGGATTACCGGAGTATTTTATCCACTGCCCAGAAGTGGCATATGCGTATGGAAAAAGTGAGAATGCTGGAATGAGAATGATGAGGAGCAGTATTGGTGTTGTTCTCGAAGCCAAACTAAAACACGCCCTGATTGAAGGAAGCAGGGCGTAAAGAAAAGAAAAAGGTTTGGATGAGCGCGCCCTTGTCCTAGGGTTGATACGCGGGTTGAGCGATTGCGTGTTGGCGTGCAATGGGCGAAGCGGATACTGCAGTATGCCGAAGACCGAAGCAGACGATGCCTGCGATTAGGATTAGGAATGCGCTTAGCGTGGTAAGTAGACTACCTGTACCGGACACACTCGCGTTTCCAGCGAAGCCAAAACTGAAGATCAGCAGTAGAGCGCCGAAGACCAATCCTCTAACGCCTGCCTCAGAGAGCAGGCGCTTACTTGCTAGCGAGAAACAGTGGATGGCGCCTAACGAACAGATTAGGCTCACACCCAAGACTACGATCGAAGTCGGTGTCAAGCTTGTCAGAGTACTAAGTGGGTTGTTGATGTTGATGGGCAAGGCTAGAATGGTCATCGCGAGGCTGACTACGCCGCCCACGACAAACAGTATGGCGGCTAGGTCCACAAAACCGTGCTTCAGTGGCGAAACTCCATTCATTTCTTCATGACCTCCATGTTGATGTACACCCAATGCAGGTTAAGGGTAGGTGGACTCGGTAGAAATTGAATGGGGCGGGTAGAAAACTCGACGCAGTGCCATCATTCGCCTACGTTTCTCGTAGCCATGTTTTCTTTGAAATCGTAATCTGAATCCATCAGCTCCGTCAACAGATTTTCAAGTTCAAAGAATTCAATTCGATACTTACATTTCAGTTTAGGCATGACTCGCCGATGCTTGACCCCTATTGAAATCTCAGCGAGCTCAAATGCGGGGTCATCTGCTTCTGAGTCACCCAGATACATCACTGCGCCAGTGACTCCTAGCTCTCGCTTTAGCTTGTTGAACGCTTCCCCTTTGTCAACTTTGGTAGGAAAGACGTTCGCGAATGGGCTTATGTCAGATTCGACAACATACAACCCCTGTTCCTTGCAATAAGTTAAGAGAGGAGCAGCCATCCGTTTAGCATCATCCCAGTTGCGTGACATCCTCCAATCGATACAGAACGCGATTAGATTCTCGTCCTCGGATTCCTTCCTCTCGATCACCAGATTGTCGCGGGCTTGCAGAATTTTCTTGAGAACCTCTTGATATGCCTTCTCAAAAGTTTCATTCCGCTGTTGGACCCTTTCATCGAGAAATGTCTTCTCACCAACCTGCATCTCCAAACCGCAACTCGCCGAGATACCGTGCGCGAAGGGAATCCGTTCTCTAATGAAGTCTAGATCTTTGGTGGTAACGATTCCAAACGTGATATGTTTGCTCGCTTTGGTGAGCAGTCGACGCAGCATTGGAGAGAGCACTGCATCCTCTCGCCGAGCCTCCAATGGAGAAAGCGTCCCATCGTAATCTGAGAAAAGGGCAGCTACCTTCAACTTGATTCCCTATTACTGGATGTCGGTAGACTTCGGTTATAACAATGGTGTTAATTGGCCTTGTTGGAAACGGTGTACCCCCAATCCAACCAAGCTCCCTGCCAGTCTTAGTAAGACCGGCGCAGACTTTAGCAATCTCCCCATACTATCTATCCCCTATCACGATTGAGGCGACATCCTGTTTTGAAAAAGCGTATCGGCGTGATAATGTACCAGACGAGTAGGACGAAGGGACAGGAACTCGTCGCCCAAAGAATGGTCAGATATTTCAGAAATCTTGGAAACGAGTCCTATCTGATCACCAGCGTATATCACGACGGGAAGGAAACCGTTAGCGAACAACAAATGGGAGAAAAGGGCTATTTCCTAATCGATGACGTTGAACTTGACATCCCAGTCATCCGTGTCGCGAGCCTTGTAACGAAATGGCCTCCGCGCAGAATTGGCTTCAAAGATATAGTCCACACCTTGGAAAGAATAGTCAACGATTTTCAACTTAACGTATTGATTACACACAGCACTCTTTGGAATGGCCCAGAGGAAGTAGCAAAATTCGTCGAGTGGAGACGCAACATCAAGGCCTTGGGTGGATACCAAGCTCCCCTCATATTTTGTCACATGTCCCATTTCCAGGAACCTTCCCCCAGACGGTATTCTCTCGCCGAGCGCTCTTTCAGAATGGCTTGGAATCGTCTCTCCCTAAGGACGATACTCCGTGTAGCCAACCTCATCCTAGTGGTCACGCCATACGAGGAAGAAGCCAAGGTGGAGATGGGCGCGCCAAAAGATAGAATTTTATTGTTCCCTGGCGGAATCGATGACATCTCCTTCAGTCAATTCTCGTCATCAGACCCACAGGAATTCCTCAAACAATTGGGAGTCCCGACAGGGTCTAAGATAGTTGCTTTCGTCGGAACAATCGAGAATAGAAAGAACCCGGCCGCGATTTGCGAAGTCGCGGAGAAGTTAGCGACCAGAGACGAGATTCAGTTTGTTATAGGCGGAAGGGGCGATTCAGAATATGCGGACACGGTGAGGAAGAAGGCAGAGGGCCTGCCTAACGTCAAGTACGTTGGCGAGCTTAACGAGAAGGCAAAAGTGCAATTGATCCAAAACTCCTACTTGAATATCATACTCAGTAGAATGGAAGCACTAGGCCTAACCCAACTTGAGTTTATGTTCGAAGGTGTCCCAATAATAACCTCAGGCGTCGGAGGACAATCCTGGATTGTTAGAGACGGAGAGGAAGGAATCCAAGTCAAAGGACCGGAAGACATCGACGGAGCGGTTACTGCCGTTACCGACCTGGCGGATAACAAGTCAAAATGGCAGAAACTTTCGTCCAGAGCCAAGGACAGGGCAAGCAAATACACCTTGACGACCCTAATGCAGCAACTTGACTCAGCAATTACGAAAGAAATCGAGAAGGAGAGCGGATTATCGACCCTACCCTCAGAAGTTAGGTCCACCATTTCAGAACCCGAATATGTTGTCCGCACATGGTCTCATGGAACCCTGAAGGTCGCGGCCACCGAAAGGAGGATGTTTATACAGCGAGGCCGTCTGTCAAGAAGCACTCTCGAATTGCCCTACTCCAGCATTCACTCGATAGAACACGTCAGGCATCTCAGCTGGAAAACACTTCTTACGGGCGTAATCATTTCCGCGCTCTTATTTGTTCAGCACTACGTTTCTCCAATCATATCCCGCACATTGACTTCGAGACTCGTATTTTTTACCTCGAGGCTAGTTCCGAACGCTGGAACGAGATTGGAGACAATCATAGGCCTGTTGTGGGTGATTCCTATCTCGCTGGCAACGGTCCTTTTCTTGATCGGAGCTCGCAAAGGCTACGCTTTACACGGTGCAACTCTAGACCCAATCTACCTACCACCTTCATTCAGCGAAGCGGTTCAATATGTCCGGGACCAGCAGAGTCGACCTAGGGACGATAGCAACACACCGAACGCGCCAGAAGAGTCTACGCAGCAAGGATGAGATGGCGAAGCAAAAATAGGAACTGGGGCAGGCGCACTAGCACCCTAAGTTTCCTAGTATTCCACATCAAATTCCTGCCATGTCATGTATGGATACATACCGTACCACGGGTTGTATGCGTAGGCATAGGCAGGAAGCCAAATTCTTTGTTTCAACGATCAATTCACCTCCTCATACAACCTTTAGATCGTATCGCCAACTATCGCGTACGAACTGTTATGGTTGAGTAGAATATTCTACCAAGGGGACGTGCGTTCTACAAGGTGGACGCGGAGGCGTGAGCTATTGTCCCCAGTTCATCAGGATTAATTCCTTCGCTTCGGAGAATACCAGAGCCATCACGATACCTACTAACGCCGGCCCAAACCAAAGGCGCCAGTACAGGGCAATGAACGTAACCGGCATCAGAAGCATTCCGAAGACGAAGTGATGGATGTGGCTTGTAGGGATGGTTTCCTTTCCTCCAAACATTTTCGCGCTCAATTTTTGAAACTTGCTTGTGGCAATCGATTTTCCAACCTTGATCTTCCAGTCTTTGAAATCAATGTAGAGCCTCAGTTTCACGGAGTCTGCTAACAGTCTGATGAGAATGTAAGCAATCCACCCCGACATGAGGAAAAGTTCCAAGTCTGTAAACTGGGGAATATCCAACGACAACCACCATGATCACAAGAGGATCTGAAATTTGCACTCCCCTTCTCGGTTCGATTATCTCGTTGCCACGAGCTGGAGTATCGCGACCGTCAAGAAAGCGAGTCCGGCGTAAATCAGACTTCCAGTAAGGAACCACACGACGACTGCGGCTATTATTGGTAGGATGAAGTGGATAACTGCGGAGAGAATTAGAATGATCACTATGCCTACTATCACCAGAATCGCGAAGATAATCAACTCGCCCGAAGTGAAAGATGGAATCAATAATTCGAACAACTAGACTCACCAAGCCATACACATTTCAGACTCTTCACCGTGTTCAATTGCAAAAGCAACTGTTAGCCGGCATGGTTTCATAATCCATTTCCATCCGCGTTCTTACCGAAGCCGATTCTTAGTTAAGGATAAGTACACTAAGTAGAAACCGAACCGATGCAGTAGAAGATCTGCCGGGATTATCACATCTTCCGGCCGGCGGCTTTCTCAAGCCTTCATCATCCCCCTTCCTTGCGATAGCGAGATGCGTGATCACATGAGTCGATCGATTTACTAAGCCCGAGACGGACGCGGTAGAAATCAAATAACCCTGCAACACTTCCACCCGGTAGAGTATGCTCCATACTCCAAGAAGACGTATAGGCGACGAAATACAGACGTTTTCTGTCAGCAATAGCTTGTAGGTGTTGCAAATGGGTCTCCTCGTTAAGGTTGCACAGAACGTGGAGGATCGTGTTAGTACAATCAGGCAACAATCCGAACCGAAGCTTAAGCTCAGGCTAAGGGAGGCTAAGGCCGAATGGCTGGAGCTCAAGAGTCGAAGTAAGAGTTCAACTTTGGCTAAGACGAAACTTCGCACAAGAGCGGCTATCAATAGAACCGACGCCCAGCTAAGGCACAGCTCTAGTCAGATTATTGGAAGAATCATTATGGAGCTCGAAAGATTAAGACGAGGACTCGTACGGGCGGCGTAATGCCCGAAGTTTCTGAACCTACATACCTCAGTCGATTTCGGGTTAGAAAGCCATCCTAAGCTTGAACTTTCGCTTACCTCCCCGCATAAGAGCGTTGATTTGAACCATATTCCACTTTCGGCACAAGGTTGACGTGTACATAAGTGAAACTGCGTGGAAAATCACACGCGGAGAATATGGAACTTGGATAAAATTGGTGGCGACTTGTGCCCACATTGTGGACTCAGAGCGCTCGTTATCTACTATGAAGACGATACAGATCTCCAGCTTGGTGCACGCTGCGAAGAATGTGGCTTGAAGGGGTTCTTCATGAATGGGAAGCTTGTCCAGGTAGTCACCGCCTAACCGCAATCAATTAGCCGTTGGAGTTCTATTGGTTGCAGGTGAGCTTTCATGAAGGTTGGGCGTTTTCAGGTTATGGCAGTCCTCCAAGCCGCGAGGGCTAGGGAGCTTGGATTCTCCGAGACTCGGGCCAAGAGCTGGGGTCTCAACAGGGCGATTTTTTACGCTGCAGCCAAGAGAGGATTCAAACATGCCACTCAACGCCCGG
>Ga0326727_10005453_pt1 | contig 36380 bp, 30 predicted proteins | sample MB2enrmetagenome_FD_207643 | JGI IMG/M metagenome (GOLD analysis project Ga0326727, IMG submission 207643) | Lab enriched peat soil microbial communities from McLean, Ithaca, NY, United States - MB29MY | ecosystem: Environmental > Terrestrial > Soil > Wetlands > Peat | place: USA: New York...
GGAGAGAAATGCCTTTACCCACGTCCTGGTCGGTGCCAAAGTACGCCTGCACCGCCGAACGCACCGTGCCATAATCAAAATCCAAAACTGCCACGAGCTTCTTGTCCTGCGCCCAGCCGGACGGCACTAACGCTAACATTAGAAAAGTGATTCCAAGAACCTTTTTCATTTTCTGTCCCCCTGAGAAGGATTAGAGATTTGTAAGCGATCCGGGTATGCATTTCCGGATTTCATACCTTGGAAAGTGCTCCTGTATTCCCGCTTCCTCTGTCCGCTGTGAACCGAATTCGGACTCTTGAGATCACACGTCCCCTGCGTTTCGATGCGGAGGCAAGGAAGATCTAGGCCGCTGCCAGACTACTGCCAGGTTACTGATAGTTCTGCGTGGCCTGCGCCTCAGTTTGATTGGCCTGCTGCTGCTGCGCCTGGAGTTGGTCCGCTGCACCGGAGTCCGGCGTCGGCGGTGGAACCTCTCCGTTCGTCGTAGCGGTGTCGGGAGCCTTCGGCAGACCGCCCGTGCCGCCCTTGTCGGCCAGCGTCTTTAGTCCGGAATCAAGCTGTTCCCGGAACTGATTGTGCATTTCCTGCAAGTCCTGGACGCCGATGGCCACGGTCTGGCCAGTGGCGCAATCCCCCTTTTTGCTGCTCTGGATGCTGGCAGTGACGTTTTGGTTGTTGTCCGGCGTGTCCGCGAGCCGCATCACCACGTCCCCCGCGGTCAAGCTGCATTCCTGGCCGCTCGCGGGCACCGCGACGTCGAGATTGCTCGACACCACGAAAACACGCTCAGCCGGATTCAGCGCGTCCGGCACTTGATCGCTGGTCGGTGCGGCTTGGGGATTGGCAGCCGCAGCCTGTGCGGCCGCGAGTTGCTGTTGCACCTCATCCGCGATCGCCTGTTTCACTTCGGGACTCAGTGGGGTCTGGCTGCTAGCCGCCGGACCACCAGAGGGAGGTGCGTAGTTCTCGGCTGGCGCTGGGGCCTCCCCGCCGCCCGCGGCCGCAGCGGCATCGAGTCTGGCCTGGTACGCAGCCTGCAAATTAGCCGCGATCAGGTAGTCTGTGAGCCATAGCGAGGCGGAGGCGTACACGGGATACGGCGTAAAGAAGCCACCGTAGAACCCAAACCAGGGCGTGCCAACCCAGCCCCAGGCTGCCGGCCCAAAGTAAACCGGCCTCACCCACGGATTGTAGGCCCAACCGTAAAAGCGCGGATGGTAGTAGTAGCCCGGTACGTAGCCATAGTAACGCACGCCGTGGTAGTCGTACCCGCGGTAGACCCGCGCATAAGAGCGCCCGCCGACCACGTAGGTCCGCTGATAATACGCCCTTCCGCCGCGGTTGAGGTATGGACGCTGCACGTAGCCGCCGCGCCCCGTGCTCACGATGGTGCGACCATTGCGCTCGGCCACGATGGTTCGCCCGCCGTGAAGTCCATGATTGATCGTCATCCCATTGGCATGGATCGTTGCCACCCGCCCACCGGGACGAAAAGTGGCGCTGGCGGGGTGTCCGGAGCGATCAGTGAAGGTTCTGGTGGTGGTTCTGGTACCGGGATGCGCCATGCCACCCCCTGCGCTGACGTTCCTGCCCACCCCCGTGGTGGGTCTGTTACCCATCCCCGTGGTGGGTCTGTTACCCATCCCCGTGGTGGGTCTGTTACCCATCCCCGGGGTGGGTCTGTTGCCCATCCCTGTGGCGGGTTTGTAGCCCGTCCCTGTGGCGGGTTTGTAGCCCGTCCCTGTGGCGGGTTTGTAGCCCGTCCCTGTGGCGGGTTTGTAACCCGTCCCTGTGGCAGGCTTGTAGCCCGCCCCTGTGGTGGCTTTGTTGCTCACCCCTGTGGTGGGTTTGTTGCCTAGCCCTGTATTAGTTTTGTTGAGTGCCGGGGCAGGTCGGCTCGGCACCGACTTGGGTGCCGGGGCAGATTTCACTTGCGCGGCGGGTCTGGAAGGCGCGGGGGTCTTCTCGGTCTTCTTCTGGTCGCCCCAAGCGAGCGTAGAAAAGATTAGCAGGACCAATAGTACCATCGAGTTTTTCAGGATCCTTTTGTTTGGCATGTTTAGCCTCCTCATGATCTCTTGTTCGTCTGAATCATTTTTTTGCGACTTCACTGGCCAAAACGTAATCGAATTGGAAATTCCATAATATCATGCTGATAGTAGTGGACTTCTTATTTCTGAGACTCCGGTCGTCCCGTCTGGTCGGACGCCTTCTCATAAACCGCAGTAGCCGTAGGTCACATATCGAGAAGCTGGCTGCGGTTAAAATCCACCCGTCCTCCGGCTCCCGGCGTGTGGGCGCTCATTATGCCGCGTCCATCCTTCAATGTGTACCTGATAGTCCCCAATCTTGTCGCCAACTTGAAAACTCATGGCTCGCTTCCTGCGCCCAATGTCCTTTCTTGAGAATTCCGCACGGCGTCGCCCACTTTGGGCGCTTGTCCCGTGCAAGTCCCCCTTGAAGAAGTATCTTCCACTTCGATGATCGTCACGTCTCCAAGCTTGGATTTGAGATCAGACGCCCCCCGCGTTTCGATGCAGAGGCAAGGAAGTACAAATGTAAAAGCGCCGCACGGTTCAAAAAAGGTCCGAGCCTGGCCCTCCACCTTCAATGCATTTCCAGTGCCCCAATGGGTTACCTGGTCAACGAGGGAAAACTCCAGCCCCCCGCTTGTTCCTGCCAACAGGCCGCAAGCCTCACTTCGAAATCCAGCTCTCATCCCGTGCAAGGACCAGAATTCGTGGTGGGAGGCACCATGCGGCACACTTTTGCTCTCGTTGTTATCAACTCGATGACCGAATCTTACCACTGCCCAGAGTTGGAAACAAGGACATGTGCCAGGATATGCGTCGAAAAATGCGGGAAGAAGAGAGGCCAGGATGTGGGGAAAGAGCCAGCTCGTGATACCTACCCAATCAGCACGGTTGGAAGGCCGAGCACAATGGTGCCACCGTGAGCCGCCAAATCACCGACACGAGCAGCGGGCAATCCACCTACCAGGACAGTGCATGACCCCATCGCAATCACATCAGGCGGGCCCACGCACGTCGCCATGTCGGACACGCTGGCCTGAGGCAAGCTCCCGGTGAGGACTGTCGGACAACAAGGTGGAAGAATAGGGCCGCCGACGTGAGGCACAACTCCGGTCACCATGGGACACACGTGCGTGTCACCTACCCTGGCCGCAGGCATTCTCATTGTCCGCCTCCCCATCCATGCGGCGCAGCGGCTTTGGCGCGTCGCCGACCCTTCGGCGCTACTCGAAGTTCGCAGCGTGGGGGCGAGCGGTACAAAATGTGGCACTGACCTTTAGGTCGGCACGTCGCGCACGCACGAAAAATGCCGACCTAAAGGTCGGCGCCACATGTTCAGAAGTCCTTGAATGTCAATATACACATTAGGGTTATCATGTTAAGAGATGAAGAGTAAGGTAAACTGCGCCCACCTCTGCGCGATCGATCATGCGCATCCTGCGGTGGGGCCGCTCGATCGACATCTGACTGCTCGCGTACCAGCGGGACTTGTCCTTGTCCTGGGCGATGAGCTGCATATCGGAACAATGTAAAACATTGGCTTCGCCTCACCATATTTGTGTGCTCCAATCGCAGACATGCTGGGCGGCACATGTCTGCGCCCGCCCTGTCCGGTTCGGAAGGAGGGGGGCCGAATCCAATCGGTTCTCCCTACCCCTATCTACCCGCTCCTTCTTGCTTAGCGGAGGCCTACCCATTCGTAGAACTCCGGAGAGACGGCTCTGTAGCAGACGAGCATGGGAGGGGCAGCCAATTCGGGAAAAAGTTTATTGAACCTGACCTTCTTTACCTTGACCCCGGGGGAATCGGTAGTCGTCGCTGACAACCAAGTTATCGAAAGTGTGTCCAAGAGGCTCAGCACTTCGTCGCTCATTTGCCGAACTAGTACGGGCGTCCAACTCGACGGAAAGGCGTGTTCGGCAAATGGCTTGTCGGGAGGGCCGGCCAAACCATAGTCCCCCGGCTTGCGCCGCTCCAACGTTAATAGCGCACCGTCATCGCTCGAAATCACAGCCCACCACGATGGCGGGTAGAGTTCGTCGACCTGCGCAGGGGGTGGACCCCAGCGGGCGTAGTAGAAGAACCCGATCTGCAATTTGGCGCGAGCTCTCAGCGGCACTGGCCACGATGCCTGGAGTTCCAAAGCTACCTTTGACCTAATCTTCTTGTCAAAGCGAGCCAGTTGTACTGCCTGCTTCATTGTTATCAAGGTCAGATCCCTCCAGTTGGCGTGGGCTGGGGAGTGAATAACGCCTCCTGTGAGACACTCATTCTGCCGCCATCCAGACCATCCAGTGCTTGCTGAAAGGTAGCCGCGGGTATATACTCCGGCGCTTCACCGTTGCCGCTGTCATTTACATAAAACCCTGTTATGTTACCGTCCTCGTCCCGTTGCACCGCCGTGACCCTCACTGCGTGACCGGCCGGTTGATCCCTTAACAGCCACCGTCCACCCCACACGGGTCTTGTATCATAACCCACGACGACGGCCTTGCCATCTTCAACTGCACGGGCAATGTCTTCCAAGGAAGGGTTGTCGGTGTTCACGGCGGGGATACCCGCCTTGGTCATGATGGCGCTTTCGTCGGTGGTGCCGTTACACCATGTATATCCGCCACTGGCCTGACCCACGGCGATCATCTCCTTTTCGGTCTTTGGAGTCTGAGATTTCATGTTCAGACCTGCCCAGAAGTTCTCCAGCGTTTGGAAAAAGGTTAGCTGGGCAACCGGCGGCTGACTGTTACCGGTTGTCTCATAAACGACGCTGTAAGCACTCATTAGGGCGCACGTATCCTTGTTCCTTTGGTGGCCTAGGAAGAACTTTGCGGACTCTGTCGCCTTCTGCGCCATCGCGGCGTTATATTCCGCGATCGCCTGCTCTTGTTGCTCTCGCTTGCCAGGACACGGTTGAGTTGAATCGCCCGGCTTCTTACCCCCCTTTTTCACTGGTTCGCACTGGCCGCCCGCGGCGATGTATGCATCCATCCACTTCTTACGAAGAGCAGCGTCTGACGGCCCTAGGGTCAGAGACCGACCGCCAGTTTCAGCGGCTATCGCTCGGTCAGCAGCGGCAACAGCATCTGGATTCAGCGGTCTCTTGGCTCGTCTGTACACAACTAGAACTCTCTCGGTCGCAGGAGAAAGGCGTCGCAATCGTCGATACGGTTCATTTTCTCAGCGCCCGTTAAACCGGAATTGCACAGGATCTCCCCCGCCCAGGTTGTTCTGGAGTTCAAGCCAAAGTCCGGGCCATAACAGAACACGTACTCTAGATAACGTCTAACATCGAACTCCTCGTTCACGCCGTACTTCGCGGCGACTTCGATGGAAGCGCGGATAAGCGCCCTCAGTTCTGCCTCTTCCATCTTGCCGGCCTGATCTGGGAAGCTCGCCCTCAGGTGGGCAACCATCTCATTTTCGAAGCGTTGGAGCGCGGCCTGCGTAAAAGCCTGCTGCTGTTCCCGACGAATTGTTAGCATAGCTCGTTCACCGCGGTGTCACCGTCGATGGCTTGTTCTCCGGCAGGAGGGCAGCCGCACCCCCTCCGGCGGGCGTTTCGGACGGCGCCAAACGCCGGATATGCGATTTCATTCCCGTCTCTTGTCGGACAAATTCCAGTAGCGTTTCCGGTTTCTCGTCCTCGGCCGCGAACCGACTGACGGGTCCGAAGAAATAGCCGATTTCTTCCGGCGTGCACGTCGGCAGGTAGACCCGCAGCACGCGCGGATCGTAGAAGCGAAAGTACACCTGATCGCCGTCCGGCATGTTCACCATCAGGAAATGGCGCAAGTGGTGGCGAACTTCATGAAACGACAAATTGCATGTAAGGTAGATGCCCCAACTCTTACCCCAGCCCTTGCTGACCAGTTTTTCCAGCACTTTCGACCACGGAGGCAAGCTGACCAAGTAGGGAGCAAAGAGGGTAAGTTCGGCTTTTGACCGACCCTCGTAGAGTGATTCGTATTGTGCTCCGCCATCGAGCATTCCGGCCGCAGGGGGTTGGAATGCCGGGCCGGCAGCGCCGGGATTCTGTGCCTCCCAAGCCTTTCGGGCTTCCTCTTTTGCCTCAGCAAGAAGTTTATAAATATCGGGTGAGCGGGCAGCGTCGAGTATGGCATAGAGCGGCTGGAAGTCCGCCCGCAGTACGCCTAGCAATCGATCTTGCAGGCTAAGTTCAGGGGTTGCCGGCACGCTGGGAGGAGGTACGACCGCGGGCGGTTCAGGCAGCGCACCCTCCATGGGCGCGAGGGGCAGTGGCGCCCTGAGCTCGGCGGGGCTTAGGAAGGGCAGCGGGGCGGCTTGGGCTGCGGCAGGGGGCACCGCCCAAGGCTGATCGCGCTCGATGTGGACGGCAAACCTAATTTCCCCAGCCGCGATCTCGTCCCCTTCCCTAAGGACTGCGTCACTCACTCGCCGGCCATTTACCCAGGTCCCATTGCTGCTGTTCAAATCTTGAATCCGGCCCGAGTCTGCGTCGCATTCAATGGAAAAGTGCAACCGCGACATGAGGTGGTCGTGGGGGAAGACAAACTCCGCCGGACGCTTCCGCCCGATGCGGGCGGGAGCGCCCTGCTCAATGACGATTTCCCTCCCGGATTCGGACCCGGCTCGGATTTTAAGAACCAACCGCATTGGATCTAGGCCCCAAAAGTGGATCAGTAGCCGCGCGCTTCGTTCCGACTCAATTTAGGCGGCAGGACCTGCCGCACTGGTTAGGCCCTCTCAACCCGGGCAGGGTTTAATGAACGGCGTTCCATTCTGTGAGCTCGAGGCCAGCGCCTGCGCCGCTACTGCCCCACTGGCCAGAGGAGGAACCACCACTGTCTCGGGCATGCCCATGCCGACCTCGCCGATCATGACCGTGGGCGCGCCCAGGACGATCACGCCGCCATGGACCGTCGGATCGCCCATGCGAGCGGCCATCAGGAAGCCAATCAGCACGGTGGGCGAACCCATCATGATCATATCGGGCGGACCCACGCACGTCAGCATGTCCGTCATGCGGGCCGCAGGCAGAAACTCGATCAACACCGTAGGTGCGCACGGCGGCAGAATGGGTCCGCCCACGTGCGGGACCACGCCAGTGACCAAGGGACAGGTGTGCATGTCAGTGACGCGGGCGGCTGGAGGCATGCTGGAATCTCCGATTTCCCATTTGGGAATCTCTGTCCAATTTCATTATATCAAGGGACGCTCCTGCGCACCCCTACGGGGAACCACTGGCAATTGATCAGTCGCAACTGACCACTGACAAGTTCAATTCAGCTTCGTGCCTTTGCTGCCGTCGTCGGCGATGTCGGGATCAGTCGGGTCCTCCGGTGGGCCGGGGCTCGAAGGGCTCTCCGGCGAGGCGGGGCTCGCCGGCGTGGGGGATCCTCCGCTGTTAATCATCACCATGGTCCCCATAATCGCGACCCCCGCTTCGGTAATCGAAATGAAGCCACCCGGCCCAACAATGGAGACTCCCGTCGAGCCGCCGGTGATGTTGACCGCCATACCGCCCAAGAGGTTGATAGTCATGCCGGCCGTGACGTTGATATTCTGCCCAGCTTGCTGGTCGTAGTTCATACCAATCTGCTGCGAAACGGCGTTCCCGACCTGCTCCTTGACGTTGCCCGTCACACTGCGTGAATCATCCCCGGTGACAGATTCCGCGCGGCCACCGGAGATGGTCACCGAGTGACCGCCGGTGATCTCTTCCATGCAGTCGCCGCCCACCTGTAGCGACTTATCAGCTTCAATCTTTTCATTCTGCTTACCCTTCACATGCAGGTGCTTGTCCGCGTTCACCAGCTCCAATTGGCTGGCGTTGACGATCAGGTGGCGGTTGTTGCCGATGTACTCGCGCGAGTCGTGCTCCACGCGGTGGTCCATGTCCATCTCGGCATTGATGAAGATCTGCTCGCTGCCCTTGAGATCTTCGAAGCGGAGCTCATTGTAATTCGAGGGTCCCCCTCCCTTCGAGCTGCGCGACTGGATGGTGCTTCGCGTCTGCATGTCCGGCAGCGTGTAAGGCGGCATCTGTTCGGCGTTGTACACCCGACCTGTAATCAGAGGTTGATCGGGATCGCTTTCCAGGAAGTCGACGATGACCTCTTGGCCAATACGAGGTAGGAACACTGCTCCCCAGTTCTTGCCTGCCCAAGGCTGCGACACACGTATCCAGCAGGAACTGTTCTCATTTTTCTTTCCGAGTCGGTCCCAGAAAAACTGCACCTTAACGCGGCCGTACTTATCCGAGTAGATCTCCTCGCCGCTTGGGCCAGTGACCACTGCGGGCTGGAGTCCTTTGACGGTGGGCCGCGGGGTTATGCGCAAAGGGCGGAAAGGAACTGAAAGAGGAATGCACGTGAAGGTATTCGAGTAAGACTCCCCTTCTCCAGCTCTCGACGAAGGGTAGGCGTCGGTCACCGCGGCGTGCTGTATCTCCGTCAGGACGTAATCTGTATTCATGTCCTTGCGCGGATGCTCTTCCAGCGTAAACTTATAACCGCTCACAAACATACGGCATTGGCTCATTCCATGAGCAACCAGGTGTTCAGCTTCTTCCTCCTGCATCCGGACTCTAGCTAGAGACTCTCCAGCCCCCTTGGTCAGATACTCTCCCGGGTAATCGTAAGTGTCGAATTTGCTGTTTCCTCCGACCTCATCAACCGTTGGCTCGTTGACCATCAAATTGGTGCTCGGTGTTTGAAAATTGTAGTCCTCCAGGGAGTATTTCCCCGTGCGCAGTTCCTGCTCGATCTGCCACTCGGTTATGACATCCTCCTGCGGCCCCCCCGAAACTGTGACATAGCGAACACTGCTTTGTCCGGGGCAGGGACTGTGGGCAGTGGAAGCGTCCGCCAGCACCAGTGTATGTTTCCCCTGCTCATGCTTGAAAAAGTAGAAAATTCCATATTCTTCCATCAACCGGGAAACAAAGTTGAAGTCCGACTCCCGATATTGGACACAATACTCTCGCGGATCATAAGAACCTTGCAGTGAGTTCGTGTAGTCATTGAAACCCAGATCGTTGAACACCTCGGTGATGATATCCGGAATGCTCTTGTTTTGGAAAATGCGACAATCTGCGTTCCGGGTCAGAAACCAAAGCCAGGGCACCATTTCGGCGCTGTACGACGTAAAGTGTTCTTCCGTCGCTTGCTGCGCAAAGCGGCTGATGACGCCATTGAGGTACCGATAGGATTCGTCGGGTTGTTTCAAAGAGATGGTCACGTTCTTGCCGACGATGTCTGGAAACGAAATTGAGGAGTTCTCGGACAGGAGGTCGAGCTCAAACCTGAAAAGGCGCGAGATGCTTTCTGTGCCCTTGAAACCTCTGAGCAGCAAGACATCTTTCCCCAGCGGAGTGTCTATCTTAAACAGCCCACCTTCTTGAGTGTAAGCACCCATGGTTCTCCCTCAGAACAGTCGAGGAGTCGAGAAGTCGAGAAGTTGAAAGTCAAAGGTCGGAGATTGACAACTCCTTTATCAGGCCTATCGCTCCTCGACCCGCGACTCTCGACTTCTCGACCTTCGACTCCTCGACTTCTCGACTATCGATACACAAACGCGCCATCCGGGCCCACACCTACCTGAAGGGCGCTTATCTTCTCGCCTTCCGACATCCGTCCCAACAACTGCCGCGAAATATCCGGGAGCAATGTGTTAGTGAGAATATTGTCCACATTTCGAGCCCCGCTCTCGACTTCAGTGCAGCGGCTGGCCACCGCATCCACCAGGCACGGGTCATAGCTAAGCTGGATCTTATGGTTTTCCTGCATACGCCGCTGGATCTTCCCCAGCTTCAAGACCACGATCTGCTTCAGCGATTCATCGCGGATCGGGTAGTAGGGGATCACCACCATGCGGCCCAGAAATGCCGGTTTGAAGATCTTATTCAGCTCCGGCTTCAGCTCCTTCACCAGAGCCTCAGGGCCTGGCATAGTTTCCGGATCGGCACAGAGCTTCATCATGCGGTCCGTCAAGGCATTGGTGGTTAGTATGATAATGGTATTCTTGAAGTCGATTTCGCGGCCCTCGCCATCTTCCATCATGCCTTTGTCGAACACCTGATAGAAAAGCTCGAGAACATCGGGGTGCGCCTTCTCGACTTCATCCAGCAGAACCACGGAATAGGGGCGGCGGCGGACAGCTTCCGTCAGCACCCCACCCTCACCATAGCCGACGTATCCGGGAGGGGAGCCTTTCAAAGTCGAAACGGTGTGCGGCTCCTGAAACTCGGACATGTTGATGGTAATCAGATTATGTTCTCCACCGTAAAGCAGATCCGCAAGGGCCAACGCGGTTTCCGTCTTACCCACGCCGCTTGGCCCGATCAGCATGAAGACTCCGATCGGCCTATTGGGATCATCCAGACTGGCCCGCGAGGTCTGAATCCGCTGGCCGATAATATCCAGGGCGTGGGTCTGGCCAATCACCCGTCTTCCGAGGTGAGCACTGAGCGTCAGGACTGTCGAAATCTCATCTTTGAGCATCTTGCCTACCGGAATTCCTGTCCACGCGGAGATCACCTCACTCACAATTTGGGCGTCGACAGCCACCCTCATCATCGGCGTTTCGCCCTGCAATGCTGCCAGTTCCGCGTCCAATTCCGCGAGTTCCGCTCGCAAAGCCGCTGGGTCGCGAGCCGGGGCAGGTTCGGTGGCAGGGGCCGCGGGGGCTGGAGCGGCAGTTCCGGCCGCAGGCTTAGCCGCAGCGATTGGGGAGGCTGGAGCAGCACCCTCCGGCGCGGCTTTGGCCGTAGACACCGCACCGTGGCCGTCGCCGGAAACCGCCGCCTCGACCTGGGCACGCAGCTCCCGAATCTTCGAGACCAGTTCGTGCTCTTTGGTCCACCGTTCGCGGAGCATTTTCAGGCCGGCCTCAACCTCCACCCTCTGTTTTGCAATCTGTTCCAGGCGTTCCGCGTGGTCTGCGCCCAGCGCACTCTCACGTTCAAGAATTCGTTGCTGGACCTCCAAGTCGTCCAATTGGCGCGTAGCATCCTCGATGGCGGGAGGCGTAGCACTCTGGCCGAGTGCAAGGCGCGCGCAAGCGGTATCCAAAACGCTTACGGCCTTATCGGGAAGTTGGCGGCCAGCTAGGTAGCGATGCGAGAACTTCACGGCGGCAACCAAGCCCTCGTCCAGAATGCGGACTTTGTGGTGTTTCTCGAGGGCAGGAATTATTCCCCGCAACATTACCGCGCATTGGGTTTCGATGGGCTCTTCCACCTTGACCACCTGGAAGCGCCGCGCCAGCGCCGCATCCTTCTCAAAATACTTCTTGTACTCGGACCACGTTGTGGCAGCGATGGTCCTCAATTCGCCGCGGGCCAGGGCCGGTTTAAGCAGGTTTGCCGCGTCGTTCTGGCCGGCCTGGCCACCCGCGCCAATCATGGTGTGGGCCTCATCGATGAAGAGGATGATGGGGATTGGCGAAGCCTTGACTTCCTCGATCAGGCCTTTCAGCCGGTTCTCAAATTCACCCTTGATGCCAGCGCCGGCCTGCAATAGGGCCAGATCGAGGGAGCGAAGCATGACATTCCGAAGCGGGGGCGGTACATCCCCTTTGGCCACCCGCAGGGCGAAGCCCTCCACGACCGCGGTCTTTCCCACCCCAGCCTCGCCGGTGAGAATGGGATTGTTCTGCCGGCGGCGCATCAGGATGTCAATGATCTGCCGAATTTCCATATCTCTTCCGAGTACCGGATCGACCTTGCCGGCCTTCGCATTCTCGGTGAGGTTGATCGTAAATTGATCGAGATTTGCCGTCTTGCCAGCGCCTGTGGGCCGGGGTCCGCCGGGAGCGCCGGCGGGCGCCGCCACACTTGTCGCCATTTGTTCGGCAGAGCCTTCCACGATCGAGAGGAAGTCTTTGCGTAGAACATCACCGTCGACTTTCTGAAACTCCCTGCTTATCTCGCGGCCCAGCCTGCGCAGCTCATCGTTGGTGGTAAGGGCGAGGATGGTGAAACCGGTCCGGACCTGACCGGCGTTGTAATCGATGGACCCGATGGTCCACGCCTCGGTCATCATTTTCACCACGGAAGGGCTCAGGGCAGGGGTCCGGGCATTGCCGGTCTTGAGTTTGTCCAGACTCCAGTTCAGCTCAGTGGAGAGTCTGGATTTGTCGACGCCGAAATGTTGGGTGATGCGAGCAAAGTCACCCTCCGCCTGGTCCAGAAGCTTGAGCAGATAATGCTCAACCTCGATATCGTAGTGTGTCCGGGACAAGCACAAGCCGGCGGCCGACTCCAGGGCGATGCGCGTTAACTCATTGAGCTTTCCGATCAACGATTTTAGGTTTAGTGCCATATGATTCTCCTTCCCAAAGTTGCAGAACCGTGTCCGCAACGTCTCTCGTCATCTCTTTGGTTTTGCCCCAGGTTGTCCAGCCCAGTCTTGGGGCAGTTTCCGCGTCGGCGCCAAGTTCACAGCGCGGGACTTCATGGCGTTTCAAGATAAGCTGAACTTCAAAATCGAACTCGTCGTTGGAAAAGAAGCGCGTCAGCACTCTTAACGGCTCGAAAGCCGAACCCGTGGGCAAGAATTCCTCGTACTGGGCCAGTGACAAGGGCCCAATTTTTATGCGAACACGAGCTGTCTGGTCCCAGACCTCGTCCCCCACCACCGCGCCAACGCCCAGTTGTTCGGAATAACTGCTCTTACCTTCGAAGCTGCACTGGTCGCTTGTATCAAGCCTGTACCAGCCACCTGCGAATTGTTCCACCTCGACCGGGACGTCGAAGTAGTCGTTCAAAATCTGTTCCAGCGCGACCGCAGACCGCGGATGCTGTGCCAGCAGACCCGAATAATAAAGCAGAGAGTCATCCCCTACCGCCTGCCTATCCTGGAGGCCGGGAGTGCCGAGGCCAATCAAATCCAGCAGGTGATGCGAAAACTGGTCGCGCCCGCCACGCTCATAAGCGATCCAGAAGCGGTATTTTTCCCAGGCCTGAAAGAAAAGAGAGATGATCCGGTGGTTGAAAGTGTCGAAGAAATCGGCTGGTGCGGAATCGCCCGCCCGCGCCCTTTCCACCAAGAGAACCGTGTAATTGGACGGCAGCACGCCTTCCGGGCCAGTCAACCCCATGAAGTTGACTTTCATCTCGACGGGGCCCTTCGCCGGCCAGTTCAGAGCTTGAATCTCACTGGCCGGGAAGACCAGTGTCGAATGAGCCTGGAAGCGGGCCACTTCCGCCGAGGGTGGAGCAAACTTGCCCACCCCCACCTTGTCGGGGAGGAAGTGCTCCAGCAGGCGCACGGCCTGGAAAAACTCGAAGAGATAAGGCTCGTTACGCAGCCGCTCTTCCAGCGCCGAATGGGTTACATCAAGATCGCTTGGCCGGCTCGAGGTGGCCATTCTTTCAACACCTCCCTCCGCTGGCGCGTCTTGACGACAAGCTGGCTGAAGCTGTTGAGCGAAGCGTACAACGCCAGGAAACGTTCAATCACGGCGGTAAACAGGAACACTCCTCCACCGACGAACTCGTCCTCGTCGAATTCCATCTGGACTCGCGTCCCCCTCGCGAACGAAATACCATTTTCCGAAATGATCCGCGCGAAGTGACGCTGGCTATCCAAGCTCACGATTCCCGCGACTTGTTTTTCCAGGTCAACAGAATCCGAAAAGTTGTACAGGCGGAGAATTTCCTGGAACGCCTCCTTCCCCTCCTCCACGATGGAAAGGTAATTCAGGGCCAAGTGTGAGAGAAGGCGCCAAAGCGCGCCCCTCCCCATGGGGGGCCGAAGGGTTGCAGTGGGCTTGCGCAGGGCCACCGAGCCCTTGATCGATCCAACTCCCTCGATCTCGAAATCGCCACTTTCGTTCCCGAAGGGCAAGCGCGTCAGGATGTCACGATTGCTGCACGTGCAGCGGATCGTGATGGTCTCGGCATCGGGCAGGGAAGCACGCGAGGCGAGGTTGACCAAGTGCAGGTAGACTTCCGAGCCTTCATCACCTTTCCGCCTCGAGGGCCGGCGCGTGGTGTGCCAAAAGGTTTGACTCTTGTCCCTTAAAGTCCTATGCCGGTAAGCGTAGAAAGGCTCGTAATAAGTAATCTCGTGAGTCTGGGGATTCGAACTCAGGACCTCGTCCACCGAAAAAATCTCCGTGGCATTCCTTCGCCGCGCATCCGGCACGATAGGATACTCCGAGCGGGTTTGGGTCAGCAGGATGGGTTCAGCCGTTTGAGGAAACAGATTGATCACTGGTGAGCATCCCAGGCGGATCGTCTTGGCATTTACCCCAACTTCCAATCGTTGTTGCCGGTAGTTGGCTTCAAAAGGTGTGATGAGAAATACCAGTTCGGCGCGGCCGCCCAGGCCCGCTCGCGCCAGTCCCTCCAGCCCCTGGAGTTCAAAAAAGAAGAATTTCTCGGGCAGCGAAAAGTACTCCTGCAAAAGCCGGTATCCCACAAAGGACCTGCGGGGATACGGCAGCATGGATTCCTCTTCCGAAAACCCCATGGGCCGCAAAGAGTTTGCGGGCAAGGTGACCGGAGGCTTGCGGCTGTTCCCAGGGTCTCTCAGCACGATTTGCGTGCAATTGTTGCAGAGCAACTCGTAGAGCGTGTGTACGATTTCTCCTTCACCATGCAGGAAGAACCGCAGTGATGGGAGCTGGAGTTTGTCGAAGCTGACGTCGGAAAGGCAGCGGAGTTCCACCCGCAGGGCCGCGACCGCCTCCGGGGCGCGCAGGGGAGGATTCAGCTTGTCCGGGGTCAACCACTTCGCATCGGCAACCTCTAAAGGCCAGAGGGTCACCTCGTAGCAAGTGCGGAATTTGCAGGGTACTCCTTCGACGGGCCGTGAATAGAGCACCGAGCCACGGGGAATTCTCAAGCTTGTGGTGAGCTTACCCTGCTCCGGATCCAGATGGAATTCCGCCACCGTCATAGAAGGGATCGGTCTGAGAAAATGAGGGTAGAGGACACTGAGCAACCCCTCCGTGATCTGGGGAAACTCATCGTCAATCTTCAGGTGAACGCGGGCAGCAAGGAAGGCAAAACCCTCTAGCAGCCTCTCGACCTGCGGATCATCACAACGGTTTGCATCCAGTTGCAGGCGCGCCGCAATCTTGGGGTGTTTCTCGGCGAACTCCGCTCCCATCTGCCGGAGAAAGCTAAGTTCACTCTCGTAGTATTCCAGAAGATCATCGCGCATTCTACGAACCCTTGACCTGGTATTGGCCGCTCATCGGTTCCAGCATGGTATCAAAGAAAACATGCTCGGGAGCAGGATCCATGCGCAGCAATCCCTCGATGGCGAAGCGAATGACGCGCGTATCGTCGGCCGCCGGTTCCAGCGTCACCTTGATATTCAGGAGCCTAGGCTCAAAAAGATTGATCGCCGTCTTGATCGCCTTGAGCAGGGTTTCCTGGTCCTTGGAGGATCGCAGGTACAGGCTTGAAACGTCCGGCAGCCCGTAGTTGTAGAGGGAGCGTTCCAACTCCTTGAGAGACGTCGGGGATTCTTCGATCGTCCGTCGGGTATTGAGCAGCCATTCCAGGTCACGCCGGAGCGCGGCCTTCAACTCACGCAAGGACTGAGCTCTCGTAAGGGGGGGCTCCAGCTTGCGCTCGGGTTCCTGATCGATGAGTCGATCAAGCACCGACAACGTAACTGGACCTTCCCTTTCTGTTTTGGGCATTAGGCTTCAAGACAGGAAATAGCCTGGACGGGATCAAGACGGACCACCTTTTGAAAAAGCCTGGATTTTTCCGATTCATCCGCCTGTACCCTTTGGCTGTTCTTTAGAATCATTACCAACGCCTTGGCTACAACTTCGCGATCCTCCCAGGCCTCCAGGTGATTGTTCTCAATAACGGACGCCAGATCCTCAATAATGGGCTGGGCAATCTGGCTCTTCCCGGCAGCGATGCAAAGCTCAACCAGTTGCATCTTGCGCAAAAACTGGCCTCTTCCTGAAAGCTGCCTTTCGACTTCACGCTGCATCAAGTCAATGGCCTTTTCCGGCTGTCCGGCGCGCAGCGCCTCCAGGGCCAAGTCGTAGCTGTCAACAAACTTCCGGTGCCATCCCGGGGCAGAGTGATTCTCCAGGACCGGCGTTTCCGAAGGAGTGGCATCCGCTGACGGCGTCGCTGGTTCTGCCACCAGTTCTTTCAGCCACGCCTGAGTCTCGCTATTCGCAGCCGGAGTGTCGTCGAGCAAGTTGGTCTCCAGGAGCTGTGGCAGGTCGCGCAATAGTGTTTTCAGTTCTGAACGGATTGCAATTGCAATCCCCGCGTACTTGCTTCCCAATCCTACACAGGCATCCACGACGAAGCGCTGTAAATCCAGCCAGCCACGGCTGCACGGAAGGGACATGGCGTTTTCAGCCGCCTCCACCAGTTCCTCCCACTTTCCCTCAATCGCCAGTCTCTTGATGTGCTGCCGAAGCACTGTGGGTGGACCTTCCAGCAAGGTCATATCGGATGTGTGGAAGGCGGCCCGAAGCTCACCCCAGCGTAGGCCCCTCATCATCAGGTAAGGGGCCGGGCTGTAAGGGTCCAGCTTCCGAAGAACCGCGGCGGCGCGAGACACGCTGGTTATCGCCTCCCGACGTCCGGCAGGCTCCTTGTCCGCCAGCGGTATTACAATTCCTGCAGTCCCGGCGGCGGCTCGCGCAAGCGTTCCCCCGTCGGGGGCCGGTTGTTCGCCAACCGCGCCCTCCTCGGCTTGAACTTCAACCGCATCAGGTTCCGTCTCCCTCTTTTTCTGGAGGAGCAGATGAACGCTGTGTCGGACTGTCTCCAGCCACTTTTTTAGTTCTCTGAAGCTCGGTGCGCTATCACCAAACTTCTCCCGGCAAAGGGCATCCAAGGCCTGGAGCGTCGCAGTACAATCGTCGAGCACAGCTTCACCACCGAGGTAAGAAGCTTTGGGGGTTTCGTTGAAGGACTTATCGAAATCCTCCGGCGCCACTTTCCCCTGCTGAAGAGCTTTCGTCCGGGCATCTTTCTTCGCGTCGGTGTCGGCCTGTTCCTCATAGCTGATTTTTCTTGACTCGGTGTAGTCCAGCCAACCATGCCTCGCCTTGTTGAGGGGAACCATCTGGAGGGGAAGAACCAAGTTTGAGCCGACCCATTCCAGAGGCGCCGCCCTCAACTCCGCGTCGCCATCCTCGAGTTGGGGGTACAAGGTTTCCCAGAATGTCCCGACAAGACCGCGCAGCAGTTCTAGACCCTGCTTCAAGCCACCAAATCCTTCCGTCCGCAGCAGAGCATCCGTTAGCCACGCGGCAATCTGGAGATCTTTGCTCTTGCTGGCAATAGCTTCAGAAGCCAGCTTTACAACCAAAGGGTAGTCCGCCTTCTTGATCTCGAATTTCCATTCCCCCTGTTCAGATTCTTCTTCTTCCCGGCGGGCTTCTTTAATCTGATCGTAGAGGGGAGTGTAGCGCAGGTCTTCCCCGCTGGGATTCTCTCCTGGAATCGGATTGAGTGAGTTTTCCGGTAGAGGCATTCTGACCTAACCCCTCGTCTGAGGTGAAGCGAACTCTAGTTTTCGGATTTCCAGAAGCGGGAATTCCTCGCCGTCCACCAGCAACATCTTCTGGCCGGCCGGCGCCGCCGCGCCCGACTCGTCTTCTTCCCAAACCGTCATCCGGCCAAGGCGAACGGCCTCATCAGGATGTTGCCAGGCGAACGGGGACAAAACCGGTAACAAGACCTCGCCAAGCTCGGTGTCTTTCAAGGCAGGCCCTGCCCGAACTACGGCGGGCGTCCAGAGCAGGTCACGCAGCCGGCGTGGCGGCTGTATTTGGATTGAAGCCAAATGCTCGAAATTGATCCAGAGATAGTTCCCACCGGCAAAAACCTCGAGGCGTGGCCCAATCCGGGGATCGGCGTCCGTGATCGTCTGGAAAGGCTTGCCGTTCAGCGTGCCGGTGACAGATCCCGCGCCTGGAGGCGACCCTCCGGAAGGCTTCGGAAATTCTCTCCTTTGGAAGAGATCCTGGCGCGTCCTTTCAGCATGAAGGGCACTGCGGTAGAGCAGTGCCCCCATTTCGCTGTTTGGGCCGGCTTCGGCCAGCAGGTCTAGTTGTTTCTCTGCTCGATCATACTCTCCCGAGAAGCAGAGCAATTCAAAAAGGAAGGTGCGGCGCTTCGTGTCCGAAGGGTGCTCTCGCACTTCAGCACTCAACGCCTGCACAGCCTCTTTGAGCCTTCCGGCCTGAAAGAGCTGATTTGCGTTTTCCATATTCGCTCTCTATAAAATCACCCTATGCCGGCACTGTAGCGCTGACCCCGCATCGCGAGGTCAGCGCTAAGTGTGCTCAGGGCAAGCTTCGAGGGGTCAACCCCCAGACTATGCCGTTTGCTCCCTCTTCCTGAGATCGTATTCAACGGCCCCAGCCGAGGTCAGCGTTCCAGACTTATCCTGCTGTTTGTAGTCGAAATTAATCTTACCGTAAGTGAGCGAGATGGATTCCGTGCCCACATCTTCACCCGCCGAGCCGCCGACTTGGTGGTTCGAAACGTAGACTTCCGAGAATTTGAGGGTAAGGAAGTCGGCAGGACTCTTATCGCCGGTCTGCTTGCTGCAGGTGAGCGTTGCTTCGTCCACGTGTTTACCCGTGATGCAAAGCTCCAGGAGCTTGGGGCTCGACTTGTCTATCATCTTTGTAATGTTGAGATCCGTCAGCGAGACCTTTCCCGCGCTCATTCCAGCGCCAACGATGGTTGTCGGGTTGCTTGCACCCCAACTCCAGGACATGAGTTCAATTTCTTCCTTGTGTTTCGTGGCCTGGCTCTCACCCTTAATGCTGCCAAATTTCAGAAAGTATTCGATTGCCATATTTTCTCTCCTCGCAGAATTTGGGTTTTCCAAAGAACACGAGGCGGACTCGTGCCCGACGCCCGCCCCAGACCGCTGAGTAACTAGCCTTTGGCGGACTGCGGCAAGGATGCTACCAACCGCAGCGAAACCGTAAGCTCGTCGAGCTGGAAGTGCGGGCGAAGGAACGCCACGGCGCGGTACACACCAGGCTTGCCCTTCACCTCTTCCACATCGATGCGCGCTTCCCGTAATGGGTACTTTGCCTTCGTCGCCTGGGTTGCCGTGTCGTCACTGGTGACGTATTGCGCAATCCAGCGGTTGAGGAACATCTGGATTTCGTCGCGGGACGTGAAGCTGCCGATCTTATCCCGCATCATGGCTTTCAGGTAATGGGCGAACCTGCAAGTGGCCATGATGTAAGGCAATTGCGCGGAGAGTCGAGCGTTGGCGTTGGCGGCATCGGTGTCGTACAACTTGGGCTTGTTTGCGGATTGCACGCTGAAGAACGCCGCCTTGTCTGTACCCTTGCAATGCACCAAGGGGACCAGCCCCTGGTCTGCCAGTTCCTTCTCACGGCGGTCCGTAATAGCAATTTCCGTGGGGCACTTCAGCGCCACGTCCCCTTCGTCCGTTCGGAAAGTATGTGCGGGCAGTCCCTCCACCAAACCTCCCCCTTCCACTCCACGGATGGCTGCGCACCACCCATACAGGGCGAAGGCGTTCGTCAAGCGCGCTCCCATTGCGTACGCGGCGTTGCCCCATAGGTACTTGGTGTGATCGGTGCCATCCACACCCTCTTCGTAACTGAACGCATCCACGGGCGCCGTATCCCTACCGTAAGGAAGACGCATCAGGATGTGAGGCACGCAAAGCCCCACATAACGCGAATCGTCGCTCTGGCGGAAACTTTTCCACTTGGCATACTCGGTGGTATCAAAAATCTTTCCGATGTCCCGCGGCTGATCCAATTGCGTAAAACTCTCCATATTCAGTAGTTGTGATGAAGCAGCCGTCAGGAAGGGCGCGTGTGCTGCACCAGAAACCTGCGAGACCTTCTCCAGCAGCTCCAGGTCCTCGGGGTGCTTGCTGAACTCGTAGTCACCGATGATCGCGCCAAAAGGGTCTCCACCGAAAACCCCGAACTCTTCTTCATATATCTTCTTGAACAAGGCGCTCTGATCGAATTCAGGAGCCCGCTGTAGGTCGCGCAGAAGCTCTTTCTTTGAAACGTTCATAACGCGTATCTTCAGCATGACGCTGGTTTCGCTTTGGCTGATGAGGTACTTCAAACCGCGCCAGCTCGCCTCGAGTTTTTGAAACTGGGGATGGTGCAAGACCTCATTGAGTTGGATGGAGAGCAGGTGGTCAATCTGTGCGACTCGGGCATTAATCATCGCCTCAGTATCTTTTGAAATGGTGACCTGCCCTTCGAGCACCTGGGTAATGAACTCCTTTACCAGGCTCTTGCCTCGCTCACGCGTGGCAACGTCCGTTCCCACCCTGCCCTGCTCAACAATCTGATCCAGCAGTCCCTTTTCCGCGACCTGCTCCGTCGCCTGCGCAGGCGCCTTTGCCCTTTCCGCGTTAGCCATTTGATCCCTCCTTTCCTTCCCCTTCCTTCTTACCGCCCAGTTCCGTCCTCAACTTGTTCAACTTTTCTGTGTTGCTGACTGCCTCGAGCAAGACTTCATCCAGCTTTTCGTTCGTCTGCAACGTACCTTTTAGATCGTTGAGGCGGGTGCGGAGTTCAAGGAGTTCGCGCAGAGGTTTGACCTGCTTGGCCACATTCTCCGGTGCGAAGTCATCCATGCTCTTGAAATCGAGAGAGACCTTCAATTGCCCTGCATCCGGATCCTCGCTGAGCTTGTTTTCCACCGAGAATGCCAGATGAGGTTTCATGCTCTCCAGCACGCCGTCAAAATTATCCGGGTTTATTTCGACGAACCTCCGGTCTTTCAACCGGGGTAAAGGTTCAACGGGCTGACCTGAAAAATCACCCAGGACTCCCATCACAAATGGGAGTTCTTTGATTTCTATGGCGCCTCCGGTTTCCACGTCGTAGGTAACGTGGACACGAGGCGGACGCACCCTTTCCAGCTTCTTTTGGACGCTCTGTGCCATGGGGCACCCCTTCCGAGATTTCAAATTTGTTGCGGAGTCGAGTTCAAAACTCCGGCCCTTTGTAGCAAATCGAAGACCATTTGTCAATGCAAAACTAAAAAGGGCTGTATACCCCAGTTATGGATGCAGGGAAGCCACGGCTTCCTTGGCCCCCCTTGGGTTGGCCTCTCCGGGCCTTGCCTCTGATGCACTCCCTGCCTCACAATGGCAGAGCCGGTTCGGAGGCAACCGGTCTGACATGGAACAACGGCGGGAACTGGTCAAAGGATTGAGCGTTTACGGGGCCACCTCGGTGGTGGCCGGGACCATCATTGGCACCGGAATTTTCGTGGTGCCAAGCATCATGCTTCGGCAGCTAGGTTCCCCCCTAATGGTCATCATCGTGTATATTCTTGCCGGCGTGCTCAGCCTGTTCGGGGCGCTGGGTTACGCGGAGTTGGGGGCGGCGCTTCCGGAGGCGGGTGGCGAATACGTTTACATGCATCGGGCTTATGGACCGATGATGGGCTTCCTCTACGGCTGGACGCAGTTTACGGTGGCGAAGAGCGGCTCCATTGCCACCATCGCCACCGGTTTCGTCATCTACCTCGCCTACTTTTTCCCCGGCCTGAACGAAGTCCTCTGGCAAGCGCCAATGCAAATTGCAGGTCACTCTGCGACCTTGCAGTTGACGGGCCTGCAAGTCGGAGCTGCGCTTATGGTGCTGCTTCTTTCCGGGTTGAACATTCTGGGCGTCCGCCGCAGCGGCCGCACCCAGACCTTCTTTACGGCCGCCAAATTGCTCGTGCTGTTTACCCTCATTGTCCTTGGCCTGACGCTTGGCCATGGATCATTTGAGCACTTCCGGACGCACGTAAACTTCGGAGCTCAGGCGGGCCTTCTTGCCACCTTCGGCGCGGCCACGGTGGCCGCGCTATGGGCGTACGACGGCTGGAACAACCTGAGCATGGTGGCCGGCGAGGTCGAGAATCCGCCGCGGAATATGCCGATAGCTCTCATCCTCGGCACGCTGCTGGTGATAACTGTTTATGTTCTGGTTAACATCGCGTACTTTTACGTTTTGGCTCCCGCCCACATCGCATCCACCAACACCGTCGCGGCTGACACGGCGCGGCAATTCATGGGCAAGGCCGGCGGGGCGTTTATCGCCATCGGTGTCATGATCTCGTGCTTTGCGGCGCTGAATGGTTCGATCCTGTCGGGGTCGCGGGTGCCTTACGCCCAGGCTCGCGATGGGCTTTTCCCGCAATTCCTGGCGAGCGTGCATCCACGCTTCCGCACGCCGGCGGCTGCTATCGCGGCCCAGAGTGTTATCGCCGGCCTGCTGGCGCTGACCGGCCAATACCAGAGCCTTTTCACCAAAGTGATCTTTTCCGAGTTTCTCTTTTACGCCCTGGTCACCGGTGGCATTTTCATCCTGCGCCGCCGCATGCCCGGCTTGGCACGTCCCTATCGCACCTGGGGATATCCTTTCATACCGGCCATTTTTGTTATCCTGTCAGTGATGGTGCTGATCAATCAATGGTCGGACTCAGTGTGGGTACTCGCGCTGGTCGGCAGCGGTGTTCCCGCATATTTTCTTTGGAGGATATGGAAAAGGGCAAGGTAGTCCCTAGGCAGCTGTGATAAAACCAACAATCTCTAGCGTTGTTCCCCGTGTTCTCCGAGCCTCCAAAACCTCAACACAGAGGGCACGGAGGATCTCAGTGGCCTCTGTGTTGAGGTTCTTCTGGCCACGGAGGACACCGAGACATTGCTGGCTCGACAAGAGATCTTCGCGCACTGACAAGAAATTCTGGAATATGCAACGGTATGCAGGTCGCGTGGCCCGAATGACCGGGGTGTTACTTCTGGCATCCGTCAGCTTGGCGGCGGCACAGAAGCCTCGCGTCTCCGCGAAACCCGTCGCCAAGCACGGGGCAACTCTGGTCAAGGCGCGCTGGCACGTTCTGGGCGCTCGTCCGCTGGCGATGTATTACTATTCCCCGGACTCACGGGGCATCAAGTCTCTCGAGCTGCACGCTTCGCAGATGACCCTAGTTGCTCCCCAGTCGTTTTGGGTGGATGCCGAGGGCTTCGTGCATGGCGAGGTTCCTTCCGGAATCCTGGAAACTGCGAGGCGGGCCAAGGTTGCGGTCATGCCTCTGGTCGTCAATCCGGGCTTTGACCGGGGCGCGGCCAGCGCCCTGCTCCGCAGCGCCAAGGCCCAGCAACGGGCCGTGACTTACCTGGCTTATCTGGCCCAGCGCGATAATTTCGTCGGCTGGCAGCTCGACCTCGAGTACATCGATCCCGAGGATAAGAGCTACTACACCCAGTTTGTGCAGCGCGCGGCGGCCCGGCTGCACAAGGATGGCAGGCTGCTCAGCATCGCGGTCGTGCCACGTTTCTCCGATGTCTACCCCGATGCCGATTCCTCAAAGGAATTCCACAGCGGCGAGTGGGGAGCCCCTTACGATTTCCGGCCCCTCGGTCGGGCGGTCGACTTCATGACGCTGATGACCTACGACCACCACAACAGCACCACTCCTCCCGGGCCGGTGGCAGGTTATGACTGGGTAAAGGCTGCCCTTGATTACGCCACCGCGCGCGTGCCCCGCCTGAAGGTCCTGCTCGGCATTCCCTTTTACGGCAGGGAGTGGATACAAAGTGGTGACGTAATTTCAGCACGGACCCTCACTTTTGCGGAAGTACAGAATCGGATGGAGCGGTTGAGCGTTGAACGCCTCTGGGACGAACGTTGGCGCACACCATGGTTTCAGTACAGCGACGACTTCGGCTTGCACACCGGGTGGTATGAAGACAGCAGCAGCCTGGAAGCCAAATTGGAACTGATGCAGAAATATCACCTGCGGGGGTTTGCGGCGTGGCGATTGGGAGTCGAGGACCCCAATTTCTGGACTCTGGCGTCCGCAATCGGCCGAACCGGGCAGGAACATCAAAAGCATAGCACCCACCGGCCGGTAATTCGCGCCACTCTGGGAGCCGGGGACCGCTGACCCGCAACTTGCAGCAGGGAAACACTGGGAGGAAGGACGTCATGCACATCGGCTTCAAGATCTTAGTTTCGTTCTTGCTCTCCGCCGCGCCGCTTGCGGGCGCTGCCCCTCAAGAGCACACCTGGGCTGTGGCCGCACCGCCGGGGCTTGACGCCAGAATTCAGCGCCAGCTTGAAGCCTTGGCGGCAGGCGACCAGGCTTTGATCCGGTTCTTCCCCAGCTCAGGTCAGGCGGAGCGTTACCGCCCGCACCCGGGGAACCTGGTCCTCGAACTGCACGAGGAACGGAACATTAACTCCTTTGTGAAGGCCTTGAGGTCTGAGGGCATTGCTCTTCCTCCGGAGCCGACGCGCGAGTTGGCACGCGAAGGCTATATCCTGGAAGCATCCTACCCTCGCGCTTCCGTGCCGAATCGGCTGCGCATTACGGCAGCGGGCGCACCGGGATTTCATCAGGCCTTGCTGCGGGTTCCCGATTTGCTGGTGATTTGGCCTTCCAGTTTGCCCACCCGTCTGGCGCCTCGCCCTCAGGCGGTTCGCGTGGAACGAGGGGGCGCTGAGGTGGTGATTTCAGACTTCCCATCGTTTCCCGAGCGCGGCATTGTGGAGGGATTTTACGGCGCCCCCTGGTCCCAGCAGGACCGGGTCGCCATCCTGCGATTCGAAGGTCAGCACGGCATGAACGTCTACTACTACGCGCCGAAGGACGACCCCTATCATCGGAAGCTGTGGCGTGATCCTTATCCAGCGGATGAAATGAAGCGTCTTCGAGAGTTGGTCGAGGCGGCACATGCCAACTTCGTGGACTTTTGTTTTGCGATCAGTCCGGGCCTCTCCATGACCTATTCGAGCGAGGAAGATTTTGGTGTCCTCACCCGCAAGCTCGAGAGCGTCGGCAAGCTGGGTGTTTCATGCTACGCCCTCTTTCTCGACGACGTTCCCCAGGACCTTCAAAACCCGGCGGACCAGAGGCGCTTCAAGACTCTGGCCGAGGCGCATGTTTACCTGGTCAACAAGCTGGACCGGCGCCTCAAATCGCAATCTGCCGAGAACCGCCTAACGGTTACACCCACCGTTTACACCAATGAGTGGGGCAACCGCGATTACATCAAGGAGCTGGGGGCCGGAGTAAATCCCGGCGTGAATATCGTATGGACCGGTACGGAGGTCGAGTCATCGGCCATCACCGTCGCCCAGGCGCGGGAGTGGGGTGAGTTTCTTGGGCGCAAGCCGCTCCTTTGGGATAACTTCCCCGTCAACGACGGACGCCCCTGGCGGGTGTTTCTCGGCCCGGTGCGAAATCGGGAAGCGAATTTGCCGATGGCAGTGGAGGGAGTCTTCTCCAACCCCATGAATCAAGCCCACGCCTCGATGATCGCGCTCGAGACCGTCGCCGACTACTTGTGGAATTCACAGGCTTACGATCCGGCCAAGTCTCAGCGACATGCCATGGAGAGCCAGTTCGGAAAGAATGCCCCTCAACTCCTGGCGCCCTTTCTAAGAGCTTATGGTGACTACTGGGGGGATGAGAACCTCTTCACCCCGCTGTTCCTTGAACGCCGTTACCCGATTGATGTCACCAAAATCGACTCCGGCCTCGCCCAGCTCGATTCGGCTTTGGGACCGCTTCGCAGCCAACCGCGCTTTGAAAAACTGGTCGCGGAAATTTCTCCCTTCCCGCAAAAGACCCGCGAACGCTTGGACAAGGTGATGGCTGATGCGGCCTTTCGGCGCTTGGCGGGCGGAAGGCTCCAGTGGCGGGAGGATTATGATTTGCTACGCGCACCCAAGTTGGCTGCAACGCCGAACATCGATGGAGATTTTACGAAGTGGCAGAACGGGCCTCTGTACCTGCTCGACAACGCCTTACAAATCCGCACAGGAGCGAACCTCTGGAAAGGGCCAGCGCAGTTGTCGGCGCGCGTGGCGTTGGGTTGGGACAACGACAACCTCTATGTCGGGGTGGACGTTACCAACCCCGGGCTCTATCAGCCCTTCTTCCAGCGAGGCATCGAGAAGGGAGACGCGTTCGAGATCGCCCTGGAAACAGCTTTCCGGAAAAACTTCCTGGCAGTCCGTCCGGCAGGTGACGAATACTCGCTTTGGTTCAGCCCGGGCGATTTCAAGGAAGTGAAGCCAAGCGTTTTTTCCGACGAGGATTATTTGCCGCTTCGGCCCCGGAAGCATGACTACAACCAAGAGATCAAGAGCGCCTGGAAGAGGACCGCCAGCGGCTACTCCGGCGACATCGCCATTCCCGTTTCGTTCTTCGACGCCGGAAAATTCACCAGCGGATATGAGATCGGCTTTGCATTCAACGTGCAGAAGGTGTTTCCTTCTCCCCAGGCTGCCGAGCAAGAGGAATTGCAACAGATCGTCTTCACTTCCAAGGCGGATCAGTTGTTCCGCGCCAGTATCAACAACCCCTCGAGCCTTCAGCGCCTCCTGCTGGTTGAAGCGCCATCGAGATAGCCTGAGCTAGTGTGCTGTAACATCCAGTTCTTGATCATGGTCACGGGGCATTAGCTGGCTGTAGGGGTACGGCAAGCCGTACCCCTACAGCCAGGGCGGCAGAGCCGCTGACCAATTGTTAAAAGTTTAGGTGTTACGCGACACGAGCGAAGGCCCTGCCTTCTCATTGTGCTGTCGCCATGCCGCGATTGGTTGCCGCCCCGCGGTTTGTAAAGGCAGCCAAATGCTCGCCGAATCCCCTTGAAAGTGCAAAGACATCTCCGATCTGGACCAATCCCGCCAGCTTATATCTTGCGAAAGAGGCAAGACCGGCAGAGGCGAGGCAGCCGCATTCCGTGCAGACCGGCCGGCCACCGAACTGGCACGGGGAAATGCGAGTGGCGAGGTCAGCCGAAATGCAAGTTGTGGTCTGGGCAAAGATGCACTGCTGCGGCGAGGCAGGTGGGTGCAAGAATCCATCGAGTACGCGGTCCGGCATTTCGATGAGTGGGCTCAGGCGCAAGCGGGAGAGCTCTTCAAGTACTCTCAGGCGATCCTGAGGGGTCAACCGTTCTTCACTTTGCTCCCCTTGTTGTGGCGTATAGAGGCTGAACCGGAGCTAACACGCCGTGCACCAATGCCTCTCCGCTATAATCGCTGAGCTGGCGGAGAGGCCCGGCATTGCCAAGATGCCCTGGTTCATAGGCGTAACAACCAGGGCAGCGGAGAGGGCACTCGCTTGTGACCTCAATCGATAGGAAAGGTTTGTATCCACGCAGCACGCGACCCCAGGCTGGAATCAGGTCCACAGGTCTCATAAGTGTTTTCCTTCCTTGTTGAAAGCGCTTGTCAGCCCTGCCTGCCCAACCGTTACTGTGGCCCGCTCAGAGGCCCGTCCCGGATCGGACATTAAGTCTGTTAGAATGCCAATCGCTTGCTTGGGTTGGCTGCAAGAAGAATCAACACGCAACTTCCAGTAGGTCCACATTCAGGGGCTTGGTACGCGCTCGCAGGCCCCATCTCGGATGCTCCCCTGCCAGGGAAGGGATAGGGGCTTAACCGCGAAACCTTGCCTTGCCTTCTCCATCCAATGGAGGTATGGGCGTGCGCTGGAAGATCAGAAGACCACGCCCGAGTTCGCGAAGGGAAATGCGGAGGTCCAACTGTGTCAAACTTTAGCCTGAGCCGCTTCCGGTTTTTCGTCTGCCTGCTCGTTCTTTCTGTGTTGAGCGCACCCCTGCTTGGCGCCAGAGATGGACCGATTCCGGCTTTTGCAGGAGGGCCTTCGTCCTCAGCGCCCGAGGGTAAACAGACGGCGGTTCTCGCGGGAGGGTGCTTTTGGGGCGTGGACGCGGTGTTCAAACACGTGAAGGGTGTTGAAAGCGTGGTTGCAGGCTATTCAGGAGGAAGCGCAACGAGCGCGCAGTACGAGGTTGTGAGCGCGGGTCGGACGGGGCACGCCGAGTCGGTGAAGATCACCTATGATCCATCAAAGATCTCGTACGCAGATTTGCTCAGGATCTTCTTCTCCGTGGCACATGATCCGACCGAACTGAACCGTCAGGGTCCGGATTCGGGAACTCAGTATCGCTCCGTGATCTTCTATTCTAATGGGGACCAGAAGCAGATTGCTCTGGCCTACATCGAGCAACTAAACAAAGCCAGGGTTTTCCGAAAGCCGATTGTGACCCAAGTTGTCCCTCTCAAGGCTTTCTATCCTGCCGAGGCGTATCACCAGAATTTCCTGGCGCTCCATCCCGACAACCCCTATATCGTCAACAACGATTTGCCCAAACTGCAAAAACTTCGAAAGCAGTTCCCCGAACTCTGTAGACCGTAGCAATGGCGCGGATGACGGCCTATCCCTGGCGGTGGGGACCGGTCGCCCGCGGGTTTCTGCCTGCGATCAGAAGAACCAGATAAAGCCTATCCTTGCAGACCGGCAGCAGAAGATGCAAAGCCTTCGTTCCGACACCTCTCTTTCAGAACAGGACAGAAGGAGCAAGATGAAGAGCACCATGGAAGACAGCAACAGCAAGATTCGCGACGTGCTCAACGACGATCAGAAAAAGAAGTTTGACGAGATGCAACAGCACGGGCGCGGGCACATGCAAGGGCACCGGCCAAGCGGGGGCACACCACCTGCACCCCCCCAGTAGGAGGCCGCCAGTTCCCATCTTGCATAAGAGCCTCCTGGGCTAGCATAAAAACCGCACTAGCTGTCATTCCGATCCCGCAACTGCGGGATCGGAATGACAGCGTTGTCTGTTAGGCGGCGTCGTGCTGCCGGTAGCGCTTGGCCATCTCGTCGAGCGGAATGGGGACGTAGTCGCCCGCGTGTCCGGCCTGGCCGAATTGCGTCATGCGCAACGCCACGACCTTCTTCATGGCGTCGCGGGCGGGCTTCAGGTAGCTGCGCGGATCGAACTCTTCCGGCTTTTCCGCAAAGACTTTGCGGATAGCGCCCGTGATGGCAAGCCGGTTGTCGGTGTCCACGTTGATCTTGCGCACGCCGTTCTTAATGCCGAGCTGGATTTCTTCAATGGGCACACCCCAGGTGGGTTTCAGCTTGCCGCCGTACTGGTTGATGAGGTCCTGCAAGTCCTTCGGGACGCTGGACGATCCGTGCATGACAAGGTGGGTATTGGGCAGCCTCTTGTGGATCTCAATGAGGCGGTCCATCTTGAGTGTTTCGCCGGTGGGCTTCTTGGCGAACTTGTAAGCGCCATGGCTGGTGCCGATGGCGATGGCGAGCGCGTCCACGCCCGTCTGCCGAACGAACTCGACCGCCTGCTCGGGGTCGGTGAGGTGACTGAGGCCGTCCAGGCCGGCGCCATGGCCGTCTTCGATGCCGCCCAGGCAGCCGATCTCGCCTTCCACGGTGATGCCCTTGGCGTGCGCCGTCTCCACGACTTCTCGTGTAGCCTTCACATTGTACTCGAACGTTGAGGGTGTCTTGCCGTCCGGCATCAGCGAGCCATCCATCATGACGCTGGTGAAGCCCATGGCAATGGCCGATTTGCAGGTCTCCACACTGTTGCCATGGTCCAGGTGCAAGACGGTGGGGATCTCGGGGTAGAGTTCGGTGGCCGCCAGCATCAGGTGATAGAGGAATCGGTCCTGGGAGTAGCTGCGTGCCCCACGACTGGCCTGAACGATCGCGGGCGACTTGGTTTCGCGAGCCGCCTCCATAATCGCCTGGATCTGCTCCATGTTGTTGACGTTGAAAGCGCCAACCCCATAGCCCCCCTTGGCTGCTTCATCAAGCAGTTGCCGCATAGATACGAGTGGCATATCGAATGATCTCCTTAGTTTAGTACGGATTCGCTGATCCGGAATTCGAGATATCAGCCGGGGTTCCCTGTTGCGCTCCCGGAGATAGAACACGATACACCAACTTGTGTCCCTTTGGGAAGTTCCGGGCTGACTGCTGTCCGGGCTGACTACTCCGAAGGCGCGAAGTACCCAGGCTTGGCGCGCACTTGCAAGCCCTTCTGGAGCGATTCGATGGTAATGGTGCGGAAAGTTCCGTCGTGGGCCCGGTTGGTGGGGATGTACGCCAAGCTGTATTGGCTGCGGAGTTCACGAGCGATCTCCTGGAAATTCGCCGCTGTCTCGCTGGCCTTAAAGGGGAAGAAGGCCCGGCCTCCGGTTTGCTCGGCCAGGCGTTGCAAAACCTTGTCCCCATGTCCCGGCACGCCCGTGGCGCTGGTGCTGACCGTGTAGATGGTCACCTCGGCACGTTGCGCCATGGCCAACGCCTCCTCGCGCGTGTGTTCGCTCTGGTTATCCTGGCCGTCGCTGATGATGATCATCACGCGGCGGAGATAGGGCTCCGGGGGCGGAAAAAAAAGCATCTTTTCTCGACAGGAGGAATAAATGGCATCATAGAGGGTGGTCACGCCGCCCGCGTGCAGACTCCGGATCGCCTCTGAGAGTTTTTCCAGGTCGTCGGTGTAATCCTGCACCAGTTGCGTTCGCATGTCGAAGGCCACCACGAATGCCGAGTCCTTGCCGGGACGCAGCGTGGTGTTGAGGAAATCGATGGCGGCCTCCTGCTCGAAATGCAGGCGGTCACGAATGCTACTGGAAGTGTCAACCAAGACCCCGATGCGGAGGGGCAGATTCGTTTCCCGGCTGAAATAACGGATCGTCTGCGGCTTCTCATCCTCGAAAACGCGGAAGTCCTCCTTGCCCAGATCGATCTCCAGGCGGTTCTTCTTGTTGGTCACCGTCAAGAGAACGTTGACCAAGTCAACGCGGACCTTGATTTTATCGGTGGGAAATGGAGCAGTCGCCGGTCGGGAGGTCCTCACGGGCTCTTGCGCTGCAAGCCATCCAACCAGCGCACAGAGTGCAAACAAGACGACGAGAGGTTTCTTCATCATCCTGCCCTCCCATTACCTGCCGCGTCCGCCCGGTTAAACGCCATTCGCCTCGCGCCTTGAACGACGGATGCCCCACCCCGGTTGGCTACATCCTCCGGCCACGAAGTTTCTCACGAGTTTCGCGTTCCGTGCGGGCCTGCTTCATTTCCCGGAGCAAACCAGACAGAGTTTCCTCAGGCTCCTGTTGGCGCTGATCGTCCGCCCTTTTCCGAACGTAAGGAACGGCACGGATCAGCATCACAATGATAAGAGCACTGAGGACGGTGCTCGCCGCTCCGAGGATAGCGTGTGACTTAAAAACATTGACCCACGCTACAATCAGCAACACGGCCAAGCCCAGGCTGAGCGCGGCTACGATGCCGGCGACATAATCCGCCAGCCAAAAGACCCATGATTTTTTCATTGCACCCGCAAACTTAACCTACCCGGCAAGGATTGGCAAGCCCTACCAGCTTTCTTGGTCGGATTCCCCGCCGCGTCGTAGCTATAAGCGGAAGTTGGCATGGCGCGCCTGGAGGGATTCGAACCCCCGACCTTCAGCTTCGAAGGCTGCCGCTCTATCCATCTGAGCTACAGGCGCCTGATTGCAGTTTACCCTAACTTTCTTGTCAGACTCGAGAGATTTCTTTGGCCACGCGGAGGAATTGTTGGGCGGCGGCGGAAAGGGCGCTACGGCGACGGTAGACCAAGCGTAGCTTGCGTTGGATACGCAATTCCTTGACATTCACGGCTACGAACTCCTTGCGCGCCAATTCATCTTGGACGCACATGCGCGGGGCAAAGGCCACTCCCATGCCCATGCTGACGAACCTCTTGATGGTTTCCACGGTGGGCAGTTCCGCGTCGATCCTTAAGGGGGTGCGCAAGCGGGCGAAGGTTTCGACCACGCTCTGCCGATAGGGGGAGGCGATGCTATGAGCGATGAAGGATTCGCTGCCCAGATCACGGACACTGACTTCGTGCGTGTTTGCCAGGGCGTGCTGGGGAGGGACGATCATGCACAGCTCGTCCAGGCTGACCACGGTGGATTCCAGGTCAGGGTTGCGGGGGTTGTAGGAAAGCACGCCCAGGTCGATTTCGTAACGAATTAGCGTGCCCGGGATTTCGCGGGAAAGACAACGCTTGACGGACACCTGGACGGGCGGGTGGCGCTGGCGGAAACGCTTGAGTACGGGGAGCAGGTAAAGAGCAGTGGTTTCATTCGCGCCCAGCGTCAGCTTTCCACGCTCGAGGGCACGCAGTTCGTTGAGGGCGGCGCGCGTCTCAGCCCGCAGGTTCAAGACTCTTTTCGCGTTCTCGTACACCATCCGCCCGGCTTCGGTGAGGATGCCGCTCCTGGAGGACCGGTCCAGCAGGGGTTCTCCTGTCCACTCCTCGAGCCGGCGGATCGCCTGGCTGATAGCCGGCTGCGTTCGGAGGAGCTTGGCCGCCGCACGGGAAAAACTCTTTTCTTCGACTACTGCCACGAAGGCTTCGAGTTGGGAGATTTCCATGGCTGATTCCTTTAACCGGGGATTGAGCACGATGGTAATGCGTTCTTAGTCCGTGGTCCGTAGTCCCGCCGCGGCGGGTCCGTTGAAGAGCAGTCAGTTTGGCGTGGGTTTTTTCGCTCGTGCAACGGACCACGGACGACGGACCACGGAGTACATACAAACCACCCAGGGCACTTCGGAGCCGAGGAGTCAATTATAAGATGAACTTATGGTAGCAGAAACATTATAAATTTGACTTTGCCGTCCGACCGGTCGGACAATCAACAGGATTGATTCAATCATGCAGTGATTCAGTTCAGAAGTGGAGGCGCGATGTCCGAGCGAGTCTATATTTTCGACACTACGCTGCGGGATGGCGAGCAATCTCCTGGGTGCAGCATGGATTTGCAGGAAAAGCTCGAGATGGCCCGGCAGTTGGAGCGCTTGCAAGTGGACATTCTCGAAGCCGGCTTTCCGATTGCTTCCCAGGGTGATTTCGATGCCGTCAAGGCTATCGCGGCGGAAATCAGGACGCCTGTCATTGCCGCTTTGGCGCGGGCGAGCCAACTGGACATCGACCGAGCCTGGCAGGCGATTAAAGATGCCGCGCGGCCGCGCATCCATACTTTCCTTGCCACCTCGGATATCCACCTGAAATACAAGCTGCACAAGACTCGCGAGGAAATCTTGAAACAGATCAGTTGGGCGGTGGGGCACGCGAAGTCTCTGTGCGCCGACATTGAATTCTCTCCGGAAGATGCGGGCCGCACAGACCGCGACTACTTGATCGAGTGCTGCCATGCGGCCGTGGAGGCGGGCGCCACGGTTTTGAACCTTCCGGATACGGTGGGATACTGCCTGGAGCCTGAATACGAGCAGATGTTTGCCGAGGTTAAGTCGCGTCTGCCTGGAATGAACAAGGTGATCCTTAGCACCCACCCGCACGACGACTTGGGCCTGGCGGTGGCGAACACCCTGGCAGGGGTCCGGGGGGGGGCGCGCCAAGTAGAGTGCACGATCAACGGCATCGGTGAGCGCGCGGGTAATGCGGCCCTGGAAGAAGTTGTGATGGCCATTTACGTTCGTCAAGATGTCCTGCGGGCGCACACCGGCATCCGAAAGGAAGAGCTGTACGCCTCCAGCCAGTTGTTGACGCGGCTGACCGGCGTTTCCGTGCAACGGAACAAGGCCATTGTGGGGCGTAATGCTTTTTCCCACGAGGCTGGGATTCACCAGGATGGCGTGCTGAAGAACGCCATCACCTACGAGATCATCACGCCTCAAACGGTGGGCTTGTCGTCGAACCTGATTGTGCTGGGAAAACACTCCGGCCGGCATGCCCTTGCCAAACGCTATGAAGAGCTTGGCTACCAGTTGGCCAAGCCCGAGCTCGAGCGCGCCTACCAATTGTTCAGTCAGCTTGCGGACCGCAAGAAAAACATCTACGACGAGGATCTCATGGCGATTGTGCGGGAAGGTTTCCAGCACATCCCGGAGATGTTCACTCTGAAACTCTTGCAGAGCGTGACCTCGAGCAAAGGGCGGTCCACAGCGACCGTCGAGTTGGAAAAGGACGGCGCCGTTTTCCACGACTCGGCGACTGCGGAGGGGCCCTGCGATGCGGCTTTCCGCGCGGTGGACCGAATCATCGGAGTCCCGGGCATCATCGCTGATTTCTCGGTCCATACCGTCGGCCCTGGGACAGACGGGGTGGCGGAGGTTTCGATTCGGGCGCGGTTTGAAGGACGCGAGTTCACGGGAAAGTCCACCAGCCACAGCGTGGTGGAAGCCGCAGCCCGCGCCTACCTGCAAGCGGCTAACAAGGCGGTCTACGAGTTGAAACGTCTCGAAGAAGAGGAGGCTGTTGTCGCTTCCAGTTCGGTGCACGAGAATGAAGCCGTGGACCGTCTTCTCCCCGGTGGCTATTGAGCGCCGTGGCCGCTAGCCTTTCGGCGCAAAGCTTTCGATGGATGTCAGGCCTTCTCCGGCAGGGTGGCGAAAAAGGTGTAGCGGCGGCTTTATCCGTCGGCTGACGGACCATGGCCACATGGAAACCATTGGGGTTGTGGTCCGTCAGCCGACGGATACAATCGCCGCTACATCGCTAGGATTGGGTTTTTCAGCACCCTGTCAGAAGCCGGCCTGGGGTTCACTTTTTTTACCAGGGGGAAGGGAAGTGCCGGAAAGGAGGGTGTTGCACGATTCCCTCCAACGTAACGTATTGATTATACGTGCTTTAGCTCTCATCGCCCGATTGGGCTCGAGGCCGCCACAGGCTTTCGACTTCCAAGAAAATCTCGCAATTCTGCCTGTTAATCTTGTATAATATAAACTAGATCAGATATGCAGACTCTTCATAGGGTAGCAGTGCTGCCGGGCGATGGTATAGGGCCTGAAGTCACGGCCGAGGCAATAAAGGTTTTGCAGGCCGTGGAGGTGATTGCCGGGCCGGCATTCAGGTTTCAATCCGGCTTGATCGGCGGTTGCGCTTTGGATGCGACTGCCTCACCACTCCCGGCAGAGACCATTTCCATCTGCAACAATTCTCCGGCGGCATTGCTAGGCGCGGTGGGCGGTCCCAGATGGGATTCCGTTCGGCCGGAAATACGGCCGGAGCAGGGTTTGCTACAGATCCGGAAGAGGCTGGGGCTTTACGTAAACCTGCGCCCTGCCCGGGTGCTGGATTCGCTGGTAGGAATCTCAGCGCTCAAACCCAACCGTGTTCGGGGCACTGACCTGGTGATAGTGCGCGAGTTGACGGGGGGAATTTACTTTGGCAATCCGCGGGGAATCTTCTCCAAGAATGGCGAGCGAGTGGGAATCAATACAGAGGTTTATCGAGAGCACGAAGTGGAACGTGTGGCGCACCGGGCCTTCCAGCTTGCCAGGCTTCGGCGGCGCAAGGTCACTTCCGTAGACAAGGCGAATGTGCTCGAGTCTTCGCGCCTTTGGCGCGAGGTCGTGTCGCGCGTGGCCAAGTCTTATCCTGATGTCGAGCTGGAGAATATGTACGTGGATAACTGCGCCATGCGGCTCATCGATCGTCCTACGAGTTTCGACGTGGTCCTGACCACCAACATGTTCGGGGACATCTTGAGTGATGAAGCCGCCATGCTGACGGGGTCCATCGGTCTTTTGCCGTCGGCAAGCCTGGGTGAGCAACACGCCTTGTACGAACCCATCCACGGGTCGGCGCCGGATATCGCCGGGCGCAATCGAGCTAACCCCATCGCGGCCATCGCCTCCGCCGCTCTGATGCTCCGGTATTCGTTCCACATGGAGACGGCGGCGAGCGCCATTGAGACAGCTATTGAAAAAGTTCTGAAACGCGGCTATCGGACGCCCGAGCTTCCAGGCAAATCCCACCCCACCACGACCTCCCGCATGGGCGACTTAATCGCCGAAGCTACCCAGAAAATCTTGAAATCCGGCAAATCCTGAAAGTGGCGCTACACGCGCTCAATGGCGCGGGTAGCCAGACCACGAATTCGGGTTCGTGTGGATACGCCTGCTCCTAGATGAACAACTCGACGGGCACATGAAAGAACGCGGCCAGCTTCTTGGCTTGGCTCTTGCTGATCGAGCGCTTCCCTGTGATGATTTCTGAGACGCGGCTCTTCGACCCGATGACAGGCCAAAGGTCGCTTTGTCTTAATCCCTTTTCAGCCAGCAGATGCCGCAACATCTTGTCGGGCCTGAGGCGGGGGAGGGAAATATTCCGGTCCTCGTACTCCTCCAGGGCCATTGCCAGAAGTTTCAAAAGGCGTCCTTCCTCGGGGCTTATCGATGCATCGTCTTTGTCCATAAGGTGCTCGAAGCGAGCCATCATTTTGTTGTACTCTTCCTCGGTCTCAATGACTGCTGGCGCAGCCATTCCCAGGAGCCGCCTGTATTTTCTTGGGTCAATCTTCAGCGACGTCCCGCCTGTTCCTGCCTGCGTGGACTGAACGCTGAACCTTACGACGGTACTCATAGCCATACTCCTTCTTCCCATATTGGGAAATAGATGTCAACGGAATGCCAGCGATTTCGCAAACCGCCTAACGCAAGTGTGGGTTTGATGATTGGTAGTTGTTTTGCTGGCTCTCGCGGCGTCGCGGGAGGGTTTCGGATGGAACCTCGCAGTTAATGGGCACAGGAGAAGGGGG
>Ga0326727_10005455_pt1 | contig 36378 bp, 17 predicted proteins | sample MB2enrmetagenome_FD_207643 | JGI IMG/M metagenome (GOLD analysis project Ga0326727, IMG submission 207643) | Lab enriched peat soil microbial communities from McLean, Ithaca, NY, United States - MB29MY | ecosystem: Environmental > Terrestrial > Soil > Wetlands > Peat | place: USA: New York...
GGCGCGCTGGCTGCCAGCTCCACCCGGGGGGAACTCCGCGCCGCACTGGCCGATGAGTGTCCCAGCGTGCGTATCGCCGCGGCGGGCGCCCTGGGTTTGTACGGCAACGAAGAAGACCTGAAGCTGGTTCTAGCGGTGCTCAAGGGACTTGCCCCGCCCGACAAGAATGGCGTCTATGTTTCGATCGAGGCGTTGAACGTCATTGAAGCCCTGGGCCGCAAGGCCGCGGCGCTGCAAGAATTCCTTGAGACCATGCCGAGAAAAGACTCGGCTGCCGGTGGGCGCCTCGGCGAGTACGTGCCGAAGCTGGTCAGCAGCATCCTACGAGAGACGCTGGCGAAACGACGGTAAACCGCACATGGCCATTCTTACTCCTAGCGATCTCTCGCACCACTTCGTGGTGTTTGCCCTGCCGGCCTTCTCTTTGTTCTTCTGCGTTCGGCCGCTGATCAGATGGGTACGCGTAGGAGGGGTGCTTCCCCTGTCCGCTACGAGGCCATTCGTCGAGGATTGCAGCGGGTGGCCGACTTCGCGTTGACGAAGAAGGCAACCGTCCACATGCCTCGGATCGGTTGTGGCTTGGCTGGCGGGAAGTGGGAAGAGGTTGGCCAGATCGTGGAGCAGGAACTGGTGGACAGGGGTGTTGCCACCACCGTGTACGACCTGCAGTAACAGCGAGCGCCAGTGCCCAATTGACCACGAAAGCGTCTCAGAGCCCGTTCTGACCAAGAGATTCCCGGGGAAAGTCTTGAGCCAATGGCCTTAAATCGCGAGAACAGCCGAGAAATCGCGGTATTGACTCTTCTGTCGCTCGGGCGACCATTGCCACCGACACCCGTTAAGACACCCACTCGACGCGCCCCCCCGATGGAGCATGCCAAAGAGCCTTGGTGTCGGACCTGCATCGGAGGTTTCGACCATGGTGCATTCGAGCACATCACGGTGGGGTGAGAAGCCTACCAAGCCCCGTGTTGACCTCCCGCTCTTCCCACACGCGGCCGGCAGGTGGGCGAAGAAGATCAAGGAGAAGCTGCATTACTTTGGGCCGTGGGCCGATCCTGACGCTGCGTTCGCTCAATAAATACGTCGAAGAGTGCGATGGCCTGTACGCTGGGCGCAAGCCGCGCTGCCAGGGTGAGGGCCTGACGGGCAAAGATTTGGTCAACAGAAATAGGTTAGACAACGGCCTCCTTGGTTGTTGCACCCGGGTAGTTGCGGCGGGCGTTGCCGCCGCGCATAATGTTGGTGCTCGCCAACGTGCCCCGCGAAGAGTCGCCCCCCAGAAGCCTGCCGATGACAGCTTTCTTCGTGAATCCCTGGATGCTGGCCGCCCTGGCCGCGGTCGCGCTGCCGCTGGTGATCGAGTGGCTCTTCCGCTGGCGCAAGCGGCAGGTCGAGCTACCCACGATCCGCTTCCTGCTCCGCAGCAAGGAGCAACGCAAGGTCAAGCGCCAGGACCGCATCCTGCTGTTGCTCCGCATGTTGGGAATCCTCTTGCTGGTGCTGGGGATCGCCCGGCCGCAGTTGCGGCACGCCCTGGTGGGCGCGGCGAAGCCATTACACGTGGTTGTGCTCCTGGACGCCACGGCGAGCATGAACCAGCAGGTGGGCGTGACCACGGCCTTCGGCTTGGCCCAGAAGCGCGCGGCGGCCATGGTCCGCGGCTTGCCCAAGGAAACGGCCGTGACTGTGGTGCTCCTGGGCGACCGGGCCGAAACGCTGCTGGAGCGGGAAAGGGACCTGCAAACCGCGGCGGCGCGGATCGAGTCGCTCCGCGCCGGGGCGGGCGGCGCGGCCATGGTCGACGCCCTGGCCCGTCTCAAGGCGTGCCTAAGCAAGCCGGAAGAAGAGCAAGCGGAAATCTACGTCTTCTCCGATTTCCAGAAATACACATGGACTCGCAAGGGAAGCCAGACGGCCGCGACCGCCCAGGCCCTGGACGAGGTCGCGGCCCGCGGGGCAGTCTTCCTCGTGGACGTCGGGGGCGAACCGCAGTTCAACTACATGCTCACTGACCTGCGGCCCGAGGACTGGCTGATGTCCACGGGCATGCCGGTCCGCTTCCGCGCGACGGTCGAGGCGTGGAATCCGCCCAACGACGCCCGCGCGACCGTCACGTTCCTGGTCGGCGGCGTGAAGAAAGACATCCGCGAGGTCCATCCGGGCCAACAGCCGGTCACGATGGCCTTCGAGTACCGTTTCGGCCAGCCGGGTGAGTACCTGGTCGAGGCGGTGCTGGAGGGCGACGAGCACCGCGTGGACAACCGCCGCAGCTACCTGTGCACGGTGCCCGAGAACGTCCAGGTGCTCGTGTTGGACGAAACCGCCGCCACAGCGTCCAACGGGACCGGCGCCGCGGCGGAGTTCAGCGGCGAGAGCGCGTACCTGGTCCGTGCCCTGGCCCCGCCCACGCACCCCGGCATGGAGCGTGTGTCGCGATTCTCGGCCAAGGTGATCCAGCCCGCGCAGATCGACTTCGAGAACGTGGAGAAATACGCGGCCGTCGTCCTGGCCGGCGTGGGGACGCCAAGCGAGACCCTGGCGGCCAAGCTGGAGGGCTACGTGGCCGACGGCGGCGCGGTGTGGCTCTTCCTCGGCCCGCGGGTGAACTTGTACCAGTACAACAAGGTGTTGCTCAAGGAAGGCAAGGGCCTGTTGCCATGTCGGCTGATCTCGGCGGGTGGGGAGCAGCAGGGCGGAGGCGGCCCAAACGGCCAACCGGCGAGCTTCCGTTTCGGCGACTCGATCCACCCGGCACTGGCCCAGCTTACCGGCGCCGGCAGCAGCGACGCCCAAGTCATGCGATGGATGGAGCTGGAGCCGCAGGGCGACGCGCGGACCGTGCTGGGCCTCTCCAGCGGGGCCCCGGCGGTCATCCAGCGGGCCTTCGGCCGGGGCAAGGTCTTGTTGAGCAACTTCACGGCGGGCGTCGATTGGACCTACCTTCCCGCCACGCCCGAGTTCCCCGTCCTGGTACAGGAGTTGATGCGGCATCTGGCGGGCAACCCGGACGCAGCGGTCAACCTGAGCGTGGGCGACCGCTTTGAGCAGCCCGTGTTCGTCTCCACGCAGCACCTGCTCTTGCGGCATCCTGACGGCCATAAGGAGCGACTGACGCCGCGCGAGCGGGCCGATCGCAGGAACTCGTGGGTCGTGAACTTCGACGGCACCCGGCAGCAGGGTGTCTATGAGTTCGTCGACGCGCCGCCGGAAGTCGTCCCCCGGGTGCGGTTCGTGGTAAATCAGCCGCCCGAGGAGGGCGATCTGACGCGCTTGTCGCCCGGGACCTTCGCGGACTCCTTCGGCCGGGGCAACTGGGACTGGATCGCGGGGAGCACGTCGCTGGAGGATACGGTCTCACGGCGGCTTGCGGTGACGGAGTTGACCCCGGAGGTCTTGGGCGCGTTGGCGTTCCTCCTGGCCTTGGAATCGCTGGCTGCCATGCGGTTCGGTCGCCGCCGAGGGGAGGCGGCCCCATGAAGCCCACGATGCTCACCGCCCAGGGAACCACGCTCTTCTTGTTGGCGCTGGCCGTCGTCCTGGCCGTGTTCTACGCCTACGTCTACCGCGAGGAGGCGCGGCACGCCTACCGCCTGGGTCGTTTCCCGCGACAGCTTCTGCGGCTGCTGCGGATCGTGGTCGCGCTGTTGGTCCTCGTGGCGTTGGCCCGGCCGGCCCTGGTATTGGAGACGCACGAGGAGCGGCCGCCGGTCGTGGGCATGCTCGTGGACGAATCCACGAGCATGGGCTTTCCCGACGCCCGCGAGAACCCGCTGGTCCAAGCCAGCCCGCCCCAACAGCGCCGCCGCTACGACACGGCCCAGGCGGTCGTGCAGAAGCTGCAGGAGCGGCTGACGCGGACGCATCGCCTTCAGATCTTCACCTTCTCCGACACGATGAAACTGCTCAAGGAACTTGCGCCGCGGCGGCAGGACAGCGACCCGCTGGTCGGCCGCCGCGAGCTGTTCCGGGACGTCCCCGACCCGACCGGGGAGTACACGAATATCGGCGACGCCGTACAGGATGCGCTCCGCGAGCTATCGGGCAATCGCATCTCGGGCCTGGTGCTCTTGAGCGACGGCCGCCAGACGGGCGGGCGGGGCCTGGACGAGACTGCCGCACAGGCGGCCGACGCCAAGGTCCCGGTGCACACGGTGGTCCTGGGCACCGAGTTCCCGCTTCGCGACCTGCGGATCGACGACGTGGCCGCGGCCCCCGAAGTCAGCCTGGGCGACGTGCTCAGCTTCCGCGTGAAGATCACCAACCAGATCCAGCCGTCGCTGGTCACCAAGCTCACGCTGTTCGAGCAGGGTCAGAAGGTCAACGAGAAGCCGCTCCTGCTGCCCCGCGGCGAGAGCCAGGCCGCGATCGCCACGATCGTCGGCACCGAGGGTACGCGGGAGTTCCGCCTGGCCCTGCCCGTCTATGAAGACGAGGTGAATAAGGAGAACAACGAGTTCGCCCTGCACGTGAAGGTGGTCAAGCGGACGTTGCGGGTGCTCCTGATCGCCGGCAGCGCTGGCCGCGAGTACTTCTACCTCGTGCCCGCCCTCTTGCGAGATCCGGTCGTCGATCTGGCGTGCTTCCTGCAATCCAGCGACATCGACTACGTGCAGCAAGGCAAAGTCTCCATCGAGCGCCTGCCCCGCGGCCTGGAGGAGTGGAAAAAATACGACGTGGTGCTCTTGTGCGACGTGGACCCGAACAAGATCAGCAGTCAGCAGGTGGCCGAAATGGAGAACATGGTCCGTACCGGCGGGGGCCTGATGGTGGTGGCCGGGCGGAACCACGGGCTGGCCAAGCTGATCCAGGTCCATGCCGTCAAGGTCCGCGAGCTGCTGCCCATCGAGATCGACAAGAACCTGCTGCCCGACTATCTCCAGGTCTTCGATCGCCCGCTAAAGGCCGAGCGGACGCCCAAGGGCCGGGGGCACCCCATCATGCGGCTGGAGCGGGACGACGCCGGCAACGAGGCCGTGTGGGCCACCTTCCCCCCCTACTACTGGTGCCACCCGGTGACGCGGGTCAAGCCGCGGTCGATCACGCTCCTGGAGCAGTCCGGGGTGAGCGCGGCCGAGCGGACGTGCCTGATGGCGATCCATCGCTACTATGAGGGCGCGGTGTTCTATTGCGGCCTGGATAGCCTGTGGCGCTGGCGGTTCCCCTACGAAAGCTACGACTACGACCGCTTCTGGGTCAACGTCATTCGGTACCTGGGGGAGACGCGGCTGCGGGGCACGCAACAGCAGGTGGCGCTGGCAACCGACCGGGCCAGCTACGCGCCGGGCGAGCAGGTCGAGGTGCAGCTGCGCGTGCTCGACCCGGCCCTCATGGCGCAACTGGAGGGCCAGACGCTGTACGCCTCTGTGACCAGTCCGCAGAAGGACGTGCAGATGGTGCCGCTGCGGCCCGACCCGGGCGGCGAGATGCTCTATCTGGGCACGCACCGGGCGCGGCGGATCGGCAGCATGGTGGTGCGTGCCAAGCAGGCCGCGCCCGGGGCCAGCAGCGCGGAAAAGCCCCTGTTCGAGGTCGAGCACCCCTTCCAGGTCCGCATGCAGTCGCTGGAGGCCCGCGAGACCAGCGCCGACCTGGAAGCCATGAAGAAGCTTTCGCGCGAGACCGGCGGCGAGTATTTCGACTACCATAACATGGCGAGCGTCGAGAACCTGGCCCGCGCCATCCCGGCCGACCCGCAAGTGCTCACCGAGCAGGTCGTGGTCGAAGTCTGGGACGGCTCGATCCTGCTCGCGCTGTTTCTGGTGTTGATTGGCATGGAGTGGTCGCTGCGGAAGTGGTGGGGGTTGCTATGAGAGGATTTGCGGCTCTGACGCTCGCTTTCGTGTTGCTCGTCCCCGCAGCCTTCCCTGCGGAGAAGAGTACCAAGAACCCGGAGCCGGCCGCCGCCCGAGCGGCCGCACCGCCCAAGCCCTCCGACGCCCCTACCGCCGAAGACGCCCAGAAACTCCTCTCCGAGCAAGAGAAGAGCCGCGGGCCGATGTTTCCAGGCAAGGACCCGGCGTTCCTGGTGCTGCCGCGCCCGGCGGAGCGGAGCCAAATGGCCAGGGAGTTGCTCACGCCCGAGGTGCGGGAGCAAACGGAAAGGGCCCTGGCCTATCTCATCCGCACGCAGGACGCCGACGGCGGCTGGTCCGACGCGCAGTTTCCGTCAAACACGGGCGTGACGGCCCTGTGCTGCATGGCCCTGATGGCCGAGGGGAGCCGGCCGCGCGTGGGCCGCTTCGGCAAGCCGCTGGCCGCCGGACTGGAGTTCCTGGCGACCAACGTCAAGAAGGGGAGCGGGATCATCGCGGGCAAGGGGACCAACCCGCGGGGTCCAATGTACGAGCACGCCCTGTCCACCCTCGCCTTGCTCTACAGTTATGGCGACATGCCGTGGAAGCCCGAAATCCGCGAGGTGCTCACGGATGCCGTCGAGGCCTTGAAGAAGAGCCAGCGGCAGGACGGCGGCTGGCGCTACGAGGTCAGCAACGTCGGCACGAGCGACATGTCCGTGACGGCCAATGTGGTCTGGGTGCTGCGGACGGCGAAGAAGTGCGGCTTCACCGTCCGCCAGGAGAGCATCGAGCGGGCGGTGAAGTACGTCGAAGAGTGCGCTTTGCCGGACGGCACCTTCCGCTATCGCCACTGGGGCCTGGAGGCGTCGCCGAGCCTGGGCGGCACGGGCATCATCGCGCTGTGCAACCACGGGAAGCTCGACCATCCGCTGATCCCCAACGCGCGGGACCGCATCACCTACGACTACCGCCGCTACACCGTTGCCGACTTCAAGGAGCGGCGCTACCTGGTGTACGGCATTTTTTACGCCAGCCTGGCGATGTACCCTTGCGGCGATCAGTACTGGGTGCCGTGGTTCAAGAAGGCCACGCAGATCCTGGCTGCAATCCAGCGCAAGGACGGGGAATTCCCGGATGAAGCGCAGAACCTGGTGTATCCGACGGCGATGGCCGTAATGACGCTCCAGGCGCCGTTGGGGTATTTGCCGATTTACGAAAGGTAGGGCTTTAACCGCGGCTGCATACCTGCGCGCGGATATGCATCCGCGGCTAGAAGACCCAACGATGATGAGCAACGACCTCGAACGACTGTGCGACTCGTTTCGCCGACGGCTGCGAAGCCTTGTGGCGCGCGCGGGGGTCTGCCGGCTGGTGCTCGTGGCCTTGCTGCTGTTGCCGCCGCTGGTGACGCTGGACTGGTGGCTGCACCTGGCCACGCCCTGGCGGTGCCTGACGCTGGCCGTTTACCTGGCGGCCTTGGCGGCAACCGCATGGTGGACGCTGCTTGTGCCCTTGGCCCGGCGATGGAGCAACGAAGAAGTCCTTTCCTATTTGGACGGCGTGGCCCCGGCGGACCAGGGCATGCTCCTGGAACTTTACGAGCTGACCAGGGCGCAAGGAATCCAGGAGACGGAAAGCGAGATCGGCCGGGCGATGGTCCGGCAGTCGGCCGAAGAGTTGGCCCCGCTGGCCCGGCAGGCAAAAACGAGTACGGCGTTCGCGCGGCGTCGGCGCGGCCGCTGGCTGGCCGCAGCCGCAGCCGCGATCGTCCTTTTCTCGGCCGCCGCCGTGCCGCTGGCCGAGTACCTGGAGATCGGCTGTGAGCGGCTCTTCAATCCATTTTCCACCCGCCACTGGCCGCACGAGACCACGATCGTGCTGGAGGAGCCCGAGACCGGCTGGACCGTGCCGCAACTGGAGGCATTGCCGATCCGCGCCACGGTCACCGGCGCGGTGCCGGCGGAATTGGTCCTGGCCTACCGCTCGCAGAGCACGGGCTACTGGATCAAGGAGCGGATCCCCGTCCGCCCAGACGGCTCGGCCGCCTACACCTTCCCGGAGGTCCGCGAGCCGTTCTCCTTCTACCTCCACGGCGGCGACTTCACCACCGATACCCAGCGGGTGACGATCGTCGAGCGTCCGTTCCTGCGACGCATTGTGGCACACTATGAGTACCCCGAGTACGCCGGCCTGCCCAACCGGGACCTGGAAAGCGGGCAACTCTTCGGACTGGAGGGCACGAAGGTGCGGTTGGAGTTCGAGTCCTCCATCCCCTTGAGCAAGGTCGATCTCGTCATGGATGGCCGCGAGGAGGGACTCCCGCTCACCACGCCGAAGACCTGTGAGAAGACCTTGGTCCTTGCGGCCGACGGCAGCTACGAAGTACGGCTCTACGACGAGAGCGGCTTCCGCGAGGCCAAGCCGGAACGCTACGAAATCCGCGTCACGCCGGACCATCCGCCGGAGGTGGAGCTCCTTTCGCCGGGCCAGAACCTGGTGGCGACAAGCCGCGCGGCGATCCCCGTCGCCTTCCGCGCCAGCGACGATTTCGGGTTGAAGAAGATCGAGTTCCTGGTGCAGCTTGGCCAGGCGGCCCCGGCGCCGCTCAGCGACCGCATCACCGGACCGCTTGCGCCCCAGGGCAAGACCCACCAGGCCCGCTTCGTTTGGAACCTGCCCAAAATGGAAGGACTGCCGGACAGCGGCGTGCTCCAGTACTGGGTGCGCGCTCAGGACGTGAACCCGACTGGCCGCGGCGTAACCGAGACGCCGAAGCTCCAGATCAAGCTGGTCAAGCCCAGCGAGTTCCATTTCGACTGTTTCGAGCGCGCCAAGCGTCTGGAGGCCGAGGCCCGCATCGCCTGGGAGAACCAGTTCGAGGCCTGGAAGCTGGCCGCCGAGTGGTCCGGCAAGGGCAGCGGGGGCGAGAACGATCCGCTCTGGCAGGAGTTGAAGGAGAAGCAGGAGCTGGCCATCCGTGCGGCCCAGGCCATGGAGACGTGCCTCCGCGAGCTCGCCGAGCAGCATGAGCAGAACGACATGGCGCGGGAGTTCATGGCCGGCCGGCTGGGCGTGATTACGGAACTGCTGCGCCGCGTGAGCGAAAAGGACCACCGTGCCATCGCCGAGGCCTTGGCGCAGGCCCGGCCGAAGACCGATGCCGACGCGGCCCCGGAACGGCTCAAGGGGCTCCGCACGGACGCCCTGGCGAGGTGCGCCGACAACCAGAAGCTCGCCCTCCTGTGCCTGGAGCGGCTCCTGCTGCGGCTCTTCGATTGGCGCGACCTGCAAACCACGCTCATCCGCACCACGCTCTTGCACGAGGAGCAAGGCGAAGTCCTCGGGCTGACCGAGCAGATCGCCCCCAAGACCCTCGGCTGGGAGATGGAGGACCTGGCCAACGACGTGCAGGACAAGCTCCTCACGCTGGGCAAGCGACAGCGCACGCTGCTGGACGTCGAGAGCGAGCTGGAGAAGGAGCTGGAATTCCAGATGTACCGCGCCCAAGTCCAGCAGCGCCGCACGATTCTTCTGCCGCTGGCCGCCGCATACCAAGGCTTGCGCGAGAACCGGGTCAACGACAACCTGAAACTGGCGGCCGGCAAGATCGAGATCAACCAGGCCTTTCAGATCGTCAAGAACCAGAAGGCGGCCCTGCACGTCTTGAACATCGTCAAGGGGGGCCTCGTCCAGGCCGGCCAGAAGATCGACCCGGAGGCCGAGATCACGCTGGCCATGACGCCCAGCCAGGTTATCGAGGTGCACCCGAAGCCGAAGCCCGAGGAGCCGCAGCAGCCCGAAGCCGCCGCGACTGCCGAGACCCCGGAAACCACGACGTTAAGCCCGGAGGATCTGCTGGCCAACCTGCCGCTGGGGAGCGACCCGGTGACCATGGCGGTCAACGCCGCGTGGGAGGCGCAGGACATGGTGCTGGCCCGTACCCGCTACCTGGCCGGCAACATGGGGGCTGAAGAGATGCCGCGCTACGTCCAACTCAAACAGGGGATCCTGTTGGAGAAGCAGGCGGCGGCGCTGCGGGCGGTGGATCTGGCGGTCCAGCAGGCGGAGAAAGCCAAGGCGGAGGCGACTGGCGAGGTGCTCCGCGGTGTCCGGGAGGAGTTCCGCCAGTCGCAGGCCCTGATCGAGGCCCGGCAGCTTGCCGCCGGCACGCAGCAACTCCAGGCGGACGCGTTGGAATCGCTCGAGGACCTGCGGCGGCGGTTCATTCCGCTGCAAAAGGCGGTCCAGGAAGCGGTCGAAGAGAATAAGCGGCACGGGGGCGCGGACGCCTTCAACCGCCGCTACCTGCTTCGCGACAAGGACTTGGAGCAGGCGGTGTCGGTGCTCGATGCCCTGAACTGCGTCCAGATCCTGCAGCGCGACGTGGTGCGCAAAGTGGGGCGTTTTGTGAAGTTCCCGGCTAAGGACGGTCCGCTTCTTGCCACCGAGCAGGCCAACCGGGCCAGGGCCGCGGCGGCCGAGCGGCAAGTGGTCAAGGGATTGGGCGGGTTGGAGGAGAAGCTTGACGCGATGTCGAGCGACGCCGCCAACCGGGTCCGCGGTGCCGGCCTCCGCCCGCTGCTGGCCTTGAGACTTGGCCCCGTGGCCGACGACGTCGCCTCGGCCGGCAAGGACCAAGCGCTGGCCGCTCCGCTCCAACAGGCCGCCGAGCAAGTAGCCGAGGCCGTGCGCAGCCTGAAGGACCTGTTGGGCGAGCGGGAACAGCCTCCCTTGACCCAGAAGGGGCCGGAAGAACAAGGCCCCAAGGGCATCACGCTGGAGGAGTGGCGGCGTTTGCAGTCGCCGGAGGCCCTCCGCGAACGGCTCAAGGCCGACACCCGCTTGCCCGCCGAGGTCCGCCAGATCATGCTCCGGGCCCTGGGCCGCGAGTTCCCGGCCAAGTACCGGGAACTGCTGGGCGCGTACTATGCCTCGTTTGTGAGCGAGGAGAAGAGATGAAGCCCGAAATCCGAAATCCGAAATCCGAAATCAATCACAATTTCGCAAATCCGAACTTCCGACCGCCGCGGCCGCGGTTTGGGACATTCAGATTTCGCGCTTGGGATTTGTTTCGTATTTCGTATTTCGTATTTCGTGTTTCCCTCCTTCTTGCCCTCACTGCCACCGCCCGCGCCGAAGAACTCTGGCTCCACGACAGCACGCGCACCTGGGGCCTGGTCGAGCAGGTCAAGGACGACAAGCTCTTTGTGCTGCTGCCCACCGGCCAGCAGCGCGAGGTTCCCCTGGAAGACATCATCTCGATTCGTTTCCTGGGGCGCGACCCGCTGTTGGTGCAGGTCGGCACGCAGGAGTTCCGTTTCGTCAACGGCGGCAAACTCCGCGGCCAGATCCTCGGCAACCAGGGTGACCTGGTCTCGGTGCAGACGGCCGTCGCCGGCACGCGCGAGCTCGGCCTCTCGCATGCCAAAGGATTCGTCGCGCTGCCGCTGGCCGGCTTCACGGGCCGCAAGGCCGAGGAACTGGTGGAGAGCGACCGCGGCGACCGCAGTCCCCATGAGGACACGGTCCTCGATCGCCAGGGCGGGACCTACCCCGGCGTACTGCGGGCCCTCAAGCGGACCGAATTGCTCTTCGACGTGGACGCGCTGCTGCAGGTCAAGTCGTTCCCGATCCATTACGTCAAGGGCGTGCGGCTCTCCGACGCCGGGCGCGACAAGAAGGTTCCCTGGGCGGGCGACGTGCAGGTCCTCGTGTGGACTCGCGACGGCAGTCTTGTGCAAGGCAAGCTGGCGGCGGTGCACCAAGGCAAGTGGGACGTCCGGCCGGCCTGGGAGCCCGATTCCTCGCTCGCGCTGGACATGGACGAAATCGCGCTGGTGCAAACCCTCGGTGGGCGGGTGCAGTACCTCTCGCAATTGACCCCCGTCGAGGTCAAGGAACAGACCGTGCTCGCCCCCCCGCAGCCCTACCAGATGGACCGCACCTGCCAGGGCGACGCCCTCTCGATTGCCGGGCACCGCTATCCCTGGGGCGTCGGCGTGCATGCCGATTCGGAGCTGACCTTCGAGCTGGCCGGCCGCTACCAGGAGTTCCGCTCGGCTGTGGGCATCGACACGCGGATGGGCGAGCGGGGCAGCGTGCGTTTCCTGGTCCTGGGCGACGGCCGTTTGCTCTACGAGAGTCCGGTGGTCAAAGGCTCCGATCCTGCGCCGCGCGACGTGGCCGTGCCGGTGGCCGGCGTGCGGCGGTTGACGCTCAAGGTCGTGCAGGCCGACCAGCTCGACCTGGGCGCCGCGGCCAACTGGGGTTCCGCCCGCGTGCTCCGCGGCGGAAAAAGTGGAGGGAAATAGGAGGTCAGTCATGCAACCAACTGACGATTGTCGTTCCCGCAGTCTGCGGGGAAACGCACTGTACATCTTCTCGCTCGCCCTCGGTTCGCTCCTCCTGCCCGGCTGTCTGCAAATCGACGCCCTGATCAAGGTCCACGAAGACGGCACGGCGAGCGTCACCGAGCGGGTCCGCTTCTCCCGCCGCCTGCTGGATCTTGCCGGCGACAAGCAGGCCGAGCTGCTGGGGCTGTTGAGCAAAGAAGCGGTCTTGGAGCGGATCAAACGCATGGGCGAAGGGGTGAGCCTCGTGAGCTACGAGCTGCGCGATGCCGACGGCGCGTCGAAGGAGGCGGTCGCCGTGCTGAAAGTCGAAGACCTGAACAAGTTCCAATACGTCTCTCCGTGGCTGGCCTACGTCGATTTTCCCGAGAACAGCAGCGTGAAATTCAAGATGGAGCCGCTCTACAAGAGCCAGGCGTACGGCGGTGGGCAGGCCGGCCACATGTGCGTCTCTTTGCACTTCGCCAAGAACCCGGTTTCAGAGCCGCACCTGCGCGAAGGCGAGGCCCCGCCGCCCGGTCCGAGCCCGCTGGAGAACCAGCTCTACCGCGAGCTGGGCCCGGTGTTCCGCGGCATGCTCAAGGACTTTCAGGTGCGGCTCCGCTTCGAGGCCTACGCGCCGCTGGAATCCCGCTTTGCCACCCGCGGCCGACAGGCCGCACCGAAGGCGCTCGACCTCCTCAGCTTCACCGACAAGGACCTGGACAATTCCGGCGGGACCTTTTTGGAAAACGAGGAGATCATGATCGGGGCGGGCCGCTGGCACTTCGGCGCGGCGGACATCGCGACCCACGTGAAGGACTGTGAGAACAACATTACCTTGCCGGTTTTCACGCCCTTTGGCTCGCGGCACATGTGGTGGACGGGCAGTTCGAACATCAGTTTCCGGCCGTCGCGCCAGCTTTTCGACAAGCACTTTGCGGGCAAAATGCTCGACCCGAGCGAGTGGGGGCCCAGCCCGCCGGAGAAACGCGTGCCCGCCAGGTTCGAAGAGGTCGGCTGGAAGGGAGACGGCAAATGAGTGCAAGTGCCACTATGCCTCAGACGCCGCTGCCCACCGTGACCGTCGAAGAGTTTCGCGACATCTTCCAGCGGGTGCGCGGGGAGATCGCCAAGGTGCTCCTCGGCCAGGAGACCGTGGTGGAACAACTCCTGGCCGCGATCTTTGCCGGCGGGCACGTACTCTTGCGCGGTATGCCGGGCCTGGGGCGGACGCTGCTGGTGAAGACCTTGGCACAGGTGCTGGGGCTCGACTATCGCCGCATCCAGTTCACGCCCGACCTTTTGCCCACCGACATCGTCGGCTCCGAGGTGCTGGAGCACCACGCCGTGACGGGCGAGCGCCAGTTCCGCTTCTTCCGCGGCCCGGTGTTCACGCAACTGCTCCTGGCCGACGAGATCAATCGCAGCCCCACGCGCACGCAGAACACGCTCTTGGAGGTAATGCAGGAGCGGCAAGTGACGGTGGGCGGACAGACGCACCGCCTGCCCGAGCCTTTCATCCTCGTGGCCACGCAGAACACCCTCGACACCGAAGGCGTATTTCCGCTCGGCGAGGCCCAACTCGACCGTTTCCTGATGATGATCGACCAGGGCTACCCGACCGCCGACGACGAAAAGCAAATGCTGGCTGCGACCACGGGCACGCTCCAATGCCGGCCGGAGCGCGTCACCGGTCCGGAGACCGTGCTGGCCATGCAGCGGCTCGCCCGCGAGGTGCCCGTCGTGCCGTCGGTCCGCGACTTCGCCCTGGCCATCGTGCGCGGGAGCCGGCCGGGCGAGGCGGAGGCGGTGCGCGGTCTGGCCGGACGCATCCGGCTGGGCGCTTCGCCGCGGGCTACGCAGGCGCTATTGTTGGCGGGCAAGGTCCTGGCCCTGGCCCGCGGACGCCGCCACTTGACCCGCCAGGACATCATCGACGTGGCCCCAGGGGTGATGGCCCATCGCCTGCTGGTCGATCTTCACGCCGCGGCCGAGGGCCTCACCGCGCGCCGGGCCCTCGCGACCCTGATTGCCAACGCCCGGGAAACCGCTGCGCCGCGGCTCTCGCGCTGGACCGGCGAACTCTTGACGCCCTACCGAACATCGCACAAGGAGCCCCCCTCATGATCAACCCCCAGAACGTCTTCGACGTCTTCAGCCACCCCGAGCCCTGGAGCGACGACGACCTGGCCCGCATCCATCACCTCCGCGAGGCGCATCGGAAGCTCGACGCGGAAATCCGCAAGATCGTGGTGGGCATGGACCAGGTGGTGCAGCTTACGCTGATCGGGCTGTTCGGCCAGGGCCACTGCCTCCTGATGGGCGTGCCGGGGCTGGGCAAGACGCTCCTGGTGCGGACGCTGGCGGCCAGCCTGTCGCTCAATTTCCGCCGCATACAATTCACTCCGGACCTCATGCCCTCGGACATCACCGGCTCGGAGGTGATCCAGGAAAACAAGGCCACGGGCGAGCGGACGTTCCGCTTCCTGGAGGGGCCGCTCTTCACCAACATCCTCCTGGCCGACGAGATCAACCGCACGCCGCCGAAAACGCAAGCCGCCCTCCTGGAAGCCATGCAGGAGCGGCAGGTGACCGTGGGCGGGGTGCGGCGCGACCTGGAGGCCCCCTTCTTCGTCCTGGCGACGCAGAACCCGATCGAGCAGGAAGGGACCTATCCGCTGCCCGAGGCGCAACTGGACCGCTTCATGTTCCAAATCAACGTCGGCTATCCGTCGCAGGAAGAGGAGAAACGGATCCTGGCCCTGACCACCTCCGGCTACCAGCCCGACCTGCGGCCGGTGCTCTCGCGCGAGGAGATCCTCGGCCTGCAGCACCTTGTCCGCAAGGTGACTATCGGCGAAGAGGCGGTGGATTTCATCCTCCGCCTGGTCCGCTCGACGCGGAGCTGCGAGGACGACGCACCGGCGCTGGTCAAGAAGTGGGTCACGTACGGGGCCAGCCCGCGGGCCAGCCAGAACCTCGTGATCGGGGCCAAGGCGGCGGCCATCCTTGACGGGCGAAATGCAGTGCGGCGCGAGGACGTGATCGAGGTGGCCCACGCCGTGCTCGGCCACCGCATCATCCGCAATTTCGCCGCCGAAGCCGAGGGCGTGGGCCCGCGGCAGATCGTGGAGGAGCTGCTCAAAGCGGTGGCGTGAGTGCGAAGCCGCAAGCGTTGGTCCACCGGAAACCTGAAACCGTCGATCTCGAATCGCTGCCATGCCCGACTTCTTCGACCCGCACGTGATCAGCCGCATCAAGGACCTGAACCTCCGCAGCCTGCGGCTGGTGGAGAGCTTCATTGTGGGGATGCACAAGAGCCGGCTGCGGGGCATCAGCACGGAGTTCGCCCAGCACCGGCCGTACGTGCCGGGCGACGGCACGCGGCACATCGACTGGAAGGTCTTTGCACGCACCGACCGCCTCTACCTGAAGCAGTACGAGGCCGAAACGAGCATGCCCGTGCGGTTCCTGTTGGACACCAGCCAGTCGATGTTCTTCAAGAGCCAGCGCGCGGCGATGAGCAAGTTCGAGTACGCCGCCACGGCGGTCGCCGCCCTGGCCTACCTGCTGGTGCAGCAGAAGGACACGTTCGGGCTTGCGTTGTTCAACTCGAAGGTCCACGCCTCGGTCCCGCCGCGGGGCTCCGCCTCGCACTTCCGCAACGTGCTCGACGTGCTCTCGCGCGCCCGCGGCGAGGGGACAACCGACATCAGCATCGCGCTTTCGGGCCTGGCCCCGCAACTCAAGTGCCGGGGCCTGGTGCTGATCGTGAGCGACCTGATCAGCGAGACGGACAAGCTGGGCCTCGGCTTGGGGCAGATGAGTTTCTTGGGCCAGGACGTCGTGATCTTCCACGTCGAGGACCCGATCGAGCGTGATTTTCCCTTCGGCGGGCAGACGATCTTTCTGGGGCCGGAGGAGGAGGGGAAGTTCCGTTGCGATCCGCGCGACCTGCGCCATGCCTATTTGCGGGAGCGCCGCGCGCATCTCGACGGCATCCGCGCATCGTGCCTGCGATTCGGCTACCAGCTCGAGGAGATGCCTACCGATGCCCCGCTGGACATCGTGCTTTCCGGTTTTCTTTCGCTCCGCCAGGCGAGGAGGAGATGATTCGGTGAAGCAGATATTCGTCTTTCTGTCTGCGTGCTGCGTCTGCCTGGCCGCCGCGGCAGGCGAGCCCGAGGGCGGACTGTCCGCCCGGTATTTTGCGGGGCCCAACTTCAACGAGTTGAAGAAGACGCAAACCGACCCGACCGTCGACTTCAGCGACGGCCGGAAGCTTTCGGCCGGAGTCGCCGCGGGCGGCGAACCGTTCTCTGTCCGCTGGTCCGGCCAAGTGAAGGCCGAGGCGGACGAGGCCCACACGTTCCAGGTCTTCTCGGAAGGGGGCGTCCGCCTCTGGGTCAACGACGTGCTGCTGGTCGACAACTGGCGGCCGGACAAGCGCGAGGCCGCCGGCACGATCAAGCTCAGCGCCGACCGCTGGTACTCCTTGCAGCTTGACTACCACGGGCAGGGCAACGGGGCTGCTGTGCGGCTCTCTTACAGCACCAAGAGCCTGCCTGTGACGATTATCCCCGCGGCCAATTTGCGTCCGCGGCCGGGCCAGGCCGAGCCGTACCCCGAACCGTACCCCGCGCCGCCCGACTTCCTCGAGCTGGCCATCGAGCGCATGGAGAGCAAGGACCGCGAGGAATACGCCAAGAAGATGGATCTTTCCTTCGAGCCTACCTTCTTCACGCTCAACGACCTGAGCGGCTATTCCAAGCCCGAGCCGCGGTCCACCGCGCTGGTGCGGGCCGGACTGGAGAAGGAGCAACAGGGCGAGTATCGCGAAGCGCTGGAGATCTACCAGAAGGTGATCGAGCAGCACCCGGACGATCTGTACCGCGTCTCGAAGTACGGCATTTTCGTGCCCGTCGGGCAGTATTGCCAACGGCGGATCCTGCAGTTCCCGGCCAAGGACCTGACGTTCTACCGCGGCAAGCACGATGCGCGGGCCAAGGAGGCCTTCGAGCAGGCCTGGACGAAGAACTCGGTCGAAGGGCTGGCGGAGATCGTCGAGGGGATGCTGGCCACCTCCTACGGCGGGCGGGCGACGCTGGCGTTGGGCGACGCGGCCTTGGATCGGGGCCATTACCTGGAGGCCCTGGAGCGCTACACCACCGTCTGCGACATCTTTCCCGATAAGGCCCTGCACACGCCGGAGCTGGACGTGAAGATCGCCCTTTGCCGCAGGAAGCTGGGCGACGGCGCGGCTGAGCCCGGCGGCCAGGCCAAGGCCCCCAGCACGCTCGCGCCCCAACAGCAGACGCTGCTCCGCCGGGTCCTCGATCAAGCGCGCCAGGACGTGCCGCCCTTTCACGCCCAGTTGGCTAGCGCCCCCCACGTCGCCTGCGACGACTACACGCTGTTTCCCCCCAGCGAGGACCCGCTGGCGTTGCGCGAGCCTGTCTGGAAAGACACCCTGCCGGGCAGCCGCAAGGACTTCTTCGTCTACACCCAGCCGCTGGCGACCAACAACAGCGTGATCTACCGCCACAAGAACATCGTCTATTGCCGCTCGATCCTCACGGGGGAATTGCGTTGGAAGAACGACCTGGGCGGCCGCGTGACCTGGCAGAACCGCGACGAGCGCCAGTACCCGCAGGAGGATGTCTTGGTTCAGGACGGGCTGGTGTTCACGCCGATGCACAAGGTGGGCTCCACGCTGGTGGCCCTGGATGAAACGACCGGGCAACTCAAGTGGGCCTACGGGCCGATGGCGGCCTCGACCAAGGAGGAGGCCCAGATGCGGTTCGAGGCGGCCCCGGCCGGCGGCCCCAAGACCGTCTACGCCGGCTACGTCCTGGACGACATCGAAGGCGACACGCACACCGACACCGAGTACGGCGTGATGGCCTTCGAGAGCGCTACCGGCCGCGTCCAGTGGCGGCGGCCGGTGTGCCGCATGAGACCCGGCGAATTCTCCACGCAGTTCGCCGAAAAGCGCCGCAACCTCATCCGCAGTTTCACTTCCCCTCCGCTCTATGCTCAGGGAACGGTCTATTACAACACCAACGCCGGGGCCATTGCGGCCATCGATGCGCTCTCGGGCCAGGTGAAGTGGGTCATGCGCTATCCCTACTACGCCCTGCCCTACAGCGTGCACGACTCCACGCGGCAATTCGGCCACATCCTTGTGGAATACAATCCTCCGCGGCAGCATATGCCGATGTTTTGGTACAACCAGCGTCCGCTGCTGGTGGGCGAGCGGCTCTACGTCCCGGCCGTCGATTCCCCCTACCTTTTCTGCATCGACCGCCGCACCGGCGGCGTGCTCTGGACCAAGCGCAAAGGGACCAAGCCTTGGGAGGAGTGGAGGAACCGCAACGAGCTGGACGAAGGCGAGGCGGCCTACGTGATGGGACCGATCGCCAGCGGGGAGTTGGTGATCGTCTACCGCAGCCGCGAGTCGGGCGTCACCCTGGTCGATCCGGCCACCGGGCAGACGACCTGGTACTCGCCCGACCTGCTCTTGCGCGACGACCAGCCGGTGATGAAATACGACATCGGGGTCCCCACGAAGGCCGCCATCGCGACCAACCGCCGCTTCTTCTCCACCTCGGCCCGGCCGCTCTTGACCAACGACGGCCGGCTGGTCGTCGGCAGCCATGCGCTGATCAACATTGACGGCTACGGATTGACGTTCGGATATGGCTACAACTGCGCGGTGCTGGACCTGAACACCCGCGAGATCCTCGACAAGCGCCGCTACTACACGGGCGAGGTCGCGGCCGTTGCGGACATGTACATCAACAAGGTCGTGCCGGAGGGACTGAAGGCGCTGAAGGACCTGCCGTACAAGGACGAGAAGGTCCGCAAGCAGATCGCAGAGATGGAGGAGATCGTCAAGGACCACGTGCCGCAGAACCAGTACGGTCCGTTCATGCCCGCTTCGCGGGTGACGTTCCAGCGTTACGGCGTGCCCTTCGAGTTGCGCTTCGGGGCCCGCACGCTGGAGATGGTCTACGATCGCGGCGCCGTGAAGAAGGCCCTGGCCGCGCGCGACGACCCCGAGGGGCTCTTTGCGCGGGCCGAGCTGGCCCTGGGCGAAAGCCGCCTGGACGAGGCGGCGGCCTTGATGCAGAAATGCCTGGCCGGCATTTCTTCCGAAGACGTCGACTTCCGCGCCGCCGTCAACCAGCAGCTCTACAAGGTCTACCGCGCGCTGGCCCAAAGCGGCATCCGCGCAGGCCGCGGCCCACAGGAGCTGACCAGTTGCCTCGGGATGAGCCAGACGGTGAGCACGCTGGCCGACGAAATGGAGACTCTCTTCGCCCTGGCCGAGGCCTACGAGCGCACGGGCGACCACGCGACCGCCGGCCGCATGTTGCAAAGCGCCGTGGGCATCTACGGGCAGTACGAGTACCCGATTTCCGCCGCCCTTGGGGCCGGCCAGCAGCGGCTGCTGACGGGCGCACAGGAAGTGATGGACAACGGGCGGCAGTTCGCCCACGCTACGTTGTACGGGCCGCAGCTCGATCGCGGCATCGAGTTGATGCGGAGCGGATTGCCGCTCTACTTCTCGGCCCTCTCGCCGCTGGAGAAGGACCTGACGGTGCGGGCCGGCGACCTGGGCGCGGCAGGGCTGCTGCGGCTGCAAAAGGCATCGCCCGAGTTCGCCGAGAAGCTCGAACAGGGCGCCAAACGGCAACTTGGGGGGATAGCGCCGGAGGAACAGCTTTATCGCCTTTGGCAGTTCCCTGGGACCAAGGCCAGCCAGGCGGTGCTCGACGAGCTTCTGAAGAAGGCGGCAGCTCTGAAAGGACCCGAAGGACGACGCATGTTCTGGCGTCTGGTGGACGTGGCCTCAGTCTGCCGGCTGACGGTCCCGCCGGGTTACCAGGCCCGCGTCGCCCCGCCGGGCGAGAGCGAAGCCGCCGTGCCGCTCGGGCTGCCGCTGGCCGAGCGCGAGCAGCCGTTGCGCAGCGACCAGGAGATCGCCTGGCTGGTCCTCCAACGCCCGGACGACCGGACCACGCGGCCAGACATGCTGTTTCTTGGCGGACGGCTGAAGAAGCGGCTCGATTATTTCACCTTCCTCCTGCAATGCGTGGACCTGGTTTCGGGCAAGACCCTGTGGCAGGGCAAACAGTACTGGGGCGACCGTTGGACCGAGGAAATTCGCCTGCAGGGCAAGGGGAACGAGCCGGGCTTCTTCGAGGCATTCGTATGCCGCGAGGTGGTCGTGGTTCACGGCCTCTATGATGTGCTGGCCTTCGGCCTGGAAGACGGCAAGCTTCGCTGGCACTACCGCGTGCCCTTCGACTTCGAGATCAAACACGCCACGGCCAGCGGCGACATCCTGGTGCTCGCGGGCCAGGCCGAGACGCTGGCCGTTTACATGCCCGCCGAGGACCCCCGCGGCGAGGTCGTTTGGCAGCAGAAGGAGCAGGGTGACGTTTACCTGCCGCCCTACTTCCTGGGCGACCGGCTGGTGTGCGTCCGCAAGATGCCCTTCAGCCTGACGGTCCGTCACCGCGCCACGGGCAGCCTCGTCGGCCGTCTGGCACTCGCGGACCTCTCGTTGAATACCAAGCATCCGTTGTTCGAGAACGGCCCGCCAGAGGTGCCGGCCGCACATGACGGCAAGCTTCTGGCGTTGACGGACACCTGGTACTACATCCTGGTGGACGTCGAGCAGATGAAAGTCGTGTGGAAGCGGCTCATCGACCAGAGCGATCCGACCCGGGACCCGGCGATCCGCTTCGCGCTCGGGGGCGATTACCTGGCTGTGGTGAAGGAAGATTTCGATCGCAAGGCGATCTACATGCTTTCCAGCCGCACGGGAGAGGTCCTGTGGAACACCGATCCGAAGAAGGCCGATTCTCCGCAGCCGCTGTACTCAATGATCATGGAGGGCGGTCGGGTCTATGGTCTTCAGGTCCACCCGGGCCAGGGGTTCTATTTCGCGGGTCTGGACTGCAAGACGGGCAAGCCGCTACTGAAACGGACGGAAGAGGTCGGATATCAAGGCAAGCCGATGGCGAAGCTGCTGCCGCGTCTGTTCGGCACGCACGCCGTTGCCTTGGTCCGCGACGGGCAGGACTTCGAGGTGAAGGTGTTCGACATCGCCAGCGGCAAGAGGCTGCACGTCACCGCGGCGAAGGGGGCTGGCGATTGGGGCGAGCACGGCCGCGTTTCGGCCACCGTGCAGAATGGTCGTCTGGCGCTCTTGAGCAAGGACAAGTTGAAGATCGCCGCGAAGGAATGAAAGGAGGCCGCGTGCGGAGGGTGATCGTGATGCGAAGCGTACTGATACTTGCTGCCGTTCTCCCTTGCCTCGCGGCGGCCCAGGAGACGCCGCTCGACACGAAGGTCACGGTGAAGTACGACCATTTGCCGGTGGCCGCGGTACTGAAGGACCTCGGCGAGCGCGCGGGCGTTCGCTTCGCTTTCTCGGAAAAACTCCTGGAAGGCTACGGCCCGGTGAGCTATCAGGCGCAAGACCAGGAAGTGGGCCGGGTGGCCAACGACATCCTGCGGCCGCGGCGTCTACGTCTAGGGCAGGTGAACGCCGGCGTCGTGGCGTTGGCGAAGCTGGACGCGCTCGATGAGTTCAAGGTGAAGCGCGAGGAGTCGTTTGAGTTCGCCCAGAAGCCGAAGGTCATGCGCGAAGGCGACCGCGTGACCATCTCCTTCGAGACCACAGCATTCTGCGACGCCACCGTGGCGATTGAGGACGCAGGCGGGAAGATCATCCGCCACCTGGCCAGCGGGGTGCTCGGCCCCAATGCGCCGGAGCCATTCCAATGGAACTCGAAGAGGCAGTCGATCCTCTGGGACGGCAAAGACGACAAGGGCGAGTACATCGACGAGAAGGACCGGATCACGGTTCGCGTCTCCCTGGGACTCAAACCGCGGTTCGAGCGGGCGTTCCAATGGAGTCCGCACCGTCGCGTGGGCCGCAACGCGCCAATCATCTGTCCGACCGCGGAGGGCGTCTATCTCTTCGAAGGGTATGGCTTCGACCACCTTAGCCTCTTCGACCACCAGGGCAACTACATCCGCACCATCTACCCCTTCCCGGCGGAGAAGGTGGACGCGGTCAAGGGCGTCAAGCGGCACATGATGCCCCAGTCAGGCAGGGAATTGCCGTTGAAGTGGGGCATGCGCGAGTCTACGCTGCTCAGCAGCGGATTCACGGGCATCTGGGATGTGTATGGCATCAACGACGGGGAGGCCGCCGCGCGGACGATGGCCGTCGGCCAGGGGCGGATCTTCCTGCCCTACATAAGACTCAACCGCCTGGGGATCGATGGGTCCAGTGGGGGGATGGAACTGGAGGGGCCGGAAACGGCCGTCCGCACCAAGGACGACATCCCGAAGGATCCGTATTGGGTGGAACGACTGTTTCCACGAAGCGCGGCCCTGAGCCCCGACGGCAAGACGTTGTATCTGGCAGGCTTTGCCCTGTTCGATAACCCGCAGGGTTGGCAGAACCGCTGGCGCTGGGCCGACGGCGTGGCCCGCATGGACCCGCTGGGGAAAGACCCGCCGCAACCGTTCGTCGGCACGTTGAAGGATGGCGCGGGCGGGTCCGACAACACCCAGTTGAAGATGCCCGTCTCGGTGGCCTGCGACGCCCAGGGGCTTGTGTATGTGGCCGACTACGGGAATGACCGCATCCAGGTCTTCAACCCCGACGCCTCGCACGTCAAGAGCATCGCGGTCAGCAAGCCGGCGGAGGTCTGCGTCCACCAGAAGACCGGGGACCTCTTTGTCTTTTCCTGGCATTACGGGGGGCGGTACACCCCGGACAAGCCGAATGTGCCGGCGATGATGCACCATTTCGGACCGGTCTCGGACCCGCGCGAACTCTCGTCCTGTCCGCTGCCCCTGCGGTCCTACACCCCCGGCTGGATTCCCTGGATTGACGGGGGCGGCGCGCTCGGCAACTACCGGGCCGCCGTGGACTCCTGGACCGAGCCGCCGACCATCTGGCTCGTCCCCACCACCGGCGGCGGCGACCGCAATCTCCCCTGGAAAGAGGCCGCCGTCGTGCTGCTCACCGAAAAGGACGGCAAATTGGCGGTCGCGCGCGACTTCGCCGAGGATGCCGAGAAGACCCGCCCGCGCCAGGACCCAGTAGTCCACCACCGGTCGCGCATCTATGCCGACCCCAAGACCGGGAAGATCTACATCGGCGAGGGCGACAACAGTCACAATGGGAAGTCGTTCCGCGACCTGATTGAGATCGACCCGGCCACCGGCCGCCAGCGGATTGTCCAGCTTCCTTTCGATGCCGAGGACATGGCGTTCGATATGGACGGCCTGGTCTACCTCAGGACGTTGTCGGAGATCGCCCGCTATGACCCGGCCAGTTGGCGGGAAGTCCCGTTCGACTACGGCGAGGAGCGGGACCACGTTGGGACCGGGGCCATGTCCAGTACGAGGCGTGCGCAGACGGTCTCGGCGATCATCGGGCTTACGACGGATTGGCACCAGGGCGGGCTCGCGGTCTCGCCCAACGGGAACATCGCCGCCTCGTTCTACTACGCCCCGCCCTGGCTAAACCGGCGGACGGAGCAGAGGGTGCTCACCACCGCCAAACCCTACACGCCGGTCATGTTCCCCGGCCGCCTGGGAGCGGGAGCGGCCGTCGTCAATGTCTGGGACAAGCACGGCAAGCTGGTCCGCGCCGACGCTGTCCCCGGCCTGGGCATCCTGGACGGTCTGGGGATAGACAAGAACAACGACCTGTACGTCATGTCCGCCGCCAACCGGGTCCTCGACGGCCAGCCGTACTTCGATATCTTGAGCGGCACCGCGATCAAGTTCCGGTTCGGCCAGGCCAAGGTGCTCACCGTGTCCGAGAACGCGCCTCTGCCTTTGGCCGAGGCAGAGAAGCCAAAGCGACCGCGTGAACTGGCCCTCGGGCGCCTGGGCACCACCGCTTGGACGGAGGGAGCCCAGTGGTTCTACGGCGGGGTCAGTTACACCGGGAAGAACCACCCCTTCGCGGGCGGGTGCGCCTGCTGGAACGCCCGGTTCAGCCTGGACTACTTCGCCCGCTCGTTCCTGCCGGAGATCCAGCACTACTCGGTGGCCGTCCTGGACACCAACGGCAACCTGATCCTGCGCATCGGCCGGTACGGCAACGTGGACGACGGCCAGCCGCTGGTGGCCGAAGGCGGCCCGCCGAATCCGCGGTCCCTAGGTGGCGACGAGGTCGGCCTCTTCTACCCGGCCTACGTCAGCACCCAAACCGACCGGCGCCTGTTCATCGCCGACCCCGGCAACGGCCGCATCGTCAGCGTGAAGCTGGGGTACCACGCCGAGGAAAAGGTGGCGATGAAGAATGTGCCGGAACACAAAGAAAAGTGATCACGGATAAAGGGGCCAACATGATTCGGTTGGTGTCTGCACTACTCATCCTGGCCACGTCGTGCGTACTGGCCGCCGACCTTGACGAGTTCAAGGTCAAGCGGGAGGAAGTGTTCGAGTTCGCCGAGAAGCCGACGGTCAGCCGCGAGGGGGACACCGTGACGATCAGGTTCGCGTCCAAGGGCTTCTGCGACGCGACGGTGGCGATCGAGGACACGTCGTCGTTGGTGGCGGGGCATCCTCGGATCGTGCGCCACTTGGCCAGCGGGGTGCTGGGACCCAAGGCCCCGGCCCCATTCCAGAAGGACTCGCTCCGCCAGGTGCTCGCCTGGGACGGCAAGGACGACCGCGGCGAGTACATCGACAGCAAGGATGTCTTGACCGTCCGGGTTTCCCTGGGGCTGAATCCCTCGTTCGAGAGGAACCTGTTCTGGGAGCCGAAGCGCCGCCACGGCATGGACCCGCCGATCATTCGGGCGACCGCCGAGGGCGTGTATGTCTATGAAGGTGGCGGCGCTTTGTACAGCCTCCGCCTGTTCGGCCACGACGGACGGTACATTCGCACGATCTACCCGTTCCCGGCCGACAAGCTCGACCAGGTCAAGGGTCTCCACCGGCAGACGTGGGCGGACGGCCAGACGCGGCCGGTCAAACCCACCTACCTCCAGCAGACGTTCCTGACCTGCGGGAACTTCTACGCCTACCAGCACACGGCCAAGTATGCCATCGGCGCCGACATCATCCAGTCCGACGGCGACGGCGAGTGCGGGATGGCCGGCAACGCGGCCTCGGTCTTTGCCGTGTCAGGGCAGCCGAACACGGCTGGGTCGGCCCGGCGGCTGGCGTTGGCCAAGATCTACCTGTGGCGGATGGCCAGCGACGGTTCATCGGGCGGGCTGGACGTCGAAGGCCCGGCGGTCTGCCTGTGTACCATTGGCAGAGGGGATCTTGCGTTCCGCAAGAAGATTGCCATCGCGCCGCATAGCGGGGCCCTCAGCCCCGACGGCAAGACCCTCTATCTGACCGGCTACAACATCTGCCACCGCGATTACCATGGCGCGGTGGACTGGCAGACCTACCACTGCGTGATGAAGATCGACGTGGCGGGCGACAAGCCGGCGCAGCTTTTCGCCGGGGCGGACAAGATTGACGTGTTCGGCGACGACAACAAGAGCTTCAAGCTTCCCGTCTCGGTGGCGGTGGACAACCAAGGCCGGGTCTATGTGGCCGACCACATGAACAACCGGGTGCAGATATTCAGCCCCGACGGGACGTTCCTCAAGAGCCTGTCCGTCTCGCGTCCGGCGGTGGTGTCGATCGACAGTAAGAGCCAGGACCTTTACGTATTCACCGCTCGCATTCCCCACACCTTCATCATCCAGGCGCCGGAGGAGATGACCCCGCAGTTGACCGTCTTCGGGCCGTTCGACAACCCGACGAAGAAGCAGTCCTGCCCGCTGCCGCCGAGCTTCGGCTTCGCTCAGGGCTACGTCAGCGCGAGGAACATCCGAGGCAGTGCCTTCAATTATACCGGGACGGGCTTTCCGCTCTCAGCTGCGGTGGACGGTTACACCAGCCCGCCGACGGTCTGGTTGGCCCAGGAGTGGATCAACAGGTACGCCCTCCACGACGGCCCCCCAAATTCGCCGCGCAACATCAAGCTGTTCACCCTGGAGGCCGACGGCCTGAAACCCAAGTCCGATTTCGCTCAGGACGTCGAGGCTTCGGTCAAGCGGGCCGAGCCGTCGCCCCGCACACGCCTGGTCACGAACCCGAAGACCGGCAAGGTCTACGTCATGGAGGCCGACACCAGCCTGGGCGGGTGCAAGACGCTGCTGGAGTTGGACCCGGAAGGCGGGCTCGTCAACGTCGTCCCGCTCCCGTTCGACGCCGAGGACATGTGCTTCGACACCGAGGGTCTGGCCTACCTGCGGACGTTCAACACCGTGGCCCGCTACGATCCGACCACCTGGCGCGAGATCCCCTGGGACTACGGCGAGCAGCGCCAGCAGATCTCGACCAGCGACCAGAACGATCGCAAGGCGGCGGCCGCGATCAGCGGGCTGATCCTGCCGGCCGATGGCTGCTGGCACCACGGGGGGATGTATTTCTCGCCCAAGGGCCATCTGGCGGTGGCCTGCGGCTTGAACGTGGGCCCGCCCGCGGACCGCAAGACGAAGAACGTGGCCCAGGTGGTGGGGGGCAAGCCCTATAGCCCGCGGATGTTCCCCGGCCGGAACAACAGCGGGCGGGCCGGGGCCCCGCTGATCCACATCTGGGACTCCCACGGTCAACTGCTTCGAGAGGACGCGGTGCCGGGTCTGGCGGGCAGCCTCGAGGGCGTGGCTCTGGACCGCGACGACAACGTGTACTTCATGGCCGGTGCCACGCGAATGATTGACGGCAAGCCGTATATGAACAACGTGCTGGCCGGCACGCTGATGAAGGCCGTGCCCGGCAAGCCCCGGTTGCTCAGCCAGAGCCCCCGAGTCGCGATCCCGCTTGCGGCGGCGGAGTACCTCAAGCGGCCGGTAGACCTGGGAGGGGAGCAGGGACCGACGTGGGCGGAGGGCGTGGAATGGATGTATGGCGGAGTGAGCTGGGCCGGCAAGAACGCCCCCTTCGCCCCGGCCTGCGGATGCTGGAACGCGAAGATGGCATTCGACTACTTCGCCCGTTCGTTCGCCCCGGAGTTGGAGCGGTATTCGGTAGCGGTGCTGGATTCCAACGGCAACCTGATCCTTCAGATCGGCCGCTACGGCAACTGCGACAGCGCCGGGCCCAAGAGCCTGGTGCCGCTGGGCGGCGACGAGGTCGGCATGGTCCACGGGGCCTACCTGGCCACCGCCACCGATCGCCGACTCTTCGTGGCCGACATCGCCAACGACCGGATCTTCAGCGTCAAGCTGGAGTACCACGCGACAGAGAGATTACCATTAGAGAACGCGCCGGACCGGCAGAGGCGATGAAAAAAAAGGAGGAGTGTGGCATGTGGAGAGCATCACGTCGCGAGTTCCTGCGGGCTGGGACGGCGCTGGCAGCCGGTCTGGGGTTGGCGGCCGACGGGACTCCCAGCGGCGCGGCCCCGTCCCACTCATCACGCAAGGACGTGGAGGTCATCAACCCCCAGGGCCGCGTGCCGCTGTCGCTCTTCATCGACGATTCGACGTGCCTGGTCAACACGGCCCACTTCTTCATGCCCCAGCTCGCCGAGGCCTGGCCGGAAAACAAGAACTTCCGCAAGCCTTGGAAGACGTGGCCCCGCGAGATCCCCGACGCGTTCTTGCGGGAATTCGCCCAGTGGTGCGGCGAACACGGGGTGAAGGGCAAGTTCACGATCATTCCGTATCCGGGCTGCGTGGGCTGGCTCGACCGCGAACTGCCCGGCTGGTCGCGGCAGGAGCTCCGCGCCAGCCTGAAGCTGGTCCGCGAGTGGATAGCGCCTCGTTGGGACATCACTCCGGAGATGATCACGCATACCCGCGTGATCGACATCCGCGCCGGCCGGCCGATGGACGAGGTCAGTTCGGCCACCATGGAAAACTCGTACCCTCAGACCGCGAAGACCGCCGACGAGCTGGCCGCATACATTGCCTACGCCTTGCGGATCCTCAAGAACTGCGACTTGGAGTGCTCGGGGATCACGACGCCCGGCGGGTTCGGAAACGCCGCCAAGAGCGAGCTCTCGCTGGCCGTTCAGCAGGCGGTCCGCGACGTCTTTGCCGCCGAAGTGCCGTATTACTTCAAGTACGTCGTCGAGGGCGACGGCAGCACGGCCCCGAAACTGGAGCATGTCCACGAGGCCGGCGAGCAGGTGAAGCTGACCGTCAACGTGCCGGCGGGCACCGGCGATTGGTTCGGCAACTGGAACGGCGACAGTCCGTGCCAGGGGCATCGCTACGCCAATCAGGACGCGACCGCCGGCCGGCTGGTCGACTTGATCGAGCGCGGCGGGCCGGCGGTGATGCTCTTCCATTGGCCGGGCATGTACTGCAACGGCACGCGGCGAGGCTTCGAGGAATTCAAGAAGGTCGTCACGGCCCTGGAATCGCGGTTCCGCGACCGCACCCTTTGGATGAAGTCGAGCGAGATCGCCTGTTATTTTGCCGCGAAGGAACTGACCCGCATCGAGCGTAACGGCAGCGAGTTGACCCTCTGTGCGGCGTTGGCCTGTCCAGGTTTTGCGCTGCGCCGCCGGCGCGCGGGGAGCAGGGCTGCGCATCGTCCACAACGGCGCGACGGCGCCGCTCCGCCAGGTTGCCCGGCCGCGCGATCTGGCCCCGGGGATGTGGCTCCAGGAGAAAGACGGCGTGGCGGCATGCTTCGACCTGCCCAAGGGCAAGGTCACGCTAACGCTGGCAGGCGAAAGATGAAAAGGAGATGCCGCCTGCTCCGGCAGGGCATGGTCGTCACGCCGCAGGGCTGCGTGGCCATCGTCGGCGACGGCGAGCATCTGCGGGACAAGGCAATTCCGTGTATACCAGCGTCCCGCGCAGCAGCTTCAGAAGTGTCTAACGAAGGGGAACGAGAATGACTCAAACTCAATCGCTCAGAGGAGCTCCTTATGGTGAATGAACGTCGCCCTTCAGTCCGAACTGAGACGCCATGGCCCGCCCTTTTGTCGTTGGCCGTCGCTTTGCTTGGTTGTACCATGCCCGCATGGGCTTTAGGCCCCAACCTGATGAACAACAACAGTTTTGAGGGAATCTACTACTACTCGCTGCCGGCGGGGGGGCCATTTGCCATCGTCAAGGACCCCGCCAACGCCCGCACGGGTGTCCGCTCGCTGCAGGTCAAGATACAGCCTTCGGGCTCCTGTACTACGAAGTATCCAATTTTTGTCTGGCCGAACACCTCTTACACCACCAGCGTGTGGTACAAGGGCAACGGCGCCCTGCAGCTCCAGGTGCTCAGGCATGACGGCTCGGTAGAGTTGGCGCACATCAACTTCACGGCCGCCGGGGACACCTGGAAACAGGCCGGCGTCACCTACAAGACCCGCAACTTCTATGCGATCAAGTTCGCGATCAATGAAGTCGGAGGCGCCGGCAGCGTGGTGTACCTGGACGATTTGTACACCGGTCTGACCGACGGCCAGACCCTCGACTTCGACCCTAAGAAACTCGACCCTAAGAAACCGGCCGCCAATGGTTTCAAGCTGCTCTGGGGCGACGAGTTCGACGACATCAACACGATTGATGTCAAGACGACCAAAGGCGACGGCTATAAATGGTATACGCATCGGTTCTATGGTTTTCCGAACACCACGCCGAAGATGTATTCTGTGCATGACGGCGTGCTGACCTTGACCGACTGCCCCACCCCTTTCAGTGAAGCCCTTGCTACGGCGGCCCCCTTCGACAACAAGGAGGGATTTGTGGGCACCGTGTTCAGAGCCAACGCCCCGCTGTACTTCGAGGCCCGGTTCAGGATCCACAACTGGGAGAAGACCGGGAGCACCAAGTGCAGCGTGTCCTTCTGGTCTGGCGACATGGGAATGCACGTCGGCGTCAACAAGCAAATGCTGGGGCACCCCGACCACGACGAAATGATCGAAAATGACTTTGTGGAAATGGCCTATACCTGGGGCGAGGAGGGTCGGCACGTTTCCGGAATTGGCGATTGGTGTGATCCCGGGAGTATCGGCGACATCTGTATGCAATCTCCGCCGGTGGGGTACGACTACGGCCAGTACCACACCTACGGTTGCCTGCTGGTGCCGGCGACCGCCGAAAACGGCTGGAACGGTTACCGCACGGTCTATCTGGACGGCGTGCCGATGATCGGCACCTGCTGGGTTGGCAACCAGGTCTATCACGGCGTGTTCCCGGAGACCTATGAATCCTTTGGAAACTATCGGCTAAGCGCGATCGAGCGGGCGTGGGAGGCGGTGATTATCGGCACCACTCAAGGCGGGGTAGCGCCGACGGATTACGATTACGTGCGCGTCTATGGCGTCAGCCAGTCGAGCGTGAGGGTCGTCAAGGCCGGTGCCCCCACGCGTCTGGACGCCCCCAAAGATGTAACGGCCCTGGCCGGCAATGTTCGGGTCAAATTGCTCTGGCCCGCCACCTCGCGGTTCTACAACGTGTACCGCGGCACCAGCCCGGGAGACGAGGACGCCAAACCGATTGCCAACTGGCTTTCCGATCCCCGCTATACCGACAAAGACGTGGACAACGGGACAACTTATTATTACAGGGTGACGGCGCTGAACGGCGCCGGTGAGTCGGAAAAGTCCACTGAAGTTTCAGCCACGCCCGCTCCGGACGGCCCCAATTTGCTGGCCGACCCCGGCTTTGAAGAAGGCGGCAAGGGCTGGACCATCAGCAAGCCCTTCGCCGTGAGCAAAGACGCGAAGCAGGTCCGTGCAGGGTCCGGCGCACTGATGGTAGCGATGCCCGCGGACCCCACCGGCGGCACCGTCATCCAGAAGGTCGCCGTGGCCAAGAACACGAACTATGCCTCCGGTTTTTGGATGAAAGGCCAGGGAAGGTTGCAGGTCCAGGTCCTGGACGAGGCGCGGACGCAGGCCTCGCCGCTGGCGATCCTCAACGCTGTTTCGACCGTGGAATCCTGGTTTTGGCTGTGTAGAGTTGACCCCAAGAAACCGAAGGACTTGTGGCAGCGCATGGACCTGCCGGCGTTCAACTCCGGCAACAATACCGCCGTCTATCTCGTGATCAGCGATAGCACGGGCGGCGGTGGCGACGTCTCCCTGGACGATTTCTTCCTCCATGCGTTGGCTCCCGGTAAGAACGGGAACTAAAGTGTTACGACACTTCGTAACGACCGCTGTGACCTTCGCCGGATTTGGATGGGTTGATCTCGGCGAATGCCTTGTCGCCCAACATGGGCCCTCGACATGAGACGACTTATCTTGGCACTGGGGCTGGCGAGTCTGGGGGCCCTCGCGGCGGCCCAGGAGACGCCCCTCGACAAGAAGGTCACCGTGAAATATGACCGCCTGCCGCTGGCGGACGTGCTGAAGGACCTAGGCGGCAAGGCAGGGGTCCGCTTCATGCACGCTGCGGAACTGCCCGAAGGCTACGGTCCGGTGACCTACGAGGCGCAGGACCAGGAGGCGGGCCGCGTGGCTGCCCAGGTCCTGCGGACCCGCGGTCTGAGGCTGGAGAAGACGAGTGGCGATTCCGTTGCCATCGCAAAGCTCGACCCGCTGGACGAGTTCCAGGTGAAGCGCGAGGAATTGTTCGAGTTCGCCCAGAAGCCCAGCGTCAGCCGCCAAGGGGACAAGACGACCATTTCCTTCGCCATCCAGGGCTGGTGCGACGCGACGGTGGCCATCGAGGACCCGCAGGGACGGATCATCCGGCACCTGGCCAGCGGCGTGCTCGGGCAGTACGCGCCGGAGCCGCTGGTGTGGAACTCGAAGCGGCAGACGTTGGTCTGGGACGGCAAGAACGACCAGGGCGTTTACATCGACGACAAGGACAGTCTGACGGTCCGTGTCTCACTGGGGCTGAAGCCGCGCTTCGAGCGGACCCTCTTTTGGGAACCCAAACGGCGGCTGGGGTCTTGGGAGGAAGGACTCATCTTGATCAACACGCCTACGCCGCTCATCCAGGCCCGGCCCGAAGGGGTCTACGTGTTTGAGGGGCGGGGACTGGATCGCTTGCAACTTTTCGACCACCAGGGCAACTATGTGCGCACGATCTACCCGTTCGCGGCCGACAAGCTCCGGCAGGTGCAAGGGCTGGATTGGTTCACGTTTCCCCAGGACGGGCTCAAGTTTCCGCTGCGGGCCGGGTTCGCCCAGGCCACGTTTCTCACCAGCGGGTCGAGCCGCATCCTCCCCGGCGGGGCGCATGGCGGCGGGCCTTCCACCTTCGGCAGCGCCGCCACGGCCATGGCGGTCGAAGGGAACCGCATCGCACTGCTGTTTACCAGGCTCAACCGCCTCTCCACCGACGGCACGACCGGCCCGTGGCCCCTGCAAGGCCCCGTCGTCAGCGTGCCCGAGCCGAATCCCTTCCTCAGCACTTTGGGGCCTGTCGACGTCGGGCCCACCAGCGCCGCCTTCAGTCCCGACGGGTGCTGGTTGTACCTGACCGGTTATGTCTGGGGCCTGGGCTACAACACGCTGGGGCAGGCCCTCTATCACAAGTGCGTGCAGGGCGTCACGCGCGTGCCGCTGGACGGCAAGGAGGAAATGAAACTGTTCGCCGGGAAGCTCTCTGCCGACGCCGCCGGCAAAGGGCCTGGCCAGTTCACCGACCCCGTGGCGGTGGCCTGCGATCCCGAGGGGCGGGTTTACGTGGCCGACTACATGAACGACCGCCTGCAGGTCTTCTCGCCGGACGGCCGTTTCCTGCGGGCCATCCCCTGCGTCAAGCCCGCGCGGGTGAAGGTCGATCCCAAGACCGGCGAGATCTACGTGTTCTCCTGGATGCTGCCGACGGAGAATTTCAAGCGGGCGCTCAGTGAGAACGCGAAGCTTGCAGTCGCGGCGACGCTGGTGCGGCTCAAATCGTTCGACGACCCGCGGCGCGTGGCCAGCTACTCTTTGCCGCTGGGCACCAAGGACCGTCCGTACTGGAAACGGTGCCTCGATCGTTTGCCGTTCGGCGGCCTGGAGTTCTGCGTGGAGCTGGACTTTTCGACCGAGCCGGCGACCCTTTGGGTCGTCGATACTCCTCCGGAAAGGCTTGATATCGAAGGCGGGGGCATCCGGCTCTACGCGCTCGGGGAAAAGGAATCCGTCGAGTTGACGGACTTCTCGGCCGACGCGATCAAGACTCTTGGCAAGTCCCGTTTGCCGTCCTTCTGGCGTCAGCGACTGTACGTCAACCCCAAGACGGGCCTGCTTTACCTTGCCGAAGGCCACCGGGGTCCGCTGCTCAAACTCTTTCGCGAAATGGTCGAGATCGACCCGGAGACGGGCCGTGCCCGTTTGATCCAGGTTCCCTTCGACGTCGAGGACATGGCCTTCGACCACAACGGTCTGCTCTCGATGCGCGATTTCCTCAACGTGGCCCGCTACGATCCCGACACGTGGCGCGAGGTGCCGTGGGACTACGGCGAGCAGTGCAACAGCATGGCCGCCAACCCCAATTCACCGCGGCGCAACGCCGTGCTGGACGCCGTGGTGCCCGGCTACTCGGGCACGTTCTTGCACCAGGGCGGGCTTTCCGTGTCGCTCAGGGGCAACCTGATCGTGTCGTACTACGTGACCAAGGACGTCCCGGCGCCCGTGACCAAGCGGACCGACGAAAAACCGGCCTCGCTGGACGGTAATCCGACGCGGCACAAGCCCGACGCCAACGAGCCACAGTGGGCCAAAGGGCGGCTGTATACCCCGCGTTTCTACGCCGGCCGCTACTATTGGGGCGAGGTCCACGTCTACGACGAACATGGCAAGATGCTCTACGATGATGCCGTGCCCGGCGTCACCGAGCTCTTCGGGGTGGCGCTGGACCGCGACGATAATGTCTACGTCCTGGCCACCTTGCGGCGCGTGCTGGACGGCAAGCCGTACCACAACGAGAAGACGGGCACGCTGATGAAGTTCAAGCCCAAGAAGGGGCGCGTGTTCTGCGACTCGTTGAGGGGGAATGTTCCCATTCCCCTGCGCGAGAGCGACAAGCCGAGTCGCTCGCCCGATGCCTCGCTCTATGGGGCGAACTTCTGGACGGAGGGGGGCGACTGGCGCTACGGCGGCGTCGGCTTCTGCGGCAAGAACGTCATCTGCTCGTGCTGGAACTGCCGCTTCGCCTTGGACTACTTCGCGCGGTCGTTCGTCCCGGAAGTGGACCGTTGCCACGTGGCCGTGTTGGACTCCAACGGCAACCTGATTCTGCGCGTGGGGCAGTACGGCAACATCGAGGACGGCAAACCGCTGGTGGCCGCGGGCGGCCCGGCCAATCCGCGCTCCATCGGCGGCGACGAGGTGGCGCTGTTTTACGCCCCTTACCTGGCCACGCACACCGACCGGCGTCTGTTCATCGCCGACCCCGGCAACGGCCGCATCCTCAGCCTCAAGCTGGGCTATCACGCCGAGGAGAAGATACCTTTGAGAAACGTGCCGGACCGGAAGAAGCAGGGTACGCCTTGAAACAGGGACGGACCAACAAGTCAATAGCTGTCGCGTTTCCCAAGGTAGCCCGCACACTCCGTGTGCGGGAGACGGCACACGGAGTGTCCCGACTACGATTTTCACGACAGGTGTTGATTCGTCGGTCCTAAAGAACTTTGTCATGTGCAAAGAAACACGTCGCGAGCTTCTGCGCACGAAAACCAATTCAAACAGCTCAGCCTTCTCTCGCTGGTCGTGGTCGCGCGGGTGTCAGTGACACCCGCGACCGCCAGTTGTCAGCAGTTTTCCCCGTGTTTGCACATGTCGCGGCCAAAATGCCGAAAATGCAAGAAGACTTCGAAGAATACGGCACTTTTCGTGGTTTTCGGCGTGATACGTGGAACTTCCCGTCCCTGAAAGAGCTCGTGGCGTCAAGGGGGATCTCTGCGGATTTTGTCGCTTGGGGTAGCTTGTGTTTCTATCGTAGTTGCGAAGCATCTCTGCCGCCCGCTAAACGGACGTGTTGGTCATGATCTGCTGGGTAACCGCTTGCTCTGCTGTTGTTCGCTGCTACCGTGGTTCGACTTGTTCCCGTGTTACGATCTTGTCTGCGAGGTCTGTTCGGTCGTTCTTTTCTGCTTGCGACCGTGCCTCAACCCGTCCCTTCGTGGACGCCCGCGGACCATCAACGACGTCCGCGCTCGGGCGCAGTCCGCCCGACACCGATGAAATCTTTCGATTGTCCTACGGGCTCCTCGCCGCTCCATAATCGGGGAAACGCCTGGCCGATTGGACCAGGTCCACGGGAAGTTTCGAGCTGGCGTGGAGCCGTAGGGATTCACCGCCGAAGCGGAGAATCAACACCGTCACAATAGTCGATCTGTTTTCTCCCACGGTCTGCTGTTCGATGGTAGACTTGATGTGCCTGGGCGGAGGACAGGGCAACGGTGGGAACCGACCCGAGCGCCGCGCCAGAGCTCGAAGAGGAATGAGGGTGGACTGACTGGTTCACCCTTGTTCTTTTCTTGCGATGCTGCCATTCCTCTTTGAGCTTCATGCGTTAAATCCTTCGGGGGTTCGGGGGATGCCCCCCGAACAACACTGCCTTCAGTCCACTTTGTCCCTTTCCGTCGGCCTCACGCAGCCTGGCCTTTGAATTCCTCAAATTCCTTGTGTTTCTTGATGGGCGAGTCGTAACGGTAAGTCTGCTTTTTCTGGAGCATGTGCCAAATGATCGTCGCCATGCGACGCATTACCGCCACCCGTCCGATTTTCGACCCGCGGCGCCTCTTGATCCGCTTGTACCAGTCGCGCATGGCCGCGTCGTAACGCAGCACATGGACCACCGCCTGCCCAAGAAGATAGCGGACGATCCTGCTACCTTGCTTGGTGATCGACCCGAGCCGCTGCGTCGCCTCACCGGAGTTGCGGCAACCGGGGGTCAACCCGAAATAGTTCGCCAGGCTGTCAGCTCGCTTGAATCGCTCGACGTTGCCGATCCGCGACGCGATCGCCACGGCGCTATAGTGCCCGATCCCCGGAATCGACTCCAGGAGTTTCGCCCGCTCGTCAGCCGCCGCCCGCTCGGCAAGCTTCCCTTCAACAACATCCAACTGCTGATCCAGCAGGTCCCATTGCGGCAAAAGCAGATTCAGTTCCAAACGGTCCAGCACAGGCAATTCCATGTCCGACAGCCAGCGGCGGACCTTATTGGTCGGTGATGGCAAAATGCAAATGCAACGGGGTTGAAAACTGATATTGGAGAAACATCGCTGGGTCCGTTGGAATGTCGCGGTTGTCCAGACTACGACGTTCGCACGGAGGCCCAGCGATGGCATGTCAT
>Ga0326727_10005456_pt1 | contig 36376 bp, 34 predicted proteins | sample MB2enrmetagenome_FD_207643 | JGI IMG/M metagenome (GOLD analysis project Ga0326727, IMG submission 207643) | Lab enriched peat soil microbial communities from McLean, Ithaca, NY, United States - MB29MY | ecosystem: Environmental > Terrestrial > Soil > Wetlands > Peat | place: USA: New York...
GTCCAGAAAACATTCACGAATGGTGTCTGATAGTTGGAGACCAGCGAGCCGTTAACGTCGCGCGCATCGTTGAAGAACCGCGTGCCGTTCACATCGCTGATGCGATAGCCGATATTGGAGTGGATTCTGTCCACCGGGGAGTAATGGAGAGCTGCCGACACAAATTGCGTAGGAGCATCCATGAAGTCCCTGGCGATCCAATCCGAGAGCGCCGCGCCACTGACCTCCGTAGCGCCCGTAGCGCCTCTTCCCCATATGTTCGGGCATACTGTGCTGGTGGCGCTTTCCACAGCTCCAGGTAATGTGGCCGTGGCGCCATTCAGGTAGCAGATGTTGGTGGACGCATACACATCGCTATAGGCGTAATTGATGTCGAGCCCATAGTGCTCATTGGGCGCCAGCACCGCACCAAAGCTCACCACCCGGCTATGATCGACATGCTGGAGCTGGCTGATATACGGGGTACCGGTTGAAGCGGTTGTTAACGTAGGAGGAACGAACAACGCCACTGTGGCCTGATTGTTGTTGGTGTTGTTATGCCGCTCCAGATCATTGAAGGCGCCCGAGAAGGTCGCCCAGGGCCTTGGCTTGTAGGTGGTATGCACTCTGTAGTGCTTCGATTGCCGCGGACCGACGGGGGTGAATGCGTTGTCGAAGTAGAGTATCTCGGCCGTGCCATTGAGATCCCAATGGTTGGCGGGGCGCAGGGCGGCGTTGAAGATTCCACCGTCCTGATTAATGCTGATCACGGTACTGGATGCGCCTGACGCGGCGCCTTGTACGATGGTTTGTGTTCCGTGGCGATAGGTTAGCGAGAGCGTGGCGCGAGACGAGGCCTCCCAGGATCCCGTCAGGTTATTAATCAAAAACTTCTGGCCAAAATAGCCAGGCAGGGGGATGGCGATGGAGCCGCTGCCTTCAAAAGTACCAGTGGCTGGTTTGGTGGCTGTGTTAACCAGAGTCGTAGTCAATGTTGGGTAGTTGATGGTTTCGTTTCCGGCAGTCAAGGGCGTCAATGCCGTGGTCAAGCTTGTCATGGTGGTCGTTCCCGGCTGGTGAACATTGGAGAAACTCACCTGATCGGCAAGACTGAACGTCTTTGTAGCCTGCCAGACGATGCCATAGTTGGCGACAGCTGCCTCACGCTTTGCCGATCCGGTGGCCGTATAGATTTGCGTGCGAAGCGCCCCAGCAGTAGCGGACGCCTTACCCAGACCCTGGAAGCTGTCTTCGTAATTGGACAGGCTCATGTTCCCATTGGTGTAGCGGAAATCGCCGTTCATCGCGATGTTCTTGATGCTGGTGCTTTGTAGCCGGAAGGTCTCCGTGGGATAGATAATGCGGGTCGGCTGCGTGCGCAGATAATTGGTTATGACAGCGCAGGCCGGATTGACGACCGGCAGTCCGCCCGGTGTGATCGGCGCCGAGAGCATCGGCGTGGTGCCGATGCTATTTGCGTTACAGGCGCTTATGGTGGAGGGCGTCAGGCTATCATAGTTGGCAAGAAGGGCAACTTTGGTTCCGTCCGCTTCCTGCACGGTGAAGTAGCTGGGGTCCATGGTGAAGTATGAGTTCGCCTTGTAGTGGTCGATCTCCTCTTCAAAGGTCAACTTGGTGCCCTGCACGGGCTTCCAGTCTATCCCCCCGGTGAAATCGTCTGTGCTGTTGCGCTGATACTCCGAGAGTAGGACGTCGTAAGAGCTGGCGAATTGATAGCCGCTTGGGCTCAGGCTCGGACCCTGGAAGATATTCTGCGAGTAGCCGGCGCGGAAGGTCACCTTCGAGAAGGGGTAGAGGGTGAGGTTGGTGTCCGTCATGCGGCGCACCGTGTTGTACATGAACGGCGATTGATTCACCTGCGGCCACGCTAACGAACCGGTTGGCGAAATGGGAATCGACTGCCCACCAGGAATATTCGGGTTGCCCAGCAGGTCGTAGTCGGAGTATTGGCGGTCGCGGCGGAAGATCCCCGAAAACTCGTAGATCTTGCCCTTGGAAAAGTCCAGCTTGGCAAAATTGTACGGATCGCCGCCGAAACCGTTGGCAATGGCGTGGAGCAGATCGATCTGAGTGTGCTTGTTGGTCGGCAGCGCGCGCAGCTCAAAGGTTCCGCCCATCAGGCGCGGCCCGGACTGCTGATTGACCAGCGTGTCGTACATGGCCCCGCTGCCTTTGATGTCGGCAATGTGCCCGCCGACGTCCACGGTCTGATGGGATGTATATCCCGCCGGGACGGACATCGGCTCACTGGGCGTGGGAATCTGGGCCGCTGCGATACCCGCCATCATCAGGAGAACGGCGACACCAATGCCTCCAGCGATGCGCTGCATCCATGCCGTAGAGGTCCGTTGATTGGACAGCCGTGAAAACCAGCCTACCTTCGTCATATGAAGCCTCACTTGGAAAAACATGTTGCTGACATCGAAATCTGGAACTCTTGCGCCGAACTTGCACGGAATTTGTGCCGCGCCGTCCGTTTGTTCTGGAGTGCGCGGCCGAACTACTTCACTCTTACCGGAGGAACGCCCCATTGATGTTCGAACCGTGAATATAGGTGTGGCAACTGGTGCATGGCGATAACTCCGCCGATCCTGCGTTGATCCCATGAACTGTTCCGGCAGCGACCGGGCTATGGCACTGGTTGCATAATGTGTTGATCGTGGGCATCGTCAGCAGCCGGGCGTTCTGCGATCCATGCGGAGTGTGGCAGGCCAGGCAGCCCTCCGCCTTGACGGCAGGGTGCTCATACACGAATGGCCCGCGGTTCTCCATGTGGCACTTGGTGCAGATCGCGTTCTGATCGGCCGTGGACTTGATGTTGCTGTTCCCGAAGGTGCCGTGAACATCATGGCAGTCGCCGCACTTGACCAGGCCCTCATTCACCTTGTGATGGAAGGGCATATCGAAAAACGGCTTCACGTCGTTGTGGCATTGGAAGCAGAGCGCGGGCTGCGAGGCCTTCAGCAGCGGCTCATCCTTGCTGGCGTGAATGTCGTGGCAACTGATGCAACTGACGCCGGCCTTGGCATGGGGAGAACGGTCGAAGTTGGGATGCGCTCCCGCGTGGCAGCCCAGGCAATTGGCTGCCGCCTCTTTCGGGGTCGCCTTGGCGGGATTGAAGATCTTTGTTACGTCGCCGCCGCCTTCCACGTGACCCTTGCCCGCGCCGTGGCAACCCTCGCAGGTTATCCCGGATTTGCCATGCTGCAAGGCGATTTTGGTGTGAGGATTCTCGGCGAACTTCTTGGCCACCTCGTCGTGGCAGGTGGCGCAGGTTTCGCTGCCCACATAATTCGCCGGATTGGTATCCTTCACCTGCGCAGTGGCCGCCTTATCTCCGGGCGCCGCGGCCGCCAGCACGGGAACACACAACATGCCTGCGCCCAGAATCAACAGCAAACAAGCTCGCAACCCCAGCTTGTTGCCCGGAGCCGCACCAATCGAAAATTGCGTGACAGGCCTATCTTTATGCATCAAATACCGCCTCGGATGCTCTCATAGCCGCTTTCCCAGACAACAGCAACGGCGCTTGCAGCAAAAACGGCAGCTTCCCATCGGGAAGGCCGCTCCTGCCGCATGCGTATCGATTCTGCTCTTGCAAAAGGCGCCCATTGTGCGGAGCATCACCTCATGAAGGTAACCTACGGTTCCATCATATCCGCAAGCAGTGATGCACGTCACATTCATAATATGGGATTGTTGCCCGTTCACTTTCCTGTCAAAAAGTGATATGGATTCCCGAAAATATACAATCTCCAAGCCTTGCCACAATGATCCTTTGACCTGAATCCTTAACCGCCTTCCTCGAAACGCCGGGCAGGTGAGGTTCACCTGTGATTTAGTGCACAACATGTTGTATTGCCGGCTGTCAAAACTGGCCCTCATTTCTTTTGCGGAATAAAATCGCGGCCTCAAGCGCAGCTCTCCAGCATTCAATTACCACGCGCATTTTTCCTGCTTGGCCGCCGGTATTCCTGCCGGGAACCGCTGAAAAGACGTACTTTGAAAGGAAATATCATGGGTAAAACTCTTGCTGCCAGTACACTTTATAGACGTGAGGCCCATCACATCCACAGACGCAGCGGCTCCTGCAAACTAGCTCCAGATAAGGGTTTCTTCCCCAGGAGGCCAGGGTTTTTCCACCTCGGTCCGGTTCATGCGCGGTGTGCTGGATTCGGACCTGGAACCGGGATGGGAAGATTGGACCGGCAGCGTACGGGACAAAACCATGGCGCACACAGAGAACTCGACAGCTACACGAACGCGGCAGAAACATACTGCGCGGCAGGTCCCGGTGGGATGCGCGGCCTGCTCCAATCGCCGCCCGGGCTGGTTCTGCTCTCTGGGCAGCGCCGTATTGGCCGACCTTGAACTGGCTACCAGCACCGTCTCCCTGCCTGCTCAGTCAACCCTCTTCACCCAGGGCGAGGATGCAAGTTGCCTGTACCTGATCTGCGGCGGCTATCTCAAGCTCACCGCCGGACGCCACCATGATCGCCAGATGATCGTCCGTGTTGCCGGACCGGGCTCCATGCTTGGCCTGTACGCGGTTCTCTCTCACGGCGTCTACGAGGTTTCGGCCGAGACTCTCACCGCCGCCCAGCTCCGTCCCGTTGAACGCGAGCGGTTCCAAAGCTTTCTGCGCGCCCACAAAGAGGCGCAGATGCGCGCCGTCCAGTGCATCTGCCAGGAATACCGCTTTGCCTTGCAGGACGCCTGTCGTATCGCCCTTGCCGAGACCGTTGCCGCCCGCCTGGGGCGCCTGCTGCTTGAGCTGGCTCACCAGATCGGCGAACACCTTGATGGAGGCGGATTCCGCTTTCCACTGCTGCTGACCCATGAGGAGATGGCCTCCATGGCCTGCACCACGCGCGAAACCGTTACCCGCACCCTGGGCCAGTTTCGTAAAGAGGGCTGGATCTCCATTGAAGATTCACTGGTCACCCTCCATGACCCAGAACATTTGCAAACACTGAATTAGGCCCATTCACACTACGTTGACCTTCTCTATCTTTTTTTCCGCTCCCCCACGGCCGCTCTGCCGAGTCCAAGAGCTATCATCAGAGGATAGGGATTAAGAGCCGGGGTCGTTTCCCCCGTAAATTTGCCAGAATCGTATTTGCTGACCCCTGATCCCTGACCCCTGTTCTGGCTGGAGTTCATCGTGCGTATGACTCGTCTTGTGACTGGCTTTTATGTTTTCCTGCTCGCAATCTGCCTTGCGGTTGCTCAGAATCCGGCTCCGGCCACGTCTCAGTCTGCCGCCGCGTCAGCTGAAAGCCCGGCGATTCAGGAGTTTCAGAAGATTGAAGACGACTGGGATAACGCCATCAACATGCGCGACCAGTATGCCCTGGAGTTGGTGCTCTCCCCGTTGTTTGTAGACGTTTCCGCAGGCGGCGACATCACTACCCGCAATCAGCAACTGGCCCAGTTGATCACCGGCGAAGATAAAACCCTCCATCTCGGGCAGAAGGTGATCACCGTGCGGATGCTGGGCGATATCGCGGTAGCCAACGGCACATACGTGATGCATCACAAGGCCGGCTCCGCCGAAGTGGACGAAAAAGGCGTCTTCACCCACGTCTTCGAACGCGTCCATGGAGGCTGGCTGTGCATCAACTCCCAGCGCACCAGGCTTCCCGAGGACACCAACCCCAAGCACAAAAAGCAATCCAACGACGAGATGCCCTTCCACATTCCGTTTATCGGCAAGGGAGACAAGGGCAGCCAATAGCGCTATGGCGGCGGAATGAGTCGATCCGCTGTGTGACGCCTTCTGAAAAAGGGGGGTGTCCATTGCAAGCGCTTCCAGCACTTCACGCTTGCATATTGACGAGTTCGGGCTGAGTAAACGACCAATGGGAATGGACGATGCGCCAACCGTCGTCGCCGCGCCGGTAGACCTCCGTTGCATTCCAGCGCATCTCGTCGCCGCCTCCACGAGAAACAAGGCGGAAGGTCAGCAAAGCCACGTCGCCCTGCGCATGAACCTCGGGAGCGATGATCTCATAGCTGTCAATATGTATCTTTCCGCGCAGTTCAGCGTAGTACTGTCGCAATGCATCCAGTCCGTCGATCCGCTGTGGAAGAAATGGGTCGAAGTACACAATATCCAGAGCGGAGATTTCCAGAAAACCGTCTGGATCGCCCCGGCCCCAACGGTCGAGCGCGGCCCGCTCCATCGCCAGAATTTGGGCGGAAACTTCATCTTCGGGCATCGCAAAACACTCCCGCAACTTCAAAAAGAACTATAGTCCTTCCGCTTGGTCCCTTGCAGCCGGATCGACACATGCACCAGCCCCAGTGCCGCCGGCGTTACGCCAGGAATGCGGCTGGCCTGGCCAATGGTCGCGGGCCGCACCCGCTCCAGCTTCTCGCGCATCTCCCGCGAAAGCCCGCTGATGGCGGCATAATCAATCCACTCCGGAATCGCTACCCCTTCGGCGGCCTTCAGCTTGGCGATGGATTTTTTCTGCTGCTCCAGGTAGCCGGCAAATTTGATTTCGGTCTCCACAGCCCGCGCTTCGTTTCGCAGCGCCGCTCGCGCTTCGGGGCTTTGATCGGGTTGTGCAATCATCTCCACCAGCAATGGATCGGCGGCCAGCTCATCCCGCATCGCCCCCAGAACCGCCTCGATGCCCACCTCCGGCCGCTTCAACAGTTGCGCCCAGGTCAAACCGGCCGTAGCCGTCATTTCGCCCAACCCCGCCGCGCCCAGCCGGTCTCCGTCCACTTTGCGGCTGACCAGCAACCGCTCCAGCGCGGCCATCCGCGCTTGTTTGTGCTCATACTCCGCCCAGGCCGCGTCATCAATCAGCCCCAGCCGTCTGCCATGCGGCGTCATTCGCCGGTCGGCGTTGTCGATGCGTAGGTGCAGCCGGAACTCCGCCCGCGAGGTGAACATCCGGTACGGCTCGTTCGTCCCAATCGAAATCAGATCGTCGATCAGCACGCCCGTGTAGCCTTCGCTCCGGTCCAGCGTAAACGGCGGCTCGCCCTTCAGCCACAACGCCGCGTTGATCCCCGCCATGATTCCCTGGCAGGCTGCCTCTTCGTAGCCGCTCGTCCCATTGATCTGCCCGGCAAGGTATAGTCCCGTGAAAGCCTTCACGCGCAGCGTCCGGTCCAACTCCGTCGCGTCCACGCTGTCGTATTCAATGGCGTAACCGGGCCTGAGCATCTCCGCCTGCTCCAGACCCGGAATCGAATGCACAATTTCCCACTGCACCTCCATGGGCAACGAGGTGGACATGCCGTTCACGTATACCTCGTGCGTGTGCAGGCCCTCCGGCTCCAGAAAAAACTGGTGCTGTGTCTTGTCGGGAAACTTGACGATCTTGTCCTCGATCGATGGGCAATAGCGCGGCCCCACCCCCGCAATCTGTCCCGAATACATCGCCGAGCGATGCACATTCGCGCGAATAATCCTGAGCGTCTCCGGCGTGGTGAAGGCGATGTGGCAACTGATCTGCGGCTGTACAATCTTCTTCGTCCGGAAACTGAAGGGCGTAGGCTCCGCGTCGCCCGCCTGCTCCTCAAAGGCCTCCCAGCGGATCGTCCGCCCATCCAGTCGCGGCGGCGTGCCCGTCTTCAAGCGCACCGTCCTCAGCCCCAGCGCCCGCAACGCCTCGCCCAGCAGAACCGATGCCAGCTCACCGCTGCGTCCGGCAGGATATTTTTCTTCGCCGCAGTGAATCAGCCCGTTCAGAAACGTGCCGGTTGTAATGATCGTTGCCCCGGCCATCAACCGCCGCCCATCGCGCAGCTTCAGCCCCAAAACTCTCCGTCTCTGTTCACTGTCCCCTGTGCGCTGTTCTCTGTTGTCGATCACCAGATCGACCACCTCCGCCTGCCGAATGTGCAACCCCGCCTGTCCTTCCAGTACCTCGCGCATCTTCATCCGATAGAGCTGCTTGTCGCACTGCGCCCGCGGACTCCACACCGCCGGGCCGCGCGACGAGTTGAGCAGCCGGAACTGAATCCCTACCGCGTCGGTCACCTCGCCCATGATTCCGCCCAGCGCGTCCACCTCGCGCACCAAGTGCCCTTTGGCCACGCCACCCACCGCCGGATTGCAGCTCATCTGTGCAATTAGGTCCAGGTTCATGGTGATCAGCGCGGTTTTCAGCCCCATGCGCGCCGCCGCCATGGCCGCCTCGCACCCCGCGTGCCCCGCGCCCACCACGGCCACATCGTATTGTTCGGTAAATGCCATCTAGCTCCGTATATGCACCGATAAGGCTATTCTACGGATTGTGCGCAACATCCGGCTGCAATCTTCCGGCTTTAAACTTATGATTGGGAGAAACAATGCGTAATCGCTGGGGTATAGCGTTGCTAATGGCTGCTGGATGCGCCTTGACCGTCTCGGCGCAAAGCATGGACGGCTTTACTCCCATGCCGCTGGACGCCGGCTTTGGCCGCATGGACATCAGCGCCCCTACCATCGCTCCCGAGGAGATCATTCGCCAGTTTGCCGCTTACGAGAGCGCGTTTCAGCAAGCGCTGAATCACTACACCTGGCGCCGCTCCGCCCGCGTACAAACCATCGACGACGACAACAAGGTGGATGGTGAATACTACCAGGTGGACGACGTCCTGCTCGACCCATCCGGCAAGCGCATCGAGAAGACCGTCTACGCGCCGGAGAACACCTTGAAGCGCGTCCAGATCTCGCCCTCAGACCTCGAAGATATCCAGCGTGGCAATCCCTTCGTCCTCACTACCGAGATGATCGGCCAGTACAACGTCGCGTACGTGGGCCGGCAAAAAGTGGACGAGGTGGAGTGCCACGTCTTCGATGTGGCTCCCAAGGTCATCGAAAAGAATCAGCGCTACCTGGATGGACGCATCTGGGTGGACGTGACCGGCCTGCAAATCGTGGTGACCAACGGCCGCATAACGCCCTACAGCAAAAGCAAGCACAGCAACGATCTGCATCCGCCTCTCATGACCTGGAGGCAGCAGGTGGATGGCCGCTACTGGTTTCCTATCTACATCAAGGCTGAGGGAATTCTGCACTTCATTGGTGGCCGCGGCCACATGGCCCAAAACGTGCACATTCGCGACACCATCAAGTACACCGAATACAAGCAGTCATCTCAATAAAAAAGATACTTCCGCCAGCGGTCATCGGCGCGCCCCAGCATGCGCATAATCTGCCGGCTGGTGTGCAGCGAGAAGGCGCGCGGCTCGCGCAGCAGAATCATGTCGTCGATCTCGCTCAACATGCGGTTGCCCTTGTGGCGGTTGCAGGGGTGGCAGCAGGCCACCAGGTTTTCCCAAGTGGAATTGCCGCCGCGCGAGCGCGGAACCACGTGGTCCAGCGTTAGGTCGGAGGGTGTCAATGTCTCGCCGCAGTACTGGCAGGTGTTGCGGTCGCGCAGCAATATGTTTTTCCGCGAGAGTGCGCGTGTCTGGTAAGGAATGCGCCGGTACTCAAGCAGCCTGATCACCGAGGGCATGGGAATGCGGCTGCGCTGCGCGTGCAGAATCAGCCCATGCTCCTCCTCGGTGCGCGCAATGCCCTTGAGCACCAGCACCAATGCGCGCCGAGCGCCGCAGATATTGATCGGTTCATAAGACGCGTTCAGCACCAGCACCGGCATCTGCAGGATGTGCGCGGAGTGGACTGTCGCCTTTTCTCCGGCCAGCGCCGCGGCTCTGGCTATCGACTTCTGCTTGCGTGCGTGAATCATGGCTTTTCCCAGCGACATCCTTTTTCCCCTCGTCAAAAAGATGATTGCTCGTGCAATGAATCAATGCTTGCTTCGTGCAAAGTATCCACAATGTCAATCCGCGCGATCGCTCCGCGGCGGCTGTCACGCACGCGTCCTGCCCTGGCCAGTGTGGCTACGTATACGGATGCTGCCCCGGCCTGAGCCAGCGCCAGAGCCGCGGCGCGAACGGTTGCGCCTGTAGTTAGTATGTCGTCGATGAGCAGAACGTGCTTCATGGTGACCGCGGCCGGGTCGGAAACCTCGAAGGCTCCGCGCACATTCATCCGGCGCTGGCGCGGTGTCAGGCCAAACTGGCTCTCCGTGGCTCGTATCCGCATCAACGTGCTCGCAGCCAGCGTGAGCCGCCACTCCGGATGGGACTTACTGAGCGCGCCGAGCGCATGAAAAGCCAGCGAGCGTGCCTGGTTGAAGCCGCGCTCGGCATACTTGGAACGGTGCAGCGGCACAGGAACCACCAGCATCTCGCCAGGCGCTTCATCCGCCAGTTTGGCGATAGCTTTGGCGAGCATCCCTCCCAGACCGCGAGCCGCCATATGCAGCCGGTCATATTTGAGTGCGTGGATGGCCGCCTTCATCCGGCCCTCGTAAGGCCCGTAAGATACCGCCCGCAGAAACGGAGGCGGCGCCATCCGGCATGCCCGGCAGAGCCCTGAACTCGTTGGGCCGGCCAGCACTGGCGCGTCCAGCGTGTCGCCGCAGCGCGCGCACAGCTCTCCGCTTGGGAGGGGAAACTCCGTCCAGCAAACCTCGCAGATGGGCACGGAAGAAAGATGCGGCAGAGAGGAGCCGCAGAGGGCACAACAGGATGGAAGGAGGGCGCAACTCAAGGAGTCCATGGGACTTCGAAGCACACGAACCACCGCGCGCCAACGGGAAGTCCCCGAGGCTGGAAGGTCGATCGTCAGTGCACCTGAGTCACTGTGGAAGACGCACCTCACTCGCAGCCGGCCAGGCTCAACACCCGCCGCCTTAACGACAGTATACGCGCAGTGTGTTTCAGATTCTATGAATTTTCTGTTCTGGCGGCAGCGCAGTCTCCGGGATGGCGGCAATCCAATCATTTGGCAGTGGATAGCTGTTTGAGTCCAGCACTATTGCGGTTGAGACTACCTTCAAAATTTCCAAGTCAAGGTTTAATTATAGAATGTCCAAGTTGGATCGTGTGGTCGATGATATTCTGCTTGTAACATAGGTCTTCAATGTTTGAATCAACCGTTGTATCCAATTCAAAATGGAGGTTGCAACTTCTCCTCGTTGCAATAGTTCTGACATTCGCCGGTTTTCTCAGCTGGCTTCTTTGGATCACGCAGATGCCGCTTAGGTCATATGCGGGAGATCTTCCACAATTAAACTCCGAAGAGATGGAACTGCGCAATCGGTTATCGGCAGAGGTAAGTTATCTGTCTGTCAATATTGGCGACAGAAGCTTACCACGTCCGCATTCGTTACAGGTAGCCAGTGATTATCTCACCAACAGCCTTCGAGAGCAGGGTTATACGGTTGTTGAGTATCCCTATTCAGTTGAGGGAGAAAATGTGCATAATCTCGAAGCGAGCCTGGTTGGGACAGACAGCAATTTAGGCCAAGTAATTGTTGGGGCACACTACGACAGCGTCGCTGGCACCGTTGCCGCCAACGACAATGGCACTGGTGTGGCAGCCGTTCTCGAAATCGCACGGCTAGTGCGGCAAATGAAGTTTAGGCGAACGATTCGTTTTGTGCTCTTTGTCAATGAGGAACCCCCTTACTTTCAAACTGCAATGATGGGAAGCCGGGTATACGCCCATCAGCTTAGGCAGGACGGCGTGCCCGTTTCGGCCATGATCTCGCTTGAAACGATCGGATTCTATTCTGATCAAACGGGCAGTCAAAAGTACCCGCCCATACTGAGCCTTTTTTATCCACGCAAAGGGAATTTCATCGCATTTGTAGGGAATACTGAATCGCGAGGGTTGGTTAGGGAATCCGTTCGCGGCTTTCGCGAATCTACTCACTTTCCTTCGGAGGGCATTGCGGCTCCCGGTGACTGGCCCGGTATTGGATGGTCCGATCAGTGGTCATTCTGGCAGGAGGGATATCCTGGTGTCATGGTTACGGACACGGCTCCGTTTCGCTATCCCTACTATCACACCACAAAGGATACTGTAGACAAAGTGAACTTCGATAGGACTGCAAGAGTCGTGGAAGGGATACGAAAGCTCGTTGAGGAACTCGCGAACAAGCCGTAGTTGATCGAGTCGTGCCCTTTCGCGAGTGATCAACTCAGAGGTGTAATCCCAAACCTTCTGTATTCCCGGCAGAACTGCGGCGGCCTTCTCCTCATTATGGCCCGTACTCACTATCCGCATGAGAGCGGAAGAGGATCTAAAACACCCCCGCCAGATAGACCTCGCCCGCAGGCGCCCTTTCCTTCTTTGCTCCGTTGGCCGCCAGCACCACCGGCGAAAGGGTCATCACCGGGCAGCGCGCGTGGGCCAGCAGCTTGTATACCACCCCAAACCGGGCTGCGGCGGCAAATGCCGATGCGCCGTGCGCCCCCAGCACAATCAGGTCGGCCTGCTGCGCCCGGCCCTGGTAGAGCAGCTCAATGGTCGGGTCGCCCGGCGCCACAATCGGTTGCACTACGATCTTCTTGCGCAGCTCAGCCGGAACCAGCGCAACAAGTTCATCCTCAATCTGTTCCATACTCCGCCCGGACAGAACCTCATGCCGCTCCTGGGGGCGGATTACATGCTGCAAAATCAGGCGCGCGCTGTGTTCAGCGGCCAGACTAGCGGCAAAGCTGGCCACCATGGCGCTGGATTCGTTCAGGCTTAAGCCGCACAATATTGTCCGGTTGATGATGTTGCTGTCTCCGCGGTTCACCACCTCCGGACCGACGATGTAAACCGGAACGCTGGCCAGGCGCAGCACGGCCTCGGCCACCGAACCCACCAGCAGTTTGCCGATAGGACCCGGAGAGTGCGTGCCCATGACGATGCGATCCACCTCCCGCTCGCGCAAGTAGGTCAGTATCTGGTCGGCGGCCAGCCCCGGCCGCACCACCGTCTCGCATTCGATGCCCGCGTCCCGGACGCGCTCGGCCAGCGGCTCCAGATGCTCCACTTCGTCGCGGGCGGCAGCCTCGGGATCGTAGTAGAGCACGCTCGCGCTCTCCGTCGCCGACACCAACAGCGTGTCATAGGCGTGAAACAGAATCAGTTCCGCGCTAAATTCCACGGCTTGTGCCAGGGCAAAGGCAAAGGCCTTCTCATTGGCGGGAATTTCAGAGGCAAACAGAATGGTGGAGGGCTTGCTCCAACCCGGCTTAAGGACGGTGGCCATGGGAACCTCCTGAAGATGCGGCAGATTCGGAAAGAACTTGCCATCGGCTGCCTTGCCCGACGGCAATGTGCAATGGATGTCCGCAACAACGGGTCACATCAACTCTAGCTTCAAATGCGCCGGTAGCCGCTGTGCCCGTGAAGAAACACGCAGATTCCAGAACAATTGATCTACAGAAAGGGAATTGTGCGCCTCTTTTGGGAAATTTGTCTATCAAGAGTTGGTCAAAAATACACATTGAATCAAATAATGTGATCCATATCACATCTAGCCAAACCCTGCGGCTGTTCTTCTAACCAAGAATTGGTGCTCCTGAGCGGTTTTCCACATCAAGGGGCTCTGCTGTAACCTTTGAGTGTGTCCTCCTGCAAGGAGGGTAAGCATCCCCAGCGGCAGAGTCTAGGACTTCAAGATCGACGAAAGTCAGCTCTATTCCCCAGCGCCGGCCCTGCTAACGGGCCCGCCCCGATTCTGTTGGAGGTTGTTTCATGCAGCCGATGCACAACATTCCCGCCCGTGGCGGGCTCAACTTTGACGAAACCCCTTTCCTTGCCATCTGGGAGGTCACCCAGTCCTGCGACTTGGCCTGCAAACACTGCCGCGCCGCCGCCCAGCCCATTGCCCACCCCGATGAGCTGACCAATGCCGAGGGGAAGGGGCTGATCGATCAGATCGCCGCCATGGGCGTGCCAATTTTTGTCTTCACCGGCGGAGATCCTTTGAAGCGCGCCGACGTCTTCGAGCTGATCCGCTACGCCGCTGACAAGGGCGTCCAGGTCGCGCTGACCCCCTCGGCCACTCCCCTGCTCACCCGAGAGGCGATTTTCAAGCTCAAAGAAGCTGGCCTGGTCCGCCTCGGCATCTCGCTGGACGGCTCAACCCCCGAAATTCACGACGCCTTCCGCGGCCTGCCCGGCGCTTATGCGCGCACCATCCAGGCTATCGAGTGGGCCAACGAGGCCGGCATCCCCATCCAGGTACACACCACCATCAGCCGCCACAATGCCCATGATCTGGATGGTTTATGCGCACTCTTCGAGAAGCTGGCCATCGTCATGTGGAATGTTTTCTTCCTCGTTCCCGTGGGACGCGGGCAAATGAATGACCTCCTCGACGGCGAGGAATTTGAGCGCATTTTTGGGCAAATCTACTCACTTTCCCAGCGCGTTAACTTCCAGATTAAGACCACCGAGGCCATGCACTACCGCCGCTACCTGCTGCAACACAACCTGGAAGAGCGCAAACTGACCCACGGAAAGGGTCACACGGTTATCACCAAACACGCCGCCATGGTTTATGAGCCTGGCGCGCCCACCAGCGACGCCCAAACTCGCACCGCCAGCTGGACCACTCGCCGCGTCAACGACGGCAAGGGCTTCCTGTTCGTCTCTCACGTGGGCAACGTCTACCCCAGCGGCTTTCTGCCCATCCATGCGGGCAACATCCGCGAGACTCCGCTCGCCGAGATCTACCGCAACGCGCCCATCTTTAAGTCATTGCGCGACACCAGCAAGCTGGAAGGCAAGTGCGGCGCCTGCGAGTACAAGGAGATCTGCGGCGGCTCCCGCGCTCGCGCCTACGCCCTCACAGGCGACCCATTAGCCCAGGAGCCCTGCTGCATCTACCAGCCCAAAAACTGGGATCCTGAGTTGGAAAGCCACGCAGCGGCGTTTGCGAAGAGCTAGCTTTAGCTGTTAATGCGCGACTCTGCCGATCAAATGGTCCTGGGAACCCTGCGCACGGCACAAGCCGACTACTTTATCACCGGGGATAAAGATTAGCTCGCGCTCGGCAAGCGATTCTCAATTGTCTCTCCGTCTGTTTTCTGGGAACGCAATGGATGGTAAGACGGATTCAGTGACTTGAGGGTTCTGCATTCTCCACGTCTTGCAAATATACAATCGACCCTCCGGAGTGATTCCCATGACTTCATTTCATTCGCTGCGGCGCGATTTTCTGCGCGCGGGCGGAATCGGCATCGCGTCAGTGGCGATTCCTGCCGTTTCGTTTGCGGCTGAGGCAGAGTACAGCAATTCGGCCACGTACCATGTCACGACTGTCTTTTGGTGCATGACCCCATCGCTGGAGTAAAATTCCTCTTTAGTGCTTTGCGATCCCGGTTTCTTCCTTCCCCGCCCAAAGCTCCGGGATGGTTGACACACTACAGCATGGGCTTTGAGATCGACCACGCCATGATGACCTTTGGATCCACTATTCTTCTCGCCCTGGGCGCGCTTGCCGTCTTGGGAGTGATTACCTCGACCGTCTACAGCCTGATGGTCGCCATGGGCGTCCTTCGTTTTCGCCGCCGCGCCGCTACCGCCGCCGGAACGCATACTTTTTTGCCCCCGGTCAGCGTTCTTAAGCCCATTCATGGCGACGAGCCGGATTTGGAGCAGAACCTCAGCAGCTTTTTCGAGCAGGAGTATCCGGAGTACGAGATTCTTTTTTGCGCGCGCCACAGCGACGATGCCGGCCTGGCCGCAGCGCGCCGCGTTGCCGCGCGCTACCCGCGGGTCAAGGCGCGCATCCTCACCTGCGGCGAGCCGCCCTGGCCCAACGCCCGCACCTTCTCGCTGGAGATCATGCGCCGCGAGGCTCGCCATCCCATCCTCGTCACCTCCGACAGCGATGTGCGCGTTGGCCCCGATTACCTGGCCTCCGTGGTCGCCCCGTTCGCTGACCCCAAGGTCGGCATGGTCACCGGCGTTTATCGCGGCGTCACCCGCGACGGGCTATGGGCGCAACTGGAGGCCATGGGCATGAGCGTGGAAATGACCTCCGGCGTCCTGGTAGCCGAGATGCTGGAAGGCATGCGCTTCGCCCTTGGCCCCTCCATAGTCATGCGCCAGAGCACCGTAATAAAAATCGGCGGCTTCGAGCGGGTCGCGCAATACTACGCCGACGACTTTGTGCTGGGCAACTGGACCGCCGAGGCCGGAGAATCCGTGGTCCTCTCCAGCTACATCGTCGAGCACCACGTCCGCAACGCCTCCTTCAAAATGAACATCGCGCATCAGCAGGGATGGGCCACCAGCACGCGCTTCTCCCGGCCTCTGGGCCACTTCGGAGAAGTGTTGACCTATGCCGTTCCCTTCGGCCTTCTGGCCCTGGCCGCCTTCGGAGCAGCCGGACACATGGCCCTCGGCTTTGCCCTGCTGGCCATCACCGTTCTCAACCGCGTACTGCTCTGCCTGCTGGTCGCCGGTTGCGTCGTTCGCGACCGCGCCTCCCTCCGCAAAGCATGGCTCTACCCCCTGCGCGACTTCATGGGCTTCTGTTTCTGGGTCAGAAGTTATTTTGGCTCGCGCCGTTTGTGTTACCGCGGCGACCCCTATGAACTGCTTCCCCAGGGAAGGCTGCGCAAGCTGCCCGAATAACGGGTCGAACCCAGAATGGGCAGGGTACGACTGGTAGGTCGGTGTTTCAACCCAGGTACAAATCCGGTAATACAGCCTCGTCCGGAGGGAGGCGGGGTTTTAACCCCCGCAATAACTCACAGACTCCTCGTGGGCTTTAGCCCCGGAGACCGATACCCACCTGTTTTTAGAAATCAACCCACGCGGCGAAGCCGTGCTTGAATCCCCTTTCCTCGTCGCGCCCCCGCATATGTTGTCATCTTGAGCGAAGCGTCCGCAGTCGGCGAATGGGAATGCGATTTGCCAGCAGTTGAAGACATTCCGGACTACTCGCGCGGGTTATCTGCGACTGTTTAGCAAATCGGGGTTTACGGTCATGACGTAATAAATTCCATTCAAGTCCGCGATCATATCCCGGAAAAACTCGCGCATCTCCTCCTGCGAGTAGTTGCCGTCGCGGAGGTCCTGCATCTCGCGCTTGAGGGCAAGATCGAGTGATTCCTGGGGTGATTTGTAAAGACAAATGCCGCCAAAAACATTCCAATGCCGGCTCTTGTCAAATCCATCCTCCTTGTTGCCGGGGAGAAGGAAGTTGTCCAGAGCCAGAGAACTGGGTAGCTGATCGCGCGGTATCGATTTCACCCAGAGAAAGGGAATGCGAATCGCCTCGTCGAGCAACCCTACTGCTTTCTTTTTGTCGCCTCCCTTGATGCGCAGCGCTTCTCGGAACAATAGCTCCATCGGCAGATTGTGATTCATCTCATCCATGTCCGTGAGCTTTCGTGTTGTTCGTGAGACGGCGCGTAAATAGCGAGGGTCATGTTGCGCGAAGCTGATGAGCGCGCGAAAATCCTCATCCTTTACAGAGCTTTTGTAGTATTGCCATTCGGAACGCTGGAGATAGTTTTGGAGGTGTGTGAGATTCCTGGGAGGTGGAAGCGTTTCAAACTCGTAAGTGAGTCCGAGGTCTGTTTGAAGATAACCGGAGACGGATTTGAGCACCGCTTGCCAGGGTTGTTTGCCCTCCTTGAACTCAGCATAAACAGGAGACTTGAGCATATCGCGGAGGTGATCGCGGAAGACCAGAATCTTCAGCGGAAACGCTGGCTGATTCCGCTCGGTGAGTGTTTCTAAATCCTCGACTCCATCGATGAGAGACAGGAGTAGCTCGAAACGCTCGCCACGCTGTTGCAGTGCATCTAGGCGCGCCAGCTTCAGGGAGGCGTATTCGCGCTCCATCGGTAGAAGCTGCGGCTCTCTTTTGCGCCAATCTTGATCAAACCGGATGGCCTCAGCGTAGATGTCGGCGTCAAGCGCTTCCGAATAGGAACTGGTGCTTACAGGCGGATGGAGGCTGGGGAGCCATTTCAGCACCGAATCGCCCGCCTGCGAATAGGGCAAAGCCCAGAGTGGACGGGGCTGATACTCGGCGAGCGTGACATATCGATAAAACTCCCTGGGGCGGGGAAACGGCTCGCCTTTTGCCCGCGCGGTTTCTTCTGCCGCATAGGGGTCGCTCCCTGATGCAACCAGCGCGCGAAGAAGCCGGATGTCCTCTTCGTCGATCATTCCGTTTTGATTCATGTCGATCTGACGCGCAACATCGTCGGGAAACGCAAACGGATCCTTAAGAAAGGCATCTAGTATCTTCAGGTCGTTGGCCGTCCATCGGTGATCGCCGTCCAGATCGCCGAGCATGACCAGCTCGGAGTGAGTCGCCACTCGGTGGGTGGGAATCGCGAACTTCCAGTAAATAAATCCAAGTATTCCGAGTACACAAATGGCTAGGAACCACCGTCTCCATTTCTTCATTTGCAAGCTCCTATCAGGTTCTTCTATGAGTACCTATTGCATGCGCAAGAGTCTCAAACCAGAGTACACGCGTAAACGAGAAAGATAAACCGTTATTGGCGAGTGATTCTTATTCGCAAGTGCCGCTGCTCCCTGATCTCTGACCACTGCCATAGACACGAATTTCCCCGAAAAACTCCTCTTGACCAGGTTGTTCAGGAATATTCGCTCTTCCTTCCATCACTTCCAAAAATAACTGCTGAGCACTTTGCGGCCAATGGTCAGATTTGTGGCGAGCTGCGCCTCTTCGGTCTTCGAAAAATCAGAAAGCTTGAGCTTTTCACATTTCCACAAAACCGGTGCGCTATAGCTTCACATTTTGCACAAACTGGTCACTTATTGCGCGCCATTTTGCAATCTCCAAACTCATGCCGCAATCCTCGTTCTGGATGCTCTAAACTCAAATCTGGAACCCTTCACGATGACGCTGTTTGGCGGCAAAAACGACACCTCGGCCACCCCCGAATCCGGCCTCTTCAGCCGCATGAAGCATGCTGTCTCGCGCACCCGCGAGTCGCTCTCCGCGCGCATTGAGACGGTCGTCGCCCTGACCCGCACGGTCGATGAGCAAACGCTGGAAAGCCTTGAATCCGTGCTGCTTACCAGCGACCTCGGGGTGCAAACCACCAACGCCATTCTTACCGCCCTGCGCGACCGCGCCCGCCGCCAGGCCATCGAGGGCGGCGAAGAGTTGCGCGCCCTGCTCAAGGCCCAGATTCGAGCTATTCTCGAAGCCCCCATCTCCAGTCAATCCAAAACTTTGCCGCCAACAGAAGGCCCCTTCGTCACTTTTCTCGTCGGCGTCAACGGTACCGGCAAAACCACCTCCGCCGGCAAACTGGCCGCCTTCTATCGTGTTCAAAACAAATCAGTTCTCCTCTGTGCCGCCGACACCTTTCGCGCCGCCGCCATCGAGCAATTGGAGATCTGGTCTGCCCGCTCCGGTGTAGAGATCATCAAAACCAGGCACGGCGGCGACCCGGCCGCGGTTCTTTACGACGCGATCGCCGCCGCCAAAGCGCACAAAATAGACGAGTTGATTGTGGACACCGCCGGCCGCCTGCACACCAAATCCGGACTGATGGACGAGCTGGACAAGATGCGCCGGACGGCGGCCAAGCTGATTCCCGGTGCGCCGCATGACGTCCTGCTGGTGATGGACTCGACCACCGGCCAAAACGGCTTGCAGCAGGCGCGGCAATTCACTCAATCCGCAGGGGTTACCGGCATTTTGCTCACCAAACTGGACGGCACAGCCAAGGGCGGCATTTGCGTAGCTATCGCCCAGGAACTCAATTTGCCAGTGCGCTACGTTGGCGTCGGCGAACAGATGAACGATTTGCTGGAATTTTCACCGGCAGAGTTCGTAGAGTCGCTACTGCAATAAAATGAATGCTTTAGATCAAGACCGGCACTGGATGGAGCGGGCTCTCGAGCTGGCGCGGCGAGGGATCGGCGTCAGCTCGCCCAACCCCGCTGTGGGCTGTGTGATTCTCGACTGCGCTGGACAGGTTGCCGGCGAGGGTTGGCACGAGTACGACCTGCTCGACCACGCCGAAATCGTCGCGCTTAAAGCCGCCGGCAATCGCGCGCGCGGCGGCACGGCTTACGTCACGCTGGAGCCTTGCAACCACACCGGCCGCACTCCGCCCTGCACGGAAGCGCTAATTGCAGCGGGAATCAATCGCGTGGTTGCCGCCACCATCGACCCCAACCCGTCCGTTGCAGGACATGGGCTCGAAGCATTGCATGCAGCAGGCCAAGAAGTTGTTCTGGGTGTATGCCAAGCCGAAGCGCGCCTTTTGAACGAGGGCTTTGCGCGCTGGAGCCAGCATCATCGGCCATTCGTGCTGATGAAGGTGGCCATGACACTGGATGGACGCATCGCTCCGCCGCCTGGTGTGCAAACGCCGCGTGAGCCGTACTGGATTACTTCGGAAGTTGCCCGCGCCGCTGTGCAGCCGCTTCGCCATCAGGCCGACGCGGCGCTGACCGGTGTGGACACGGTGCTGGCCGACGATCCGCTTCTGACCGACCGCAGCGGGATGCGCAGACGAAGGCCTCTATTGCGCGTAGTGCTCGACTCGGCCTTGCGCATGCCTCTCGACTCGAAGATGGTGGCCGCGGCGCACGACGATCTGGTCATCTTCACCGTCTCAAAGGACGAAGCCCGCATACGGGAATTCACTAACCTCGGCGTGCGTGTTGAAGTTCTACCCGCAGAGTCGGGCCGCGTTCCGCTCACGCTACTGCTGGACAAGCTCGGCGAAGAAGGCATTCTGACACTGCTCACCGAGGCCGGCACCAGGCTGAACACTGCTCTACTCGTCGGCAATCTCGTGGACCGCATTCACCTCTTCGTCTCCCCGCAAATCATGGGCTCTGACGCCGTTCCAGCCTTCAAAGGAATGGCCAGCGCCATCCACATGGCCCAGGTCGAGGTCGAGCGTTACGACAACGATCTGGGGTTGTGCTCGCTGCTGCGCGATCCCTGGCCGCAAGAACAGTGATCAGTGGTCAGGGATTAGCAAATAGAATAGAAACATGTTCACCGGCATCATCGAACAGACGGGCACGCTGGTTGACCTCTCCAGCCAGGGCGGTGTGCGACGCATCACGATCGAGGCTCCCGGCCTGGCCGGGCGGCTGCGCGAGGGCGATTCGCTTGGAGTTTCGGGGGTATGCCTGACGGCGCTCGATGTTCACCCCACGCTCTTCCACGCCGATTTGGCGCAGGAGACGCTGGATTGCACCTCGCTGGGCGCGCTGGCTCGCGGAGCGAAGGTCAACCTGGAGCTGCCCACCGCCGCGGGAAGCCCGCTGGGCGGGCACATCGTGCAGGGTCACGTGGACGGCTGCGGAACGATGACCGCGCTCGACCCGGTGATTCCAGAGACCAGCCCGGATTTCGACCGCCAGACCACCGACTGGACGCTCAAGGTGCGCGTTCCGGAGAATGTGCGCCCGTGGATGGTGCACAAGGGCTCGGTAGCCGTGGAGGGCATCAGCCTGACTATCGCCGGCTTCGACGGCGAGTCGATTACCATCGCGATTTTGCCGCTGACCTACTGGCGGACGAACCTGCACACGCTGGCTGTTGGCGCTCCGGTGAACGTGGAGGCCGATGTGCTGGTGAAGCTAGCCCATGCGCAGATGTCGGCACGGAAGAAACCGGAATTGGAACTGACCGAGGCCTGGCTGGTGGCCAGTGGCTACTGACGGGCTGCTGGAATATATGCGCGAATCGGATTAACACAAACCCCCGCTAGCCAGCGAAGGCCTCAGGGTAGCCGCCAGCCGCTCGGGGTAGGCCGGAGAAGAGCAATTTATTTAATACTTTTGACCATGTCCCAGGCCCAATAGCAGACCACGAACACAGTCGCGACAGTAACCAGCCAGCCCAGGACGCGAATCGCCGGCTGAACTCTGTTGACCTTGGCGGCAATGGCCTCATTCTCTTCCTTCTCTCTTGCGAAGGTTTCATCCAGAGAGACCTGGTCCACTTCGTTGCCTTGCAGCTTGGCGCGATACAGCATAAGGGCGCCGGTAACCACCACCAGCACTCCCCAGCAAATCATCATCACGGTAGCAAATTGCGTCATGCTCCACCTCGAAAAACTTTCCAGCCCCGGAGACCCGCGGACCTAAAAGAATTTCCGGTCCCGTCAAGCAGAGGAGCCGTCCCGCTGACCATCATACCTCTGAAAAGGCAACGCTGTGCCAATTAAATCAAGGGTATTTCTGGAAATCATTGATTTTTCAGGTCCGGGAAAGCCTTACATTTGTACTCGGCAAGCCCTCCAGGCCACGAAAAACCGCCGCCGCGCCCATCCGCCGCTTGTGCGACTTTCTCCCCCCCATTGCATCTAATGGGATGAAACCGCCCGGGGGCTTGTATCTCCGCGTGCGGGGTTGTACAGTTACGATTACGGAAAGCAATTCATTTTATTGGGAGATTCCATGGCCACAGCTACCCCCGCACCTACACAGGAAACCATCAAGAAAGCGCCTCTTACCCTGACCCCTCCGGCCATTGCCAAGGTGCGCGAGATCATGGCCACACAGGACCCCCTGCCCGCCGGGCTGCGCATCGGCGTCCAGGGCGGCGGCTGCTCCGGATTCCAATACTCCATGGCCTTTGAAAACCAGGCCGGCATGATGGACAAAGTCTTCAATTTCGAGGACCTCAAGGTCTTTGTGGACGCCACATCGCTGATGTACCTCAACGGCTGTACGGTGGACTACGTTGAAACCCTGGAGGCTGCCGGCTTCAAGTTCGACAACCCCAACGTGAAGAGCACCTGTGGCTGCGGCTCATCGTTCAGCGCGTAACGGCCCTGCCTCTCACCTAGGTTTGCCCATCGAACAAGGCCTGTCCCTTTCGCGGGGGCGGGCCTTACTTCGTATGGGCGATAAGAGAGGTGGGCTGATTTGCCGCTTTCATTACTGCGGCGTGGAGGACGTACCACCAGGATTGCTCCCACTTGTCGGTCCGCCAGAAACTGAGCCGCCGCCGCTGCCTGAACCAGAGCCCAAGCCGCCGCCGATAGGGGTGGTGGTAGCGCTGGCAGGCTGGCCAATGGTTCCCGTGTTACCGCCTTGCTGCATCATCTGCTCGGCGATCGGGTCGTAGACAAACTCCCATTCGTTGTAATGGTTTTTCTTTTTATAGACCAGGATGGACTGTTTGGGGCTGTTGGGTGAGAAGCCGATAATGCCTGCTCCGCCTATGGTCTGGCCGCTCAGGCCGGTGGTTGATCCGGTGGTTGAGCTGGTGGTCGAGCCAGCAGGTGTATTTGCATTGGCGGCATTCGGATCCGTAGGAGACGTTCCGCTGGCGCTGGTTGAAGTATCACTGCTCGTGTCCTGGCCGGTTGGAGCGCAGTTTGAACTGCTGCCGGTCGAGGTTCCGGGCGTGCCTCCAATCGTCGAGGTGTTGGACGTCCCTCCGATGCCTGTGCTGGACAAGCCGTTTTGCGATGTAGTTGTGCCTAATGGGTTGGGCGGGCAACCGCCGACTCCGCCAATCGCCTGCCCAAAAAAGCCCATAACCGTCGGAGCCTTGTTCTGGCCATACCGGACGGGCTTCCAATCCTCTTTGCCGGTCGTAGGGTCCGCATACTTCTTGCGCAGGAAGCGGATGTTATTGGTGGGCTTGATCAGGGCATCAGGATTGGGCGGATAGGCTCCGAATTTTTTGTAATAGAGCCTCACGGCCCTTGCGTATTGCTTGCCGCGGTGCATGGTCTCCAGCTCACGGTCGCGCTGAATCTCCTTGGAGATTTTGGGCAGAGCGACAGCCAGTGCGATAGTGAACAGCGCCAGCAGGAAGATGGCAGCAATCAGGATGTAACCCTCTTCTGAGGAGCGGGAGCGGCGGATTGGGACGGGCTTCGTCATTCAGATACCAGCAGCTTTAATTCTCCTGGAAATGCAGGGTTTGCGTATTGTTATAGCCCAGATCAGTGACCTCAACGCTGCCCGGCATGATGGAGCCCACCTTGTAGCGATGTTCGATGATATCGCCGGAATGCGCGATAAAAATGTCGTCCCCATGGCTGAAAAATGCCTGCAGGGACTTATCTTTGGCCTGTGTGTAACCGAAGTACTTCAGATCAATGGCCGGCGGCTTGGGTTTTTCAGGCGCTGCCGGGGCCGCGTTCACGGCGGGCTGGCCGGGCTGGCCGGGTCGAGCGCCAGCTATAGGAGATTCGATGCGCGCGGGCGCCGACTCGGCGGAGAAGATGTTCCTGCCCGTGCCCAGGTATTCCACCTGCTCGCTCAGCGTCAGCTTATCGAGGTGCAGTGTGGGATCGATGCCGGCGTTGGAAAGTTTCTGAGCCTCCGATCCACCGGACGCGATGGGGTTTGAGGCCGCCGCGCGGCCACTTGGCAGTACAGGCTGGGTAACTGTGGGCCTGGCTGCCGCCGCTGGTACAGGACGCGCAGGCGTTGGTGCGCTGCTAAAAAAATTATCTTTGATTTCGTATCCGCCAACACAGACGATCACTGCGATGAGACCGATCAGGATGTATACCTGTCGTTTGTTTTCCGTTCCCAGTGGGATGGCCATGGCTATTTACCCTCCTTTCCCTGTGGAGTGGAGGGCGCGGCAGCCGCATCACCGGGTTGCGGAGTGGGCGGCAACCCGCTGGGCACGTCGGCTGGCCGGAGCCAGGTGGAAACCCGCAGCCGCAGGTTCACCATGCCGCTCTGCTGGCCGGTCAACGCCATGCCGCGAATGACAAAGAAAGTCTGATCGCGCTCCAAGCTGTTCACAAAACGCATGATCTGCTGATAATCGCCGGTAATGCCCGCGTCCATGGTAATCTCCGTGAGATCAGCGCTTACGGCGCCCTGCGTGTACTGCACGCGGGTGAGCCGGACGGGGCCTTTCAGCGCCAACTCGCCAATGCGCGTGGCGATAGAGGAATAGCTGGGCGGAATGCGCTTGGAGTAGAAGGCGTGCATCTGGGCGCGGGAGTCTTCGACGCGCTTGTCCAGACCACGCAAGGGGGCGGTTTGCAGGTCAACGGCCTTCAACTCAACCTGTTTAGCAGCCAGCGCGCGGGTGGAGCTGAGGTCGGTGGCGGACCAGTCCATGCCAAAGCGGGTAGCGAGAACAATGACCGCGGCCATCAGCACGATAAAGGCGGCGTAGTGCCAGGTGAGCGGGGAGATCAGTCGCTCGCGCCACAGGGATGGAATGCGACTGCTCATCGCGGACCTCCCGGTTTCAAATTCGAGTTCGGATTCAGGGCCGGATTCGGATTCGGAATTGGATTCAATGCCGGACGGGGATTGAGGCGATTGAGCATATGCGGCCCAGGAACGAAACTGGGCGGATGAATAGGCCTCTGTCCTAGAGAGTCCGATGCCTGGGTGGCGCGAGGCGGCAGCGCACTTTGGACCGCGTGAGGCGGAGGAACATTTTGAGGAGTGCGCTCTCCGGCGGCTGCGAACTTTTCATTCTCCTGCTTTTTTTGCGCTTTGCGATATTCTGTCACGACCGGGTTATACTGCGCCAGCAACTCGAAGTTGACGCGGTTGGAAGCGCTGGGCGGCTCCAACCTTTCTCCTGGGCCGCCGGTGGACTCCATGCTCTCGCCCACAATGGTGGGCAAGATGAAGTGTTTGGAGTGCTCCAGGTTCTCTACCAGATCGACGGCGCGGTCGCGGGGTCCAATCACACGCAGCTTCAAGGTGATGATGCCGGTTTTGGGATCGCGCACCGGCTCCAGAGTGGACGCCTGGACGCTGCCGGGCAGAACGGTTTCCAGGTCTTCGATGGCCAGCGTCCAGGAGAAGGTTTTCTCGTCGAAGAGCTGATTGAGCGCCGTGACCTGTTTGAGCAGTTGGGCGTTGGCCGGCTGCTGCATCAGATCCTGGTAGCCCTGCCGTTCCTGATTGATGGCGTCGATTTTGCTCTGTACAAGCTGCAGGGTGGCGCGAGCCTCTTCTGCCTGCTGGTGAAAAGCGCGCAGGCCCAGGCCAAAGCCCAGGCCGAGCACCACCAGCACCGCCATGGCAATGCGCAGGCGTTTGAGGGCCGGTCTGATGTCGGCGTAGGGGCGAGTAGCGAGATTGAGCGAGAGTCTCATGATTTCAGGCTGCTCCCGCCAGCGCGCCGAACACGCCCGCCAGGCTCACCAGGTTGCCAAGTGGTGTTGCCGCTCCGGTTTCAGGCCGCGGCGCCAGGTCCACGACGGTTAGTCCCGGCTCGTTAATCCAGCCGGCAAAGTCTTCCGCAGCGCTGTTGCCACCCGCGCCGATGCCGGCATAGTGCAGGTACCGGGGACGAAAGCCGAGCTTGTCTTCAAAGTAGGCAGCGGCCACGCTGATGCCGCGCTGCACCTCCTGCAGGCGCAGGCCGGATTCTTCGGGCAGATCGAGCGTGCGATAGAGCAGCAGATCCTCGCCCACGGTGATGGAGGTAGTGAGCGCCAGCGCGCTCAGGTTGGCGGCCAAAACGGGCTGCGGCGAATCGATGGCTCCTAGCGCCACAAGGCTGGCCGGCAGCACGACTCCGGGCTCGTAGCCTGCCTCGCGCACCACGGCCTCGTACTCCGCCAGAACGGGACCGGGCAGAACAATTGCCAGCACCTTACATTCGTTTTTGTTCTCGGTCAGCACCTGGTAGCTCACACCGGCGTGCTCCACCTCAAAGGGAATCATCTTGCGCAAGCGGAAACGGAGAACGGGGATGGCCTCGGCAGCCTTGGCGGGCAGCGAATCAAAGTCCAGGAAAAAGACGCGGATCACGGTGTCGGGCAGAATCAGCGTAACGGAGCGGGTGCGCGGCGAAACTTGGCCGAGAGTGGTGCGGATGGCGTTGGCCACCACCTCCGGCGCACGCAGATTCGGCTCGCCGATGCCGGGCACGAGCACCCCGGCAGGCAACGGCTCAAAGGCAAATACGGGCGGCTGACCCGGCCCCGGCAATCCACCCCACGGACGAAAACCCATCCGTGGGGACCCCGGCAACGCGGCTGCCAGCACGCCCTGGGGCGACAGTTCCACCGCAACCGGCGGACGCGCGCCGGGCTGAGCTCCGAATTTGACCTTGCTAAAGATCGAATTCACTATCTTGATGCCTCGATGAACGTAACCTTGTTGATCTCCTTGAGCGTAGTGATTCCACGGCGCACGCGATCCAGCGCCGACTCGCGCAGAAAGGTCATGCCCTCCTTCTGCGCCAGCTTGCGGATCTCGGAGGTGGGCTTCTTGGCCAGAATGGTTTCCCGGATGGGGTCGGTCAGGTCCAGCAGCTCGTGAATCGCCGTGCGGCCGCGGTAACCGGTGCCGCCGCACTCCATGCATCCCGGGCCTTCGCGGAATTCGAAGCCGCGCCACTCGGCCGGGTTCATTCCGCTGGCCAGCAGTTCTTCGTCGCTGTGGCTGACGGGGCGCGCGCAGTACTCGCAGATGGTGCGCACCAGCCTTTGCGCCAGAATGCAGTTGAGCGCGGATACAAAGTTGTAGGCCTCGACACCCATGTTCAGGAAGCGGCCCAGCACGTCCACCACGTTGTTGGCGTGGACGGTGGTAAATACCAGGTGGCCGGTCAGCGCGGAGTTGATGGCAATCTGCGCCGTCTCCTGGTCGCGAATTTCGCCTACGAGGATTTTGTCCGGGTCGTGGCGCAAAATCGAGCGCAGCCCGCGAGCAAAGGTCAACCCCTTTTTCTCGTTCACCGGAATCTGCGTAATGCCGCGAATCTGGTACTCCACCGGGTCCTCGATGGTGATGATCTTGTCCTCGTCGCTTTTAATCTCATTGAGCGCGGCATAAAGCGTCGTTGTCTTGCCCGAGCCGGTGGGCCCGGTGACCAGCACCATGCCGTAAGGCTCGCGGATGTAGGCGCGGAAGCGCTTCAGGTCGGCGTCGTTAAAACCGACCACATCGAGAGTAAGATGGTGGAACTTCTCGCTCATCGACTCCTTGTCGAGCACGCGCAACACGGCATTTTCGCCGTGAATCGTGGGCATGATAGAGACGCGGAAGTCAATCAGGCGGTTCTTATATCTGACTCTGAATCGCCCGTCCTGGGGCACCCTGCGCTCGGCAATGTCCAACTCGCTCATGATCTTGATGCGGCTCAGGATGGTGGTGTGATGTTCGCGGGCGATAGGCGCCATGGCCTCCTGCAAGACGCCGTCAATGCGGTACTTGATGTGCACCGAATCGTCATAGGTCTCGATGTGAATGTCGGAGGCGCGCCGCTCCAGGGCGGTGAAGATGGTGGTGTCCACCAGGCGAATGATGGGGCTGATGTCTTCTTCGCTGGTTAATTTTTCAATGGATATGTTCTCGTCCGAATTGTCGTCGCCCGTCAACACGTCGAAGGTCAGCCCCTCGCTGGCCTCGTCGAGCACACGCTGCGATTGCTCGGTTTTTTTCAGCAGGTCGGTAATCTGCGAGAGCGTCGCCACGCGCGGAATGATGCGGTGCGAGAGCAGCCCGGCAATCTCGTCGAGCACCATCAGCCGCGACGGATCGCTGACCGCAATCACCAGCGCGTCGCCCTGCTGCTCGATGGGCACAAAGTTGTAGCGGAACATCAGCTCCACGGGAACGGTGCGCAGTAATTCGTGCTGAATCTTGAAGTTCTTCAGGTCCACGAACTCAGCGTGATAGCGCTGGGCGAGGGCTTCGGCCTGGGCGCGCTCGTCCTGGACAGCGGAAATCGGAATAACTAGCGTGGTTGCCTCAGCCATGGTTTATCCCTGAGCTCCAGTCGCCTGACCCAGCGAGAAGATGGGCAGGTAAAGCGAGATGAGAATGAAGACCACCACAATCCCCATAATGATGAGGATAGCCGGTTCAATGAGCGCCAGGGCCGCTGTGAGGGCGGTAGCAACGTCCTCCTCAAAAAATTCCGAGACGGAGTTGAGCATCTGCGGCAAAGCACCAGTCTGCTCGCCCACGGAGATCATCTCGGCGGCCAGGTCGGGAAAAACCTTGGTCTGGATGAGCGCATCGGCCAGGCTGCGCCCTTCGCGCACCGTGGTGATGGAGTGGGTGACCGCGCGGGAGACGCGCCGCGAGTTGATGGAGCGGGCAGCGGTTTCCAACGAGGGCACCAGCGGCAGGCCGCCGGTGAGCAGCGTGGAGAGCGTGCGCGCAAAGAGCGCGACTTGATATTTGAGCCAGATTTTGCCGAAGACTGGCAGCCGGACGCGGACTCCGTCAGCGAAGTCGCGTCCCCGTTCGGTGATCGAGAAGCGGTAGAGGCCGAAGGCTATGCCGGCGGCCGCCAGCAGTATCCAGAGCAGGTTGTGCTGGAGAAAATCGCCGAAGGCCAGCAGGTGCATGGTCATGGCCGGCAGCTTACTGCCCATCTGGTCATAGAGTGACTTGAACTGCGGCACCACGAAGACGAACATGAAGAACATCAGCAAGCAGACCAGCACCAGGAGCACGCAGGGATAGATCAGCGAGGTTATCAGCTTCTTGCGGAAGGTGAGCGAAGTGCGCTGAAAATTGATGTAGCGCTCCAGCACCTCCTGCAGATTGCCGCTGCGCTCGCCGGCGAGCAGCGTGGTGGTGTACATGATGGGAAAGCCGCTCTGCGCCTCGAAGGCCGCCGAAAGCGCGTCGCCGGTCTTCACCCGCGCGGACACGTCTTCCAGTTGCGCGGCAAAATGCGCGTTTTTCTGGTTCTTGGCCAGCATCTGGATGGAGCCCAGAATGGGCAGCCCGGCGCGAATAAGCGTTAGAAACTGCTGGTTGTAGATGAGAAAGGTTTCCTGCTTGACCTTGCCGCGCTTGAAACCGCCAATACCCGAGCGGGGATGCACGAAAAAGACATGGTATCCGGCATGTACAAAGCGGGCGCGCAGTTCCTCGGCGCTGGCCGCCGTCTGCACCTGCTCCTGAACTCGGCCGCGCTCGTCGGCCACTTTGATAATGAATTCCGCCATGCCTCTGCCTGCCGGTCAAGCCCATGTGAACCTGACCGGATTCTATTCAGAATTAAGGGTATCAGTTCCCGCCCACTCTGCTCGTAAAGGATAGACGCGAAAGGCGCAAGCAGCGCTCAAAGCGGTAAAGTTGTGTTAATTGCAAACAAACTCTCAGGTGGCAGGCCGGAGCAGGCTAGCTGGAATATGTATATAAATACCGGTTCAATCCAGTAGCAGGGAATCATCGCCGTAATTACGCGAAAACATCTTTATTCACCAATGCGGAAGGGGTAATATCTCGTTATTGCCTAGGAGAGTTCATGATGACGATACAAAACGGCGCAGCGCGGCTTTGGTCGAAGTTACCGCTCTTGTTTAGAGCCCTCGTCTCTGGCTTATTGATTGCGATGGTGGCTGCCAATGTTTGGCCGCTCTTGCTACTCAACCTTCGTGTACCGTTCGCCGCAGCCGTCGAGGTAGCGTTCCTCGGATTCTATCTATGGTGGGCAGCAGGCGGTGGCTTACCACGCACAACGAAAGCCGCCCGCATGAACGCGTTTCGCCGCGGCGCGCTCTCGCCCAGGCAATGGTTATGGGGCATACTTGCCGCTCTCTTGTTCGCCCTGACAGTTCATGCGTCCATTTATCTGCTCTTCCGCGTTGTGCCCTTTCCTGTTTCCGCATTTCGGCAGGGCTATGATCTCTCGTTCATCCCCACATTGCCTTTGAAGTGGCTGGCCGTCGTAATCTCCGCCCTGTCGGCGGGGGTCTGCGAAGAAACCGGGTTTCGCGGTTATACGCAGCGCCCCATCGAACAGCGCTTTGGAGCGCCGGCCGCCATCCTGATTTCGTCGCTGTTCTTTACGGCGGTGCACCTTTCGAAAGCATGGGCGCTGGTTGGCATGATTCCCATCGTTTTCGGTGCGGGCGTACTGCTGGGGCTTCTCGCCTGGGCCTCGAAATCGCTTCTCCCGGGCATTGTCGGTCACGTCGTGATGGACGTTGGGCTCTTAGCCTATTGGTGGTGCGGCATCGCGGGCGATTTTACCCAGCGGCCGATCACCCAGACCGGCCTGGACCAGCCGTTCTTCATTGCTTGCGCGGTCTTTGCCGCGTCGTTACTTGTTTTGTTGCTTGCCATTGCGAGGCTGCGGCGAATCAGTGCCGAACCTGTATCCTGATTGCATTCCATCAAATGGCCAAATAGAGGAGCGAGGCTAGTTTTTGGTCTGATTTCACATCTAACAGCCCCAATTACAATACGCTCCACAGGCTAATACATTCCGCAAACCGCGCCAACGCGAAAGGAGCAGGCTCATGGACGTTCATGCACCTCACAAACCCATCCAATCCATCAAGGAATTCCTGGTGCATCTGCTGGCCATCACCATCGGCCTGCTGATTGCGCTGGGCCTGGAATCCACGGTCGAGTGGGTGCATCATCGCCATCTTGCTCGCGATGCGAGGGAGAATATCTATCAGGAATATCGCGCCAATCAACAGGACGTGCTCCGCCAACTCAGTGCGCTGCCCGATGAGGACAAGCATCTCGACGAGATTCTCAGCGTAATAGACAGCGTGCAACATGGCCGCTCCTACAAGCCCATTGGGGGGTTCCATTGGACAAGCATTCTTCTCCGCGACTCCGCGTGGGAGGCTGCATCATCCACCGGAGCAATCGCTTTTATGGACTATGACGAAGTAAAACGATACTCTAAGCTCTATGCCGTGCAGAAGTTCCACAGTTCTACACAGCAACACTATCTTGAGGAGCGGCACGATATGAACGTCTTGCTCGAATGTATGCAAGCTGCGGGCAAGCTCTCCGATGCGGAACTCGAGAGCGAAAAACGGACCATCCTCTCTGAGAAATTGACAATCATGGAGCTCCAAGAACTCGATAGCCTATTGAAAGATAACTATGCCACGCTACTCTCGCAAGAGAAATGAACCGAGCCGATCTGAGGCAAGTATGAATCAAACGATGCGGAACAGGATAAAGTATTTGCGATGGATGGGCGTGGCCGTTGTGCTGCTTACTGCGATTGGCGCGGCCTTGCTCTTCTTTCATGCCAATCCTCCGGCGGTATTAACTCCGTATCCGCATGAGTTGGCCAGGGTGAGCTTTTCCGTGGCCGGCGACGTGATTCCGCACGGAGCGGTGCGCGTCGCCGCTGCCGCCGCCGGAAACGGCGCCGCGGGCTGGGCCGCTCTCTTCGCAAATGTCGCCGACATCTTTCAACACGCCGACTTCGGCTTTGTGAATCTGGAAACTCCGGTGGCCCCGGCGCATTCGCACGGCACCAAAGAGTTTATGTTTGACGCGCCCGTCGCGCTCGTTGATGCACTGAAGGCCAGCGGCATCAAGATCGTTTCGTCCGCCAACAATCACATGATGGATCAGGGCTGGGCGGGCTTTGCCGAAACGCGCGAGCACCTGCGCGAGCGGGGGATGCTCTTTGCCGGCACGGGCGACACGGCTCAGCAGAGCTGGCAACCGGTCATCACCGAGGCCAACGGCATTAAAGTCGGCTGGCTGGGAATGACGCGATGGCTCAATGGCAACCGCAATCCTGATACGGATAATCAGCCGCATGTGAACTTCTTCCCTTATCCCGGAGAATCGAAAGGCGCGCCGGGAATGGACGAAGCCGGCGTGCTCGACGCTATCAAGAAAGCGCGCGCCCAGTGTGATTTTCTGGTGGTTTCCATTCACTGGGGCACGGAGTACGCGACTGCGCCCCGGCCCGAGGATGTGGAAATGGCGCACAAGATGCTCGACGCAGGAGCCGCGGTGATCGTCGGCCATCATCCGCACGTTTTGCAGCCAGTGGAGACCTATCGGACTCAGGACGGGCGTGACACGGTCATCTTCTATTCGCTGGGTAATTTTTTATCGAACCAGTCGCGCAATTATGTTGACGGCCTGATGCCGGACAAAGCCGGCGACCCGCGCGACTCGATGATCGGGCTTTTCTCCGCCGTGCGCAAGGATTACGGTCCGGCAGGCATGCGCGTCGAGCTGGGCCACGTGGGCGTGCTGCCCGCCTGGGGCGAGAACAACCGCAATGAGCTGGCCAGGGGCCAGGCAAAAACACCGGTGATTTGCCCCGTTTTGATTAATCGCGAGATTTCGCGCGTACAGGCCAAACTGGACGAGCTGAACAAAATCTACACGCCCAAGAAGTCATTGACAGTTGAGCAAAATAAGGAGTTTATTGGACTGACCAACCGGTTGAAGCTGCTCACCGACCGCCGCGCCCTGTTGCTCGCGCGCGTTGGCGATGAGTATGTAATTGATCCGCCAAAGCTGGCGGGGAAACCGTGAGTCGTAATTCGGAATTTTGAGACGAAAGTTCAATACGCGCGATGACGTTTTCGTCCCGAGTAATAAACACGCTCTCTCCACGTTTTAAATCGTCGTGAATGCTGTAAATGTGCCTTCGATGCTTGGATGGTTCTTGTGCTCTACACAATCGGCTTATTTACTCTGATCTTTATCTTTGCAACTATCCCGGCATGCCTCTTGCTTCTGACGCCGCACCCAGGAAACGTCGGGCCGCGACGAGCCAACGCCGCGACGCTCCAACTCCGCCGATGCGCCGGTATAACGGTAGTACTCGCGCAGGGCGGAGGTAATCTTCAGGCCAATCTCGCCAACAGTTTTCATGTGCTTTCTCCGTATTTTTTCTGCTGCGTGGCTCTTGCCTCTTCCCGGTCATCGTGAAGAATCTGCCACAGCGCCGGGCCGCGCTCTTCCCAGTCCGAGTGGCCGCAGCCCTCGCAGAGGTACTCGCGAATATCGCGACCACTGGAAGTGTCCTTTTCCGTCATCCGCATCTCTTTACCGCATTTGGGGCAGATCATCACTCCCTCCGCAAGGAAGTTGACTTGCGACGACTACTGCACCGTCCCCTGGGGCCTCAGCCGGCGCAGATCCATGGCGCAGGCCACTGCATTCTGCGCCTGGAGACGGAGATTGTCGGAGGCGGCCCACAGCCACAGGCGGGAGACCGAGGTGGAATTGCGCGCGTCCAACTCGGGGCGCAAGCGAACCAGCACATCGTTTTGCCCCGTAGCGGCCAGGTTGGAGGGCGAATCGGTCTCTTCCAGGACCAGGTCCAGGCGGCCGCCGTTCAGAGCCTCTTCCAGCGCGGCAATCTCCACCGGCCGCTCCAGCTCAATAGCGATGGAGAAGGTGTGTCCATGGAAGACGGGCGCGTGAATTACTTGCAGAGCCAGGGCGGGCCAGCGACCAGCGGAGAGCGCGGCATAGTGGCGGCGCACCCGCGCTTCCACCGCGCTCAGGTCTACTTTAGCGGCTTCGCCCATGCCGGCCAGCAGATTATAAGCCGCCTGCGCATCATAGTGGGCGCGCGGCAGCCCTTGAAAACTGAGCAGGCTCATGGTCTGCTGGTGCAGTTCGTCCAGTGCGGCGCGGCCAAACTCGCTGGCTGGTTGCAGCAGCGTGGCAAAGACGATGCGCGCCGGGACGGCTAGCTGCATCCGTTCCAGCACCAGAGCCAGCGCCAACGCCGCAGGGTGCGCCGGAACCACGGCTGGGGTAAACAAATCCACCGTAACCGCCTCGGCGTCCAGCAGCGGCGCGCGCACCACGACACCCGTCTCCTGATCCAGAGCGCCGGAGAGATCGAGAACAGTTGAGCCGGCCCGGAGCGCATCCCGCCAGTGCTTGCGAGTCAAATCCTCTGAGCCGCATAAAAACGTGAAGTCAATGTGCTCGAAGGCGTCGGGGGCTATAGCCTGTACGAAAGTGATTTCGTCGCCCACCTGATCCAGCTTACCCTCGGCCTCCTCCTCGTCCAGCAACACGAAGTTGGCCGCCGCCAGGGGCGATTCTGATAGCGCATCCTTCAGTTCCCTGCCCACCAGGGTTGAAGCTCCGGCAATGGCGATCTTGTACACTTGGCGTCCTATGGTTCAATGGCAAAGATCATGGACGGTCCAGCGGATTCTGTTCTGAGATAACCGCGGGCGCACGCTTCATCAACCAGCGGCGGCGGCGCGACCAGGAGTATGCTGCCCGCGCCCAGATGCCGCTGAACATGTACACTAGGGCCCATAAAAACAACACAGCCTGAGAAAATTTGATGATAATAAACAGCGCAATCGCGATAAAAAACAGCGTTCGGAAGGAATGGCGGCGAGAAAAGCTGATCTCCTTGGCCGACCAGAAGCGCCAGGTGCTGACCATCAGAAAGCCGCTCACGCCGACAATTCCAATCCAGATAAGAGCCACCCACCGCGACTCCACCGGATAGCCGCTGCAAAAATGCACCGTAGCGGCCAGCAGGCCCGCTGCGGCCGGAATCGGCATGCCGACAAAATACTTGCGGTCTGGGCGCCCCGGATTGCGCGGCAGGGGGTCGTGGCTGATGTTGAAGCGCGCCAAACGCGAAACCCCGCCGATGAGATAGAGGAAACAGATGAAGACACCGGCGTGGAGCAGGTTCTCGTGCAACTGCGGATTCATGGACTCAGGCAGGAAGTGGAATCCCCAGATGAGCGCCAGCAGGCTGGGCGCCACTCCAAAAGTTATGGCGTCGGCCAGCGAATCCAGCTCCTTGCCGAAATCACTGCACGTGTTGGTCATGCGTGCGATACGGCCGTCGAGTCCGTCAAAGGGAATGGCTAGAATAATGGCGATGGCCGCCCAATCGAGATGCTTTTGTGCGTTGCCGGCATCGGTGAGGGCCGCCATGGTCTGGATGATGGAAAAAAAGCCTGCGGCGATGTTGCCCACGGTAAAAAGAGAGGGCAGCAGAAACATTCCGCGGCGCAACTGCGCCCGCGCCCGGGCTTTGACTTGTGTGGCATTGGGGTGCATCATCGGCTGCCTCCGTCGGGCATAAACGCCAGAACGCTCGAGCCGCCTTTGACGCGCTGGCCCTTCTTCACGCGTAATTCTGCTTCCGCCGGCATAATCACATCCACGCGGGAGCCGAACTTGATCAAGCCCACGCGCTGGCCGCGGGTCAGAGTGTGGCCCTCGTTGTAGTTGAAGACGATGCGCCGGGCCAGCAGGCCGGCAATCTGCTTGAAGGTGACTTCAATGCCCTCGCCGCGCACCGTGGCGATGTTTTGCTCGTTCCGGTCGGCCGAATCAGGGTTCATGGCGTTCATGTACCGGCCCTTCTGATAGCGCACGGAGGTGAGAACGCCGCCAATGGGCGAACGATTTACATGCACGTCAAAAACACTGAGGAAGATGCTGACGCGCTGCCGGGGGCCTACAGGAGTGTTGATGGAGGTTGTTTCGGTCACCAGCCCGTCTCCGGGCGAGACGATGAGGCCGGGACCGGTGGGTATCGTCCGCTCCGGATCGCGGAAGAACCAGAGAAAAAAAGCCGCCAGGAGCACGGGCGCTATGCTCCACGCCCAGTTGCCCGTGGCCCACACCAGCACTACTGCTACTGCCAGCAGGCTCAAACCATAGATGTACCCGTCACGAACCATTGTGACGATTATACGGTGAATTCGCATGATGGATGATGGAAACAGAAGGTTGGAAGATTCGCCGGCGCACACGCCCCGCTTTAGTCTGAACGGGGCGTGCGCCCGGTCAATTCGCCTGCAATTCTTGAGTTCGTTCAATAGCTAAGCAGTGACCGGCAGTCTGCGTTCCAGGGCGAAGATCATATCCTTGGCGTGCAGCTTGAGCTTTTTCAGCTTG
>Ga0326727_10005457_pt1 | contig 36368 bp, 28 predicted proteins | sample MB2enrmetagenome_FD_207643 | JGI IMG/M metagenome (GOLD analysis project Ga0326727, IMG submission 207643) | Lab enriched peat soil microbial communities from McLean, Ithaca, NY, United States - MB29MY | ecosystem: Environmental > Terrestrial > Soil > Wetlands > Peat | place: USA: New York...
GCGGGGGCGCCGCCGCCGCCGGGGGGGGCGGGGCCCCCCCCCCCCCACCCCCCCCCCCCCCCGCCCCCCCCCCCCGCGCCGCCGCCCCCCCCCGCGGCCCCCCCCCCCGCTCCCCAAATCAGGACACACCCGCCGGACTGATGGCACCGCGCGCGGAGCATGGAAAATCCGGGTTAACGGGACCGCCTCTGACCCATTGCATTGGGGCGCATTTTTTCCTTGACAATTCTGGCTTACATGCTAAACTTGGGAGCGTGATGATAGGGCGCCGATGGCCGCATGCGGGCGGGATGAAGATCCCGGCCTGTGGGGATTGTTCTGGAGCTTCAGTTTTCCGGCCGCACTCCGCCATTCCGCCCGGAGTCTGCGTTCCAGTTCAATTCCACTTAATTCCACTTGGTTCCACTTGGTTCCACTTGGTTCCACTTCCCGGCCCCCTCGGGGGAGGCTCCCATGCGCAAGGGCATTTTTTGTATGCGTCAGTCATCGGTGGCAGGGAGCGCACTCCGTGAGCGCCGCGGCGGGCAGGGGACTGCCCGCCCAACCTTCCCCCGCCGACACCGGCGCATAGTTTTTTTTGCATTCTCCCTTTTGCAATCCGGCATGGGCATTCTACACTGCCGGACATTATGACGATCCAAGTGGCTGTTCTCTGCGACGCGGCAGCCGACTACAACAGCAAGCTCAACCTGCTGGGCACTTTCGACACCATCCTGGTTTCGCAACTCCCCGCCCAGCACCCCCAATGTTCCATCGCCCTGCGCATCGCCTTTGACCGGGGCGAGGAAGGGACGCACCAGTTGTCCATGAATTTCGTCAACGAGGACGGCCAGCCGATCATGCCGGCCATGAATGTTCCGGTGGAAATCGTGTTCCCTGCCGACGCCACGTTCATGTCCCGCAATTTCGTGGTCAACATCCAGCAGTTGAAGTTCGAGCAGGCCGGGCTTTACGCCATTGACTTGTCCATGGATGGGCGCTCCTTGTCGTCCATCCCCCTGGCCGTGAAAATGATGGAGCGAAAAGAACCCGCCTGAACCCTGTAGCGGCGGTCTGTGACCGTCGCAAGACCGCCGTGCCAAAATCCGCCGCCATGACCGCCGCGCCTTAATCCATCCATGCCGGAAACCAACATGACCCATCTGCTGGAACGAAGCTTGGAACGAAACCGGCTCGCCCATGCCTATCTGTTTTCCGGCGATTCGCTGGAGGAACTGGAAGCCGTGGCGCGAACCCTGGCCCAGGCCCTCAATTGCGCGTCCGCCCGGACCGCCGCCAAACGGTCCCTTCATTCCTGCGGCCGGTGCGATGCGTGCCGGAGGATCGAACGGGATGCCCATCCCGACGTCCTGTGGGTGCGCCCGGAATCCAAATCGCGCGTCATCACCATTGACCAGATGCGGGACTTGATGAGGACGGTGCATTTGAAACCGACGGCGGCGGAATTCAAAGTCAGCGTGGTGGTGGCGGCCGACCGGCTGAACCCGCAGGCGGGCAACGCATTCTTGAAAACTCTGGAGGAGCCGCCCGCCGATTCCATTCTCGTTCTTCTGACCACCGAGCCGCAACGGATTTTGGAAACCATCCTGTCGCGCTGCCTGCGCCTGAGCTTCGGCGGCGACGGGGCGGGGACCCGCGCCAAACACGCGGCCTGGCTGGCCGGCTTTAGCGAACTGGCGGCGCGGTCCGAGCGCGGCTTGATGGCGCGATACCAGTTGCTTGGCCTGATTATGAAAAAGCTGGCCGAGCAAAGGGCTGAGATTGAAAAGTCACTGGCCGCCCGCTCGCCGCTGGAGCAATACGATGACCTTGAACCCGGCACGCGTGAAAAGCTGGAAGACGAATTGACGGCCGCCATTGAATCCGAGTATCGCCGCCAGCGCGGCGAGGTCCTCGGCGCCTTGCACTGGTGGTTGCGCGATGTCTGGCTGCAAACGTTGCAGGCTGGCGGGGGGATGTTGTCTTTTCCCGATCTGAAGGCGGCGGCGGCGGCCGTGGCCGCGCGGATTTCGCCCGCCGAAGCGATGCGGAACCTGGAGCAACTGGACCGCCTGCAACGCCAGCTCCACTCCAACGTGCAGGAGGCGCTCGCCTTGGAGGTGGGCTTGCTCAAGCTCAAGTTGTAGGTTCCGGTTCCCAGCCCATGCAGACGACCCCGGCATCCAGGACATCGAAGCCATCCCCGCCGCGGGAGACCCCCGCCCGGCCGCTCTTGTTCATGGTGTTGGCCGGGGTGTTTTTCCTCATTACGGTGGTCAAGTTTGGCAACCCGGTCATCCTGGACGCCATTGTAACGCCACCGAACGGCTGGCTGGACGCCATTTTTGGCATCTCGACCTACTCGTGGCAGTCGAAATGGGGTTATCCGCTGATGATCCCGGTGATTGTGGCGGGGCTGTTCGCCATCCGCTGGAAACCATACGCGGGGAAATGGCCCTGGCTCCTGCTCCTGCCCATGCTCTGGCTTGGCTGGGAATTCGTTTCGGCCACCGCCAGCATCTCCCCCAAGCTGACCGGGCTGACACTGGCTCATTTTTCGGCTTGCGCGGCATTCTTCTATTTGGGGTTGTTTGTCTTGCGTGGCGCGCGCAATCCCTGGCCGGTCTGGGCCGGGCTGGGTCTGGCGCTTTGCTGGGTCCTGCATATTGCCATGGCCCAGCACTTTGGCGGCTTGGAGGCGACCCGGAAGATGGTCATGGAAGGCCGGTTATATATATCGCCGGAGCTTCTGAACGATCCCGCCTATCGGGCGAGATTACAAAGTGATCGCATTGAAGGCTCGTTCATGTATCCAAACGCCCTGGCCGCGGGTCTGCTGCTGCTGCTGCCCGTCACCCTGGTTTTCCTGTGGCAAGCGACGCCCAAGGTCCGGGCCGGAATTCGGGCCTTGTTCGTCACCATTCTCGGAGGGTGCGGCCTGGCCTGTTTGTATTGGTCCGGCTCCAAAGCGGCCTGGCTGTTCATGGTTCTCTTAGGAGTCATCGCGCTCGGCCATTCGACCCTGCGGAAGGCTTGGAAGCGGATCTTGATTTATGGTTTGCTGGCGCTGGGACTCATCGGTTTCACCATTATGTATATGGAATCTGCCGCGCGTGGCAAGAGGAGCATGGAGGCGCGGTTGGTCTATTGGCAGGCCGCGTTGCGAAATTTCCGGCAACATCCCATCCTCGGCACCGGGCCGGGCACTTTTGGCCCTGCTTATGATAAAATAAAACCTCCAAACGCCGAGTTTGCGCGGCTGACGCATAACGATTATTTGGAGCAAGCTTCAGATTCTGGAATTATAGGGTTTTTGACGTTCACAGGCCTGACAATGGGGTCAATTGCATATCTATATCGTTATAGATTATTGAAAAAAGGCAGTTTTTATATGGTCAGATTTGCCGTTTGGCTCGGTTTATTGGGGCTGTTCTTGCATTCCGGCATGGAGTTCAATTTGTACTATCCAGCATTGGCTTGGCCTGCTTTTTTTCTATTAGGATGGCTTTGGGGATTGGAGGAAGAGTGATAAGGTTGAGCGGCCAAGTTTTCATCGTCACAATTCATCCTGCCTTTTGCAATCGTTATCGTTATAGATTCAATGCTTTGGCTCAAAAGTGGTGAAAAATGCCTGTTCTCCGCTGCGTTTTTTGCAGCCATCGCGGCTGATTTTGTCCTTGACGGCTGGTTTTCGAGCCTCTATTCTCGGCGGCGGCGAAAGTCATGTTCAAAGCAGAGTCGTTGTTCGACTGCTGCTTTTTTGTTCAATGCAAATCAAAAAAACAGGCACTTTTAACAAAGTCCGCTTCCAAAAGGAGGACGCATGGATTTGAAGGACATCAAGGCCATTATAGACCTAATGCGGAAGAACAACCTCTCCGAGTTCGAGATGGAACGCCAGGACTTCAAGATCAAACTCAAGCGAGCCGTCGGCGTGGCTCCGGCAGTCGAAGAACCCGGTTACTATCCGGTTGCCCCGGCCGCACCTGCTCCGCTTCCGATGTCCGCCCCATCGGCGCCGGCGGCGGCGGCCACGGCGGCGGCGGCGGCAGGACCGCCGTCGCTGGAAATCGAGTCACCCATGATCGGCACGTTTTACCGGGCGCCTTCGCCGGAATCGCAACCGTATGTGGAAGTGGGGAGTGAAGTGAACCCCGAAACCATCGTGTGCCTCATTGAGGCGATGAAAGTGATGAATGAAATAAAGGCCGAAGTCAAAGGCGTCGTCACCCACATTCTAGCCGAAAACGCCAAGCCGGTTGAGTTTGGCCAACCGCTGTTCCGAATCCGCCCGGCCTAGCCCCCAGGACGCCGGCTGGACACGTTTCCAAACATGTTTGAAAAAGTCCTCATTGCCAACCGCGGGGAGATTGCGGTTCGCATCATTCGCGCCTGCAAGGAATTAAACATCCGCACGGTGGCGGTTTATTCCAAAGTGGACATGGATTCCATGCATGTGCAGATGGCCGATGAAGCCGTTTGCATCGGACCGGGACCGAGCAACGACAGTTACCTGCGGATTGACCGCATTATATGCGCGGCGGAAATCGCCGACGTGGATGCGATCCATCCCGGTTACGGCTTCTTGTCGGAAAACCCGCATTTCGCCGATATTTGCGAGAATTGCAACATCCGGTTTATTGGCCCCAGTTCCCGCGCCATGAACGCGCTGGCGGACAAGGCGGCCAGCCGCACCCTCGCCAAGAAAGCCGGCGTCCAGACGTCGCCAGGCTCGGAAGGGGTTGTGGAAAACGAGCAGGACGCCCTGGCGGTGGCCAAACGCATCGGCTACCCGGTCATGATCAAAGCCATCGCCGGCGGGGGCGGGCGCGGCATGAGGGCGGCCCATAACGACGGCGCGCTGGTCAAGGGCTACCATACCGCCCGGAGCGAGGCGGAGAAGGCCTTTGGACAATCGGGGGTTTATATCGAAAAATTCATCGAAAACTCGCACCACATTGAGTTTCAAATCTTTGGCGACAGCAAAGGCAATTACATCCACCTGGGGGAACGGGATTGTTCCATCCAGCGGCGCAATCAAAAGCTGGTCGAGGAAACGCCGTCGCCGCTGCTGGAAACCAAATTCAAGGACCTCCGCAAGAAAATGGGCAAGGCCGCCATCCGCATCGCCGAAGTGGCCCATTATACCAACGCCGGCACGGTGGAGTTCCTGGTGGATGAGGAGGGCCGCTACTACTTCCTGGAGGTCAACAAGCGCATCCAGGTCGAACACCCCATCACCGAGGAAGTCACCGGCCTGGACCTGGTGAAAATGCAGATCGCCATTGCCATGGGCGAGCCGCTGCGCGTCCGGCAGGGCGACATCCACTTCCGAGGACACGCCATCGAATGCCGCATCAACGCGGAAGATCCCTTCGATGACTTCCGGCCCTGCCCCGGCCGGGTGGCCATGTACTACGCGCCGGGCGGACGCGGCACCCGGGTGGACAGCCATGTCTATGCCGGGTACTCCATCCCGCCCAACTACGATTCGATGATCGGCAAACTGATCGCGCACGGCAAAGACCGCCGCGAGGCGATGGACATCATGAGCCGCGCCCTGACCGAATACCTGATCACCGGCATCACCACCACCATTGCCTTTGAACAAGCCATTTTGCAGGACCCGAATTTTCGGCGCGGCACCTACTCGACCGGTTTCCTCGAGCAACTCCTCGGCGGCGCCCGCCGCGAATTGCTCGAAGAAAACGTGTGATTTTCAGCTTGGACACTGACCTCGAAACGCCAGTTAAAATGAAGTCGATTGAATTGAACATGCCCGATGACGTTTATGAGAAATTGGAAAGCCTGGCGTCACACGACCGTCAATCGGTCAGTGCGTTCGCCCTGCGGAAGCTCGAAGAATTCGCGCGCGCCTTCGAGGATTTCAGGGAACTGGAGCGGCGCGCGCGGCGCGGCAACCGCGAGAAATTCCAGTCGGCCATGGCCAAGGTCCCGAATTTGCCGCCAATCCCGGGCGATGAACTGTAATGCCATTCCAGCGGCGTATTCGCAGGCAAACCGTCTAAAAGAAGAGCGCGGAGTACGGCGAGGGAATTGTGTCCGCGATGCGGACACAATTGACCCAAGGGTTTGCCTGGGGATTCGGCAGCCAAAAAAATGTCCATGACCAAATCCGCGCAACAAACCGTGGTCCGCTCCATTTCCCGGAAGCGCGGGCAAATCGCCGCGCCACGCAAGGAACTCGAGGACTTGAACGACTATCTCGATCTGACCGAAGCGCGTGTGCGCGACGAAGGCAAACCGCGCCTTACCCACGCTGAAGTCAAAAAACGCTGCGGCCTGAAATGACTTGCCGCCTCACTGGATAAACCGGTTCATTTTGAACCGCTGGCGCTCGCTTCTTCCATGAAACCACTCGACCAGTGCCGGCTTTATACTTTTGTTGACACGGCCTTTCTGCGGGGGCGGGCGGCGGCGGCGGTGGCGGAGCAGCTTTGCCGGGGCGGCTCGGACTTGATTCAATTGCGGGCCAAGGATTGTCCGCCGGAGCAGGTCCGCCAACTGGCCGGGGAAATCCAGCCGGTGTTGCGGCGCGCCGGCGTGGGTTTGGTCATCAACGATCATTGGGACATCGCGCGGGAAATGGGCGCGGATTTTTGCCATTTGGGGCAGGACGATTTTTTCGGGGCCGGGTTCACGCGCGTCTCGCAGCTTGCCGCGTCGCCGTCGCCGCCTCTCGTCGGTTTGAGCACTCATGCGCCGGACCAGGCCGCGCGCGCGCTGGACGCCGGGCCGGCCTACATCGCCGTCGGCCCGGTTTACGCCACCGGGACAAAGCCCGGAGCGCGGCCAGTGACGCTGGAGTATGTGCGCTGGGCGGCGGCGCAGGTGAAGATTCCGTGGTTCGCCATCGGGGGCATCCACCTGGGAAATCTGGAGGAAGTATTGCGGGCGGGAGCCGAACGGATTTGTGTGGTGTCGGCCATCCTCAACGCGCCGGACATCGCGCAAGCCTGCCGGGAATTTAAGAAAAGGTTGCAGGCTGGACAAACTTCGTTGCCTATTGCACCTTTGAGTTAAGACCCTGATTATGAGTCATCCTATTTATCGAGTGACCGCCTTGGAGCATCTGGAACCGTACACGTTGCGGGTCGGTTTTGACGATGCCACCGAGCAAGTCATCCATTTCCTGCCAGTGCTGGCTGGCGCTCTCTATGGACCTCTGCGCGATTTGACCTTATTCGAGCAGGTGCGGATTGATCCGGAGGCCCATACGCTCGTCTGGCCCAATGGCGCGGATTTCGATCCGGAGACGCTCCACGACTGGCCGCGATATGCCGATGCGTGGCTCGCCCGCGTCCGCCAGTGGTCGCTAAACCTGGCTGATCTGCCGGGTCAAATTGCGCATTAATTGCATTTTCTCCCGACTTCGGCGCCTGGCGGAGCAATACGTTAATGTTGGTTCGTCATACTTGAATATTGAATTGATACCATGAGCGTCTTAATTGTTGGCTCGACGGCGCTGGACTCGATCAAGACACCGAAGGCGGAAAAACCGCGGCTGCTCGGCGGATCGGCCAGCCACGCGGCGGTGGCGGCCAGTTTTTTCGCGCCGGTCCGCCTGGTGGGGATCGTGGGCGATGATTTTCCCGCGCGCTACCTGAATCTGTACCGCAAACATAAGATTGACCTGGAAGGCCTGCAGATCGCGCCGGGCAGGACGTTTCACTGGTCGGGCGAATATGAAGTCAATATGAATCATCGCCGGACCCTGGCCACCGAGCTGGGCGTTTTTGAAACCTTCCTCCCCCGGCTGCCGGAATCGTACCGGGACAGCCCGTTTGTTTTGCTGGCCAACATCGCGCCCGCGTTGCAGGGCCACGTCCTGGACCAGATGCGCCGGCCGAAATTTGTGGTGGCGGACACGATGGATTTGTGGCTGAACATCGCCCTGGCCGATCTGCTCAAGCTGCTCCAGCGGGTGGATGGTTTTGTGCTCAATGAGAGCGAAGCGCGGCAATTGGCGCAGGAGGACAACTTGGTGCTGGCCGCCAAAAGGATCCACCGTCTCGGCCCCAGGCATGTTATTGTCAAGAAGGGCGAACATGGCGCGATCCTCTCTTCGGGGGGCAAGCTTTTCCTTTCACCCGCCTTCCCGCTGTCACGCGTGGTGGATCCGACGGGAGCGGGCGACTCCTTCGCCGGGGCCATGATGGGCTGGCTGGCCGCCGCGCGCGGCCCGGTCCAGGCCAATCTGCGCCGCGCCCTGGTTTACGGCAGCGTGGTGGCGTCGTTTTGTTGCGAGGGCTTCGGTCTGGCCGGCACGACGCGCGCCAGCCGGGCGGCCATCGAAAAACGGGCCGGGGCCTTGCGGGGGCTGACCCGGTTCTGAGGATGCGTCAATACTGCCGTTCAGTCCAGCAGGCTCCGGTAGGCCCGGGGGATGAGGCTGATATCGGTCGAGGCGTTGGAATGGATGATTTCCCCCCGGCTGGCGGATTCCACGTCGTCTATATAGTGATACTCGCCGCCGTTGTCTCTCCACATTTCCCGGATCTCCGTTCGATTGGTCACGACCGGAAGCACGCCGTCAAAAGGATCCGAGGGGAGCTTCCGGGCCTTGTCCAGTTGTTCCGGGGAAAAGACGCCGCCCAATTCCTTCCACATTTGCGCGCGCAAGGCCTTCACGCGCGCCACATCCGCCTCCGCCAGGGGCTTGACCGTGACATGGACATGGCCGGCCGCATCCCTGGTATGGGAGACATAGTTGCTGTGGATCTGTGAAAAATCCTGGCCGGCGGTATGAATAATGGCATTGACCACCTGGACCTGGTCCGGGCTGAGTTGCAAATTCGTCACCGCCCGCGGCGCCAGGCTCGGCCCTTCCAGCGTGTTGGTAAAAAAACCAGCGTCAAAACCAGAGCCGAAACCGCGGCCAAAACCAGGGTTGGGGCCGCGGGCGAAAGCTCGCGGCGCGCTATTGGTAACGGTACGGGTAATGATCTTGGGATTGGCCAGATTATGGAAAAGGGCGTAAGCCAGACCGGCGATCAGGACCAGCGCGCACAGCATGGCCACTTGATAGACCACGGCCATTTTCCGGCTGCGGACGGCGGCGGTGGCCGGGGCGGAAAGAGTCTCCACCTGGGTGAGGATTTCGCCGGCCTGCTGGTAGCGGCGGTCCGGTTCCTTTTCCAGAGCGCGCAGCACCACTTGGTCCAGGCGCGCGTCCGTGTGGGCTTTTTGCGAAGGAAGCGGGAAGCGGCCCAGGGGCAGTTCGCCGGTCAGCATTTCATAAAAAATGACGCCCAAAGAATAGAGATCGGCCCGCTGGTCCACCTCCGACGGCCGCTCGATTTGTTCCGGGGCCATGTATTGCGGCGTGCCCATCAGGCCGGTGGCCAGGGTCAGGGCCGGGAGCCGCTGGCCGCCGGGTCCAGCCAGCTTGGCCAGGCCGAAGTCGGCCATTTTCACCCGCCCCTTCTTGTCCAGTATAATGTTGGCCGGCTTGAGGTCCCGATGCACGATCCCTTCATCGTGCGCAAACTGGAGCGCGTGGCATATTTCCACCACGATGCGCTGGGCTTCGGGCGGTTTGAGTTCCTTGCGCTGGATGAGCGTGTGCAGGTCCACGCCGTCCACGTACTCCATCAGAAAATAGTAATAAGGGCCGGCGCGGCCAAAATCATAAACGGAGACGATGTTGGAATGGTGCAGCCGGGCCAGGGCCTTGGCCTCGCGGGAAAACCGTTCCGCAAAGGCCGGCTGGGAACTCAGCTCCGGGGCCAGGATTTTCAGGGCGACCAGGCGGTCCAGGTTCAGTTGCCGCGCCTTGTAAACCATGCCCATCCCGCCGAAGCCGAGCAGTTCGTAGATTTCCAGTTGCGGAAAAAACTCGGCGATCTGGGCGGCCGTCGGCAGCGAAGACGGCGCGGGGCCGGGCGCCGTCTGGGCCGAAGCGATGCCGGTGGGCGTGCGCTGGCAACTGGGGCAGAGCAATCCCGCGGCGTCCGCCGTCAGCGGCGCCTGGCATTGAGCACATAGCCGGTGGGTGTCCATCGTCAGCACTTCATCTGTACAGAGGCGCAAGCCGGGAAAAGGTTACGACATTCGCGCCAGCCGTTCCCCGGCGTCCGGCCGGCCGAGGCGGCGGCCCGCGAGTCAGATCTGGAAATCCAGGTTCGTCCCGGGCTTGATTTTATTTGTGACATTGACATCGTTGTTATCGAAAGTGACCAGGGAATGGGGGGGCACGCTGTGGGTCAGGAAAACGCTCGCGCCGATGGTGGTGCCCTCCCCAATGACCGTTTCGCCGCCCACAATGGTGGCGTTGGCGTAAATGGTGACGTGATCCTCCACGGTGGGGTGGCGTTTGCGCCCGCGCAGCGACTGGCCGCCGGCCAGGGAGCGGGCCACCAGGCCCACGCCCTGGTACATTTTGACGTGCCGGCCAATCTCGGCCGTTTCGCCAATGACCGTGCCGGTGCCATGGTCAATAAAAAAATGCGAGCCGATGCGCGCGCCGGGATGCAGATCCATCCCCGTGCGGCTGTGGGCCCACTCGGTCATGATGCGGGGGATGAGCGGGATTTTTTCCCGGTAAAGCTCGTGGGCCAGACGCTGCACGGCGATGGCCTCAACGAACGGATAAGCCACAATGACTTCCTCCTTGCTCAAGGCGGCCGGATCGCCCTGGTAGGCGGCTTCGGTGTCGGTGTTCAATATCTCGCGCAGTTGCGGCAGCTTGCCCAGGAAGCCCAGGGCCAGGGCGCGGGCCGTGGGGCGCAAGTCTGGCGGGCCGGCGCCTTCAGGAGGGGCGTATTCCAGGCTCTTGCAGATTTCATCCTCCAATCTTTCCGAAATCGAATCCATCAAAGTGGCCGTCAGGACTTTCAACTCGGAGGAATGGATGGAATGCTCGTCGAAGAAGCCGGGGAACAACAGGCGCAACAAATCCAGGGTGATGGCGGCGATGGCGGTCTTGGACGGCAGGTTCTTGCCGTCCACATGATTGATCCCGCCGACGCCGGCATACGAGGCGATCAACTGATCGGTTAATGCGGTGACCGTGTGGTTCACGCAAGGATTATCCGGCAGCCCACGGCGAAAGGCAAGCGGGGAGCAATGCGCCCTTCTCGGAAGGCTGGGCGGGTCCTCGATCCGAAACTCGATTTCCTGGCAAAAAGTCACGGCCCAGACCGGACATTTCATACCCGGCGACTTTTTGGCTGGGTGGCACAGGCGGCCGGCCTGTGCCGGTCGGCGGCTTGCCGGCCGGAACCGGGAATGGCGGAGTGGTGGAGTGATGGAGTGATGAATGGATGACGGGGCTGGGATCGGCCAACGGCGATTTCGGGGAGCGCGCGCGTCCCGCGCGCCGTGTTGGGCGTCCCGCCAAACACAGTCCCGCCGCTAAAATTGAACAGAAAGGCGCGGAGTCAACAGAGAGCGTAGCGGCGTTCGGCAGAGCGCCGCAAACATGGATTACTGCGGGTTGGCGAGGTAGAAGCGCGAGGGGAACAAGGGAGCGTTGGTGTCCAGGAATTGCACCGTGCCGTTGGTGTCGGCGGTGTTGGTGCCGAGGTCCTGCCAGGTTTGGAGATTGGTGCTGGCCTGGAAAACGAAGTTCTCCCCGGCAGCGCCCACAGCTTGCACCAAGAAGGCCCCGTTCGCCTGCTTCTTCAGAAACGGTCCGGGCGCGTATTTGATGGTGACCATCTCGGTGCCCCCGCCCGCCACCGTCTCATACCCAGTAACATAAACATTGCCGCTGGCATCCACCGCAATCGCGCTCGGCTCGTCATCGCCGTTGCCCGGGCCATTATACCTCTGCAACCAGAGTTGGTTGCCATTGTTGTCATATTTGATCGTCACAATGTCGTTGCCAGAATTTGTTCCGGGCGAGTACCCTGTCACATAGACGTTATTCCATAGGTCAATTGCGATAGCCGTACCAACGGAGACACCATTATCAGGTTGTGGATAATCATTTGTCCAAAGACATAGCCCACCCGCATTCAGCTTGAAACTCTCGTACGAATAATTGTAGGGATGCGCTACCTCCTGCGAACTATAACCTTGTCCTGTCAATAGTACATTATTGGAGGTGTCCAACGCCAAACCATGTGCTATGCCAAGCCGGACATCCTCAGTCATTGAGGGATCATTATAATATGGATAGGAGGAATGCCACAGCTCCGTTCCAGTCTCGATGTCGTACATGATCGTAATATAACCGAGAACGTCCGCAGGAATTGCGTTATAAACGAGAATGAAATTCCCCGAGCTGCTAACTGTACCGGCTATGACATTGACAGGCGAACCACCATAGGCCGCGCTCCACTCACCGTCGGAGCTCCTCCACAGTTGATTCCCATTGGCATCGTATTTAACGGTGACCGCGTTGCCCGTGACCAGGTCATTGCCGTTGATGTCCAATGCCATGCCGGCGGGTTGGGCGGATGGGAAGTTTGTGGAATCATAGCGCGCCACCCAGACTTGGCTGCCGTTGGGGGCGTATCGAATCGTGGCATAGCCGAGGTTGGAATTGCTGTTTTCCGAAAAGCCGGTGACGTAGATGTTCCCGGCAGGATCGAGGGCCATTTTGACGGCCTGATGATTGCCGTTGGTTATGCCGTTGTTGTACCTGGCGACCCATGCCTGTTGAATTTGCGCTGGAGCGGAAGAGCTGATCAAGCCAGAGAGAAGGCACAAATGGAACCGCCAGGAGCACAGCGCGGCCAGCCGCAACCGAATCGGGAATTGCCCGCAGCTCACGCCTCCACCTTCGCCAACGCTGCGTCGGACAAGGATTAACGCAGATAACGCGTTTTTGAACAGGAGGGCGCGGAGAGAACGGAGAAAAAACTCTGTGTTCTCTGTGGCCCGTTTCATAAAACTGGCCTGGAAAACTGTCCATCGCCCGGGAAATAGCCGGAAGAAGACAACACCCTTGCGTCCATCCTCGGAAAGCCCCCAAAACTTCGCCAAAACCGGATTAAGAAAAAATAACCTCACAACGCCGTTCCGCGGCGGGCGCAAACAATGCGCCCCCCCGCCAAAATCGAACCACTGGCGCAAATTACTTGATATAGCCAAATTTACCATAAGCCTGATTTATGGTCAAGGGCTTCCTTGATTCTTAAATTCGGAAACTGACATTCGGGAAAAAACCGGGGCCGCTCTAAAGTCTGGAAAGCTTTGCCGCCACCATCGCACGTCGGCGGCAAAAAAGTTGGCGGCGGATTGCCATCCGCCGCTACACCTGCGCACCGTAGCGGCTTTCGGCAGAAAGCCGCTGAATTTCCATGCCCCTGGCGGTTGAGAGGCAACCTTTGAGCAGCCCTGGGAAAAAACGCCCGGCCGCGCTTTCAACTGTCGCGCTTTCAACTTGCCCCGGCCGCCCGGGGCGGGCAGATTGGGCGGCAGATGATTGCCGCGCTAAGAGCATTTCTGTTGCTGGCCTTCTGGGCCGGCCCGGCCCTAGCCGGAGTCAACGGCTTGGAACGCCTCCCCGTCTCCGGGGCGGATTATGTGCGGCTGGGCGAATGGGCGGAGAAAAACGGCCTGACGATGGTCTGGCGCAAAAAGGACGATCCCATTGTCGTGACCAATCCCGCCGCCAGCCTCCGATTCGCGCCCGATTCCCGCAAGGCGCAAATGAACGGCGTGACGGTTTCGCTCTGCCTGCCGGTGATCAACCGCAATGGCGTCCCGTGGATTTCGCTGGCGGATGTCGAGACAACCTTGCAGCCGGTGTTGTTTCCGCTGAAGTCGCGCGCGCGCGTTCAAACCGTATGCCTGGACCCCGGCCACGGCGGCAGCGACAAGGGGGAGATCGCGGGCGACAACTTTGAAAAGAAATATAATTTGCTGCTGGCCCAGGCCGTGGAGAAACTTTTGCAGGCGGAGGGTTTCAAGGTCGTTCTTACCCGCACCAACGATGTCTTTGTGGATCTGGCGGGGCGCCCGGCCATCGCGGCCAGGGCGGGCGCCGACCTGTTTGTCTGCCTGCATTACAACTCCGGTCCCTCCTCGCTCCGCGGAATCGAAGTCCACTGCCTGCCTCCGGCCGGAATGAAATCCAGCAACGCCGGCGGCGGACGCGGCAGCGAGCCGGCTTACCCGGGGAACGCCCAGGACAGCCGCAACATCCTCCTGGCCTATCAAGTCCTCAAAGCCATCACCTCCGTCCTGCCGTTCGAGGACCTCGGAGTCAAGCGGGAGCATTACAAGGTTCTCAAAGAGGCGCCCATGCCCGCCATCCTCATCGAGGGCGGCTTCATGACGGACCCGCAGGACGCGAAAAAGATTTACGACGCCGATTTCCGCCAGCGCATGGCCCGGTCCATTGTGGATGGCATTATCGCCTATAAAAAAGCCGTGGAGGAAAGCGGCCCGGTGGCCGCTTCGGGAAGTTTGCCGGTCAAACCGCCGGGCCGCGCCTCCCCGGCGCGGAGCCGGGATTAGGAAAAAACTCAACACATAAGCCAGGGCGGTTTTCCGCCTGATCACGGAGGGAAGACAGTCTGGTAAACGGCGCGGATGCCGGCGCGGATTTGCTCCAGCTCCTTCATGAATTCCGCCGCGCCGCCAAAACCGCAACGCACGGCGACGCGATAGAGCGGCGCGTCCTCGTCGGGCAATTCGGTTTCCGGCTCAAAACTCCAGAGGCGGAGGATGCCTTCGATGCGGCGCAGCCGGGCATAGTTCTGGAGCAGGGATTGGCCGCCGGCGGGGGGCAGCAGGCCCTCCTCCACGGCGCGGCGCAAGGCCCGCAGGGTGTTAGGCTCCAGCCAGCCAGCAGTCAAACAAAATGTCTGCGCCAAAAATTCCGCGTCCATCAGCCCGCCCGCGCCCGTTTTGATGGCCAGATGGTCCCGGCCCGGCGCGGTGCGCTCCTGGACGGTGCGCGCGCGCATGCGGGCGATCTCCGTCTTCCACCCCGGGTTGAAGGCGGCCAGGCCCGTCTGCCTTTTGGCGGCGGGGGAGGAAGGAAGAACAAAACCGGCGGCGACATTTTGCGGGGTGAAGTTGGCCAGCGCGGCGGCCAGTTGCTGAAACTGCGCGCCGAGGGTCATGTCGCCGGCGATGGGGCGGGCGCGCGTCAGGGCCTGGATTTCCCACAGGGCGGCGCGCCGGCGGTAGTACTCCTCGCAGGCGTCCAGGGTGTTGACCAGCAGGCCCTTTTCGCCGTCGGGACGCAACCGTGTGTCAATGCGAAAAACAAGGCCCAGGTCGGTCGGGCGCGCCAGCAGATCCATCACCGCGGCCGCCAGGGGCTGGCAGGCGGGGAGGTTCCTCGCGCCGGGCGGGGCCACAAACAGGACATCCAGGTCCGAGCCGTAGCCCGCCTCGGCTCCGCCCAATTTGCCCAGGCCGATAATGCAGAACGGGGCCGCCGCCAGGCCGTGCCGGCGGCAAACCACCTCCAGCGCGTATTGCAGGCAGGCGGCGGCCAGCGCGGACAGTTCCAGGAGGTTTTGCTCGAAATCGGCCAGGCCCAAAATGTCGCGCAGGCCGATGCGCATCAATTCGGCTTCATGGTAGCGGCGCAGCCAGCGGAATTGATCCGGGTCGTCCAGGCCGTAGCGCAGGTCGTGGAGGGTTTCCCCGGTGGTTTTCTGGCGGCCCAGGCGGCCGCTGGCTTCCAACTCGTCCACCAGGTCGGGGGTGCGGATGGCTCTTTCGGCTAGAAACTCGGAACGATCAAACAGGAGCAGCAGCAGCTCAAAAAGGGAGGGCTTGTGCGTCCACAGTTCGCACAGCATGGCGCGCGCTCCGTAGGCCTCCATAAAGCTTTGCAGCCGCACCATCACCCGGTCGGGATCGGACAGCCGCGGCCGGGCGGCGGGGGCGGGGCCGGCTTCCGGCGGGCACAGCGCGAAAAACTTCGGCAGCAGCCCGCGGGCCAGTTCGGACGTGCGGGTGGAGACATGAACATAGCCCGGCCCGTTGACGAACATTTCGACCATGCGCAACGCCCGGTCCACATCGCGGAAATGATGCCGCGCCAGCCATTCCTTCCAGGCCGCTTCCTCCGCGAAGTCCCCGGGCAGCGCCGACAATTTGGCCGGTTCCCCGCCGCCCAGGATTTTTTCGTAATTGCGGCGGATGAGCCGGGAATGGGCCTGGCGGGCGGACTCAAATGTTGACAGGGACTCAAATCCCATCAGGCGGGCCAGGCGCTCCCGGTCGTGGCGCGCGGCGGGCAGGGTGTGGGTTTGGCGGCCGGCCTCCATCTGCAAACGGTGCTCCACGTCGCGCAAAAACAGGTAGTCTTCGGCCAGTTGCCGGGCGTCCTCGGCGGAAAGGAGGCGGTAGGCGGCCAGTTTTTCCAGGGTGGGCACGGTGGCGGCCCCCTGGAGAAAGGGCAGGCGTCCGGCGTGGAGAAGCTGCAAAGTCTGGGCGATGAACTCCACTTCCCGGATGCCGCCGCGGCCCAATTTGACGTTGCGATCCAGTTCGCCCGGCTTGACGACTTCGTTCTCCAGGCGGGATTTCATGGCGGTGACATCGCGGAACACGCTTTCCCCCAGCGAGCGGGGATACCGGAAGGGCTGGATCATTTCCAGGAATTCCGCGCCCAATTCCGCGTCGCCGGCGACGGGGCGCGCCTTGATGAGCATCATGCGCTCCCAAGTCTGGCCCCATTGCGCGTAAAAAGTTTCGAAACTGCCGAGCGATCGGACCAGCGGGCCGGCCGGGCCTTCCGGACGCAAGCGCACATCCACGCGGTAGAGCGCTCCCTGTGGGGTCAGCCGCGTCACCTCGGCGATCATGCTTTCGGCCAGCCGCGTGAAAAAGACATGGCTGGCCAGGCTCTTGCCGGCTGGTTCGCGGGGGCGCGGCCGCGTTTTGAAAAGATGCCCCTCCTCGCTATAGACAAACATAACGTCCACGTCGGAACTGTAATTCAGTTCCTGCCCGCCCAGTTTGCCCAGGCCCAGGACGCAAAACTGCGTGGCCTGCCAGCGGCCGTCGGCGGCGGCATGGAACGGCTGGCCCAGACGCCGGGTGAGCGGTTGCAGGCAAAGGCGAAAAACCGCGTCCAGACAGGCATCGGCCACGTCGGAGATTTCGCGGGTGATTTCCAGCGTCCCGCCGAGACGGGCCAAATCGCGCGCGGCGATGCGCAACATTTCGCGCCGTTTGAATTCGCGCAGTTTGGCGAAGGCGGGTTGGATCTCGTCGCGGTCCAGCGATGGCTTGAGCCATTGCTCGATTTCCCGGCGGAAGCCCTGCTCGCGGCGGGGATGTTGCAACGCGCCAGGCTCCAGCAGCGGGGCCAGCCATTCCGGATGCGCCGCGAGCAACTCGCCCGCCCATTGCGAGCCGGCCAGCAGCGCGGCCAGGATGCGCGCCCGCTCGGCGGAAGGCTTTTTGAGGAGTGGGGCCGCCTCGGTTTCCCGCAAACGGGCGAGGCCGGCGCCGGCCCGTTGCGGGTCGGCGCACGCTTCAATTGCTTTATTCAGCGTTTGCGGCTGCATGGCAGCAATGTAAGGTTTGGCCCCAAAACTGCAATCCAAGCCCCCGCCCCGCGTCGCTTCCGGGAAGCACCCCCTCCTGTAGCGGCGGTCTGTGACCGTCGCCCATCAGCATTTTTCCCCCTGCGGGACCTCAGCGGCGGGACGCCGCCGCCACAATCCGCGTGCCGCGCGCCGCCCCCGCGCCCCGCATCAGAGACTCCCGTTCACTCCTGAACAGGAAAGCCCCGTTCTCTGAATGGGGTTAGAAACAGAGCTATGCGGGAACGAATCATCCAGACAGTGGTTTCGGCTCAGGACAGTCGTTGCCCAGCGTTTTTTGACTCTGATTCTGGCGCTTGTGTAGCGGCATCCCGGCCATTTTGGAGGATTGAGAAATGGTCATTGAGAATTGGTCAATGGCAATTGAAAACCGATTCCCCAATTGCTCAATTGCCAGTTACAGATTTTCAATTTTCAATTCTCAATCGCCTTCCGAGGCGCGCTTTCAGGGCGCCATCCGATAATATTTGAATTGCGCCTCAATCTCACACGTTGTTTTTGCGCGGAACCTAAATGTCGGCCAGCCGCCCGGTGGAGTCGCCAAAACGGTCCATTTTGTTGGCGCCAATGCGGTCCAACATGCTCAGGTAGAGATTGCTCATCGGGGCGTCCGGTTGCTTGATGAAGCGCCCGGGGGCAAGAGTGCCGCCGCCCGAGCCTGCCAGGATGATCGGCAGGTCCACATGGGTGTGACGGTTGCCGTCGGAGTTGCCGCTGCCATAGACAATCATCGAGTTGTGCAGAAGCGAGTTGCCATCCACGTCCCTGGTGTTCTCCATTTTTTCGAGGAAGTAGGCCAGTTGCTTGACGTACCAAAGGTCAATCTCGGCCACTTTCTTGACTGTCTCCGGAATGTTGCGGTGATGCGAAAGGCTGTGGTGGCCCTCGGTGATGCCGATCTCCGCGAAATCGCGATTGCTGCCGTCGCCGGAAATCATGAAGGTGGCCACGCGCGTGCTGTCGGTCTGGAAAGCCAGGTGGAGCATGTCGTACATGAGCCGGACATACTGGGTGAAGCTGGCGGGAATGCCCTCCGGCGTGTCCACGTCGGGGCTTTGCGCGCCCGTGCGGGTTTTTTCCGCGCGCTCGATGCGCTGCTCGATGTCGCGGACGCTGGTGAGGTATTCGTCCAGTTTGTCCTGGTCGCGCCCCGACAGGTCCCTGGCGAGGGCGCGGGAGTCGCTTTGGACGAAATCCAGGACGGAGCGCTGTTGCTGCTGGCGCAGAAGGAGGTTTTGCTTGCGCTCGCCGCGCGCCCCGGCGCCAAAGAGCCGTTCAAAAAGCAGGCGGGGATTGACCTCGGGCGTCATTGGGGTGGTGGGGGAACTCCAGGCCAGGTTATGCTGATAGACGCAGGCGTAGCCGGTGTCGCAGGCGCCGAAGTTCTGCACGATGTCGCAGGAAAGTTCCAACGAGCGGAAGGGCGTGATCAGGCCGATCTGCTGCGCCATGATCTGGTCAATGGAAATGCCGGCGTGGAAATCGTTGCCGCCGGTTTTCTTGATGCGCACCCCGGTGAGGAAAGTGCCGTTGGCGCGCGCATGGTCGCCGCCGCCATCGGCGCCGGAAGTGGCGGAAAGATCGGTCAAGCCGCCGAAAACCTGGATTTTGTCCTTGAGCGCGGCGAGCGGCTCCATGGTTTTGTTCAGCGCGTAATCCTTGCCCTGGCCGGACGGCAGCCAACTGGCAGGGATCGCGCCGTTGGGAAAATAAACGAAGGCGGCGCGCAGCGGCGCGCCGCTGGCAGTGGTGGCGCGCAACGCGCCGGCATCGGCCTCGGCGGCCAAAAGGCCGGGTGGCACAATGGATTCCATCGCCGGCAGCGCGAGGCAGACCCCGAGGCCGCGCAGGAACCGGCGGCGGTTTAACAGAGTGGTTTGGGCGGTGGTGCTAGTTGGGTTTGGATTCATGGAGTGGGGCGGGTTGCGGCGCCAGGGCGGTGGTCCTGGCGCCTGGGTTGACGGGATTGACGTTGGGGCGGCGTTTTTGAAAGGGAGCGGATTCCACGACGCCCAGCAACAAGGCGGAGAATCTGCCATCTTCGCGCTCCAGGCTGGCAACGATTTTGTCCACCGTGGGCGCATCATAGTATTCCAGGCCGCGGCCCAGGGCGTAGGTCAGGAGTTTTTCCGTGAGGGTGCGATAGAACTCGGCGCGATGGCCGGTGACGAGGATTCGCTTCAATTCGCGGATGTCGGCGAACGATTCGCCCGACATCAATTGGCCCGAGGCGTCCACGGCCTGGCCTTGCTCGTTGGTGCGCCACAGGCCCAGGGCGTTGAAGTTTTCCAGGGCAAGTCCCAGCGGATCCATGCGGTTGTGGCAGGAAGCGCACAGCGGTTCCTGGCGGTGGAGGGCCAGGGCTTCGCGCTGGGAAGGCACATGGTCCTGTATCTTTTTCACCGCTTCGTCCAGCGCGGGAACATCCGGCGGGGGCGGCGGGGAGGGCGCGCCGAGGATGTTTTCAAGAATCCATTTGCCGCGCTTGACAGGCGAGGTGCGCACCGGGTCGGAAGTGACGGCGAGGACGCTGCCCAGGGTCAACACCCCGCCCCGCGGGTCGTCCGGCGGGAGCATGACCTGGCGCATTTGCGGCCCGGCGACATTGGCGATGCCGTAATACTTGCCCAGCGTTTCGTTGAGAAAGGTATAATCGCTGGCGATCAGTTCCAGGACGCTGCGATTGCTGCGCGCCACATAATCAAAGTAGGCCTCGGCCTCCTGTTTCAAGGCCTCGCGCTGGGCGGTGGTCAACGATTGGGTGGTTTGGATGCCCTCGCGGGCCAGAATCTCAGGGCGGTTGATCGAAGCCTGGAGCACTTCGCGCGACTGCAGCCATTGCCCGGTGAAGTTTTGAACCAACGCTTTGGCGCGCGGGTCGGCGAACATCCGCGTCACTTGCGCCTCCAGATTCCGGCGCAGTTTGCCTTCGCTGGCGAGTTGGAACAATTCATCGTCCGGCATCGTGGACCAGAGAAAATAGGAGAGACGCGAAGCCAGCGCGTACTCGTCCACATCCGCGAATGGCTGGCCCGGAGCGGGCGGCTCCGCTGTTTCGACGCGGAAGAGGAATCGCGGCGCGGCGAGCACGGCGACCATCGCCCGCGACACGCCTGTCTCAAAGGTGTTTCCCGGCACGGTGTAGGTCTTCTCGGCGATGTCCGCCAGTTGATCCACCGTCTGGCTGCTGACCGGGCGGCGAAAGGCTTTGGTGGCGAACCGGGTGAGCACTTCGCCCGCGTAAGCGCGGCGTCCGGCGGGGTCTTCCGGCGGCATGTCGCGCGTGAAAAACCGGTCGTAGCCGGGCGGGTTGACCCAGTCGTTGGTCGCCAGCGGTCCGTACACCGAGACGGTCAGAATCTTGTAATCCATCTTCGTCGTCTTCTTCAGGTCCAGGAATACGGGGGCAATGGCGAAGGAGATGTCGTGATCGCCTTTCTCCCAATGGAGCGGCCGTTCATCGGTGTAGAACTCGCAGTCGTACCAGATATACTCTTGGTGGAAGAACTCCTGGCCGTCGGTTTTGATGGAAATGGTGCAGTGCTGCTTGTCCGGTTTGGCGGTGCCGTCCACCATCGTATAAATCTCGACCCGGTAGTCGCCGGCCACCCGCGCGTTAAAGCGGCGGCTGACCACCCGGTTCTCGTAAAAGTCCATCGGATCGCCGTTCTTGGAGCCGTCGGCGGTGAGGAACTCCTTGCCGGTGGCGAATTGCAGCGTGAGCGCGCGGGGGGTGACCGGCACGGATTTGTTGACAACGAATTGCGCGGCCTCCAGGAACTTCTCCATGCGCATGGGCGAGAGGGATTGAACTTCCCCAATGGTGTCGAAGCCGTAGCCGACATCGTCGGCCGGGAAGGCGGCCTCGGTGTCGTAATCCAGGCCCATCAGGTCGCGAATGGTGTTGCGGTACTCCGTGCGGTTGAGGCGGCGGATGGTGACCCGGCCGGGATCCAAGTGCTGCGGATCAAGGCCAAAGGCGGCGAATTCGATCCATTGGTCGAGCGTCTGCTGCGCGTCGGGCGGCAGGCGCTTGTGCTTCGGGGGCGGCGGCATGAGGCCGGCGCGGGTGTTCTTGAGCACTTTCTGCCAGAGTTCAGGATTGTGCAAAATCTGATCCTCGGTCTTTAACATGTCGAAGGCGACATTGGCCCGGCTCTCCCCGTCGCCGTGGCAGTCGTAGCAATGCTCTTCCAGGATGGGTTGAATCTTCTGGTGAAACTGCGCCAGGGCCAGGTCTTGGGAGGACGCGGAGGAGACGCCGGCGTCGGCGGCTATTGTTGGGAGAGCGCAGCCCGCCACGGCGCAGAACAAGGCGGCCATCACGCCGGGCAACCTCGCGCGGCCCATCGCGCCCGCCTTGCCGGCCGTGATTTCAATTCGAGGACGCATCTTGCCATTCAAACTACATTAGGGGCCTGCAAGTTGCAAGTTAGAATCTATTATTAAAAACGCCGCATTTCTTGCCCTCACCGCAAACCGTCAGAGTCGCTCCTTTTTGCGAAGATTTTGCCACGGATGGCACGGAACGAATTTATTTCAAATTAAGACACTGCCAGTTTTCCTGGTGCTTCGACGTTATTTGTGGGTTCGGTAAGATGGGAGGCTTGGCTCGGCAGGAGCCTCGCCCTACCCAGCCGGGGATGGCAGGGCGAGCCGCCCGGCGAGCCATCTTTGCCCAGGGCCTTTCCCGTTACTTGGCTGCCGGCTTGTAGTCCTTCCACAGCCATTCCAGGGCTTCGGGCAGGGTTTGTTGTTTCACGCCGCCGTCGGTGTGCCCGGCGTTGCGGGCAAAGACAAACTGGTAATGATAGCCCTGGGCGGCCAGCGCCTTGGCCATGTTCTCATTGGCGGCGACCCAGTCGTGCATGTTATCGCGCATGACATTCGGATTCAACAGGTCCCGGTCGCCGACTTCCATCCAGATGCGCAGCGGCTTGGCCGGGTTGTCCGGGATGAGGTGTTCATGAAATTCCCACGCGCCGTGCGGAGTCCCGGCATTGTACGGCCACTGCTGGTTGACGTAGGTGCCGGAATAGGTCAGAACGCGGTGGTAGAGGTCAGGATGATACCACGCCATGATGAAGGCCGCGGAACCGCCGGAACTGCCGCCCATCGTGGCGCGGCCATCGGGATCTTGGGTCAACTTCACATTGCATTTGCTTTGCACGAGCGGCAGCACCTCTTTCTCGACGAACTCCGCATACAGCCCGGACATGGTGTCGTATTCCAGTCCGCGCTCGCTGCCCTGGGCGTCGCCGCCGCCATTGCCGATGGAGATGCCAATCATCACCGGCACGCGGTGGCCGGCGATCAGATTATCCAAAGCCGTGAACAGCGCCCGGTCGGGTCCGTCCGCCCCGACGATGAAAGGCGCGGCCGTGCCGGGGACATATTGCTTGGGCACATAAACCGCCACCCGGCGCGTGTAGGGAGCCGGGTGGCTGGTGCTCACCACCAATTTGACGGGGTTGGCGGGATCCACCACGCCAAAAGTATTCGGCTCGCGGGCGATGCCGGGATAAATTTTGCTGTCCGCCGAACTCATGGTGAAGTCATAGACCGTTCCCTGCGGCACCCCTTCCTGGGCGGTCATTTCCGGGGCGCGTTTGTGAGTCGGGCCAAGGATGAAGTTTCCGTCCGCATCCGGCGGCGGGTTGGCGCCGTCGGGCAGCTCCCTGGCCGTGACAAATCCTGGTGTGTTCGGGTCGCGGGCGGGCGGTGTTGGGCGCGTTGGGCGCGCCGCCGCCGGCGGTGTGGAACCCGGCGTCTGGGCCAACGCCGGAGTTGCGCCAGCCATCAGGCCGATCCAGAAGGCCAGGCGCCATAGTTTCGTATTCATGGCATCAACCCGGGGTGGCATTTATTTCGCCGGTTCCACGGGGTAGCCCTTCCAGACAAATTCCAGGGCTTGCGGCAGCGTTTGGGCGATCACCTTGCCGTCGGTGTGGCCGGCGTTTTTGGCGTAAATCAACTGGTAGTGATAGCCTTTGGCTTTGAGAACATCCGCCATGCGGATGTTGGCGATGAGCCAGTTGTGGAAACCGGAGGAGGCGGAAGTCGCGCCATTGTCATTCTGCCCGACCTCCAGCCAGACGCGCAACGGCTTGGCCGGGCTTCCCGGGATCAGGTGCTCGTGGTATTCCCACGCGCCGTGCGGGGAGTCGTCGTCGGCATGTTGGTTGACATAGGTGCCGGAGTAGGTCACCACGCGGTGATACAGCTCCGGATGAAACCACGCCATGGTGAACGCCGCCGAGCCGCCCGAGCTGCCGCCCAGCGTCATGCGGCCCTCCGGGTCCTTGGTCAGCGTCACGCCGTAGTCTTTTTCCACCTTGGGCAAAATTTCCGCCTCAATAAACTCGGCATTTTTGCCGGAAACCGTGTCGTATTCAAGGCCGCGCTCGCTGCCGCCGCCGTCCCCGCCGCCATTGGCGATCATCACCGCGATGATGGCCGGCAGGCGATGGCCGGCGATCAGGTTGTCAAGAATGTTAGGCAGTTGATTGTTCCTCGCGCCATAGGCATCCGCCGACACGATGACCGGGGCAGGCGTGCCGGGGACATACTGGCTGGGAATATAGACCGTCACCCTGCGGGTGGGCGTGGCGCCGCGCATGCCGGCGCCGGGATAAAACTTGCTGTCGGCTTCGTTAATCGTGAAGCTCTCCACCCTGCCCTTGGGCGCGCCTTCTTTGGGCGTCTGCTCCGGGGCGGGGGCATACGTCGGTCCAATGAAATAATTCCCGTCGCCGGCGCCGGGCGTCCACGCCGGAAGGTCGGCGAGCCTGGCGATCTCCGCCTCATCGGCGGCGCTCAACGGGCCGCCCAGGTTGCCGCGGCCGCGTCTGGCCCCGGCGGGGGCGTTGGTTGGCGCGGGATTGGGGGATTGCGCCGCGTCTTGTGAGAAAGTTGAATCCGCGCCCGACAGCAGGCAGAGCAGCGCGGCGCCACAGGTTATGTTGACAATCTTCATTTTTATCCTTTCACGCGCCAAAGGAATCGCCTGCAGCCAGGCCAAACAACGGCTGGCTGCAATCACGAAACGACAACTGGCTGCGACTTTTGATCATAGTAGCATATCCAGCCGGGGAGGCCAATGCAAAAAAACCGCGTGAAGAACCGCGTGAAGAGGGCTTTTGGGTTCCCTTTCCGCTGCCGAAAGCCTGACGTCACTTCCCGGACCAGGGGGCTTTTTGGCTTCCTCCTGTCCCTTTTTGCAATGCGCTCCGTTGGAATCACGCAATCCAGCGAAGATTTTCTCCGCGGAGGCCTGAGTGCGCGGAGAAACGGCTTTTGACAGGATGAACAGGATGAACAGGATGAACAGGATTAAGAACGGAATCACAAAAGAGAATTCCCATCTTCATCCTGTTCATACTGTTCATCCTGTCAAAATTCAACGGCGTTTATTGGCTTTACCGTTTGGCGAACACGCCCCCGGATAAGCGGAAGTTTCTGCGAAAAAGCCAACTCTGGTCGGAAGATTTCACGGCCAAGCTGTTTTACAACGTCGAGTTCTGGCTTGAACGTCTGCCGAAACTGATCGGCCTTCGTGAGGATAACGCAATTGTAATTCCCAATTCCGGGCTTGACCTCTGCTAATGTCAATACTTATATTACAATCTCATGGGTGACCCCTGCGCGCTCGAACGGGACATCGTTTGCAAGCCTGCTCTTGGTTCAATTTGGCAATAGGGGGAACGGACCATGAGCGCGGCAACCTGTAATGGGTTTGGAAGTCCGGATGCTCCCGGCAGAGAGGTCTGTCAGGATAAAGGGCAAAATGGTCGGAGCGACAGGATTTGAACCTGCGACGTCTTGGTCCCAAACCAAGTGCTCTACCAGGCTGAGCTACGCTCCGGCACGACAGGCCCCCCATCATGGCACAACTCGCCGCCGTTGCAAGGGGAACGGCACCGGATTGGCAATGCGCGCCGCATTTCACTTTTTTGGGTTTTCTTTCTTGGTTCCTCGACATTTTCAGTGGATCTGATCGCGCGATTCCGGCGGAGCGCGCGCGTCCCGCGCGCCGTGTTTGGCGTCCCGCCAAACACATCCGGCCTGCCTTCTCCTTTCGGTCAATCCTCGGAACACTCCAGAGGAGCCAATCTGGGAAGGAGGGGGGCGCGAGACGCGCCTCACAGCGATCGGGACGATCGCGCTCCCCCAATGCCAAATGCATGGTCACTGCCGGAATATCCGCGAATTTTTTCTTCAAAAGTCTATTGACGAATAAACTCTCAGTTTCCCGCGGGAGCGGGCGGCGCGGCCACGGGCCGCTCCAGCGGCAGCCCGCAGGCCGCGCGCAATGGCTTGATTGACTCCCAATACGCGGCATCTTCCAGGCAGAACATGCGCGGGTCCTTGGCCATCTCGGCCGCATTCATTCCACCGCGCCCGCCGCCGCCGCCGCCGCCGCCTCGGCGGGCTGGCGCGGCGGAGGCGTCGGCCGCCACTGCCGGCGTCCGGCTGTCAAACACAGGGCTGCGGGCCGATGCCCACGGCATGTAATAACACCATTTGGGCTGCGTCTTGTAAACGTCCAGCGGGACCGGGCCGCCTTCGCTGACGGCCATCACCTTGCCGTCGGACAGCGCGTTCATCTCGTCATAGTACCGCTGCTCGAAGGCCCCATAACAATCCAACGCCAGAACGTCCACGTATTGCTGGCCGGGAAAGCAATCCACAAACTGGAGGGACGTGCCATTGGGCCGGTCGCAGTTCCAGACCCATATCAGATTGTTCACTTTGTCCACGTTGACCAGCCGGTCGTACATCATGCGAAAATACTGCCGGGTTCCGCGCTCGCCAGGGCGGCCGCCCCACCAGAACCATGTGCCGTTCATTTCATGCGCCGGCCGCCAGAGAACCGGCACATGGGCGTCCTGAAGCTGCTTCAAGTACCCCGCGATGACATCCACCTGGGCGCACCATCTCGTGTTGACAGGCGTGCCGGGCGTGAGCAAGGCCTCCCAATCCGCGTCGCTGAGCCGGCCCTGGACGCTGCTGTTGGCTTTGTCGTCCTGAAAGGTCACCGGTTCATTGGTGGTGGGCCGGACCTCATGCCAGCACATGGCGATGATGGACCCCTTCCGCCATTGTTTGATGAGTTCCTTGACGGTGTTGTCCCTGGCGTAAATCGAGTCAATGTCGCCCGCCTTGGAAAAACCCCAGTCCGATCCATACAACGCCGGCGTCTTGCCGAGGTTGCGGGCGGCGGCGGCGGTGGACAGCTCATGCACGCCGGCGAAATTGTGCTGGCCGATGACGGTGTGCTTGCCGCATATACTGTAAAGATACTTGAGCAGCGCCCGGGCCTCGGGCGTGGCGTTGGGATTGACCGGGTCGTGCTCCGTGATCCAGTCGGCCGGTTGGGCGGGCGGTTTGGGAAGCAGTTGCGCCGCCGGCGCAGCCGTGGCCGCCGGTTGGCCGGCGCCCGCGGGCGCCGCCTGTGCCCGGGCCTGGGACGGCCCCATCCAGCCGCCCACGAAACAGGCCGTCGCGGCCATCCAAAAGACGCTTGAGGAATGCAGAAGTTTCTTTGTTTTCATAGATAAGAATTAGGGTTCTCGCGCCGCCCTTTCCGTGGACGCCGCGCGGGTGAGAAAGAATTGGTTCCTGGTCCCACTCATGATGACCGCATAATGCCAAAAGTGGCCGCCAAGTCAACCGGCGATTTTTCGCCGTGGCTCTTGACGGCGGCGGCCCGCCTTGGCATTTGCCGCGCATGGCGCGCAACCTCAGAAGGAGTTTGGCCACAAATTGTAGAATATCACAATCCCGGCCCTTTTTTTATTTAACCGCAAAGAACACATAGAACGCATAGAAAGAACAACATGAGAGGCATAAATACGTTAAGCGATCAAGTGCGACAAACGGCCTATGACATCCATGTTTATCATGGGCACGGCCACTTGGAAAAAGTTTATGAAAATGCGCTGGCGCATCGCTTGCGCAGAGCCGGTCTTGAAGTGAAATAGCAGCATCCCATCCAGGTCTATGACGAGGATGGGACGCTGATCGGGGACTACCTGGCGGACTTGCTGGTGGAGGGTGAGTTAATTATCGAACTGAAAACAGTGAAGGCTCTGGCGCCGGAGCACGAGGCGCAGATTCTCGGCTATCCGAAATCCGCCCGGTTGGAGCATGGTCTCCTCATAAATTTTGGTTCTTACAAGTTTGAAATCCGCAAATTTACATGGACAGAGCGGCAACCTCGAACAAAACGATTGGCAGGATCCATTCTCTCTGCGCTCTTTGCGTTCTTTGCGGTCAAATAATTATTCCCAGGAAGAAATTTCTTGGCGCAGGCCCTCGCATGTTTTTTGCGGCGAGGAGTTTTGGCGGCAGCGCCTCTCGCATGTTTATTACACGCCCTGCGCATAAATGGCGAGGCGTTTGAGCACGCGCTCGCGGCCGAGGACCTCTATTAAATGATACAGGCTCGGGCCGGCGGCGGCGCCGGTGCAGGCCAGGCGGGTGGGATGCACCAGGATGCCGGCTTTCACGCCCAACTCCGCCGCCACCGCCTTGAGGGCTTGCTCGATGGCGGCGGCGTTGAACTCCGGCAGCCGCGACAGCGCCTCGCATAACTTCCGCAGCCGCTCCCGGTTCTCGGGCGCAAATTCCTTCGCCGCCGCCGCCGGGTCCATCCGCAATTCTTCCGCAAAATAAAAGCCGGCGTAAGCGGCCAGGTCGCCGAAGCGCTTGATTTTCCCCCGGCAGGTCGCCAGGGCGGCGCGGACGTATTCCGCCGGATAAGCCTGGACCGGCAGCCCGGCCCGCGCCAGCGCCTGCGCGCCCAGTTCGCCGAACCGCTCTTCGCCCATCTCGCGGATGTATTCGGCGTCGAGCCAGCGCAGTTTGTTGAGGTCGAATCGCGCGTTGTGCCGGAGGATTTGCGGCAGGTCGAAAAGCCGGATGATTTCCCCGACCGGCATTTTTTCGCGGTTCTCCTTGGGCGACCAGCCCAGCAGGCAAAGGTAATTGACCACCGCCTCCGGCACGCTGCCCTCTTCGATATAAGACCGTAGCGAGGCGCCCTGGTCGCGCTTGCTCATCTTCGCGCCGTCCGGATTGAGAATGAGCGGAAGATGGGCATACCGCGGCGGCTCGGCCCCGAAGGCACGGAACAGGGCGATGTGCTTGGCCGTGTTGGAAAGATGATCTTCGCCGCGAATGACGTGCGTGATCTTCATATCCAAATCGTCCACCACATTGACCAGGTGAAAAACCGGCTGGCCGTCCGAGCGCACGATGACAAAGTCCGGGTCCGCCGCCTCGCGGTCCGTCAGTTCGCGCGTCACATTTCCCACCACCAGATCGGGAATCAAGACCGGTTCGCGCGGCATTTTGAATTTAATCGCGCCTTCCGATTCGTAGGCCAGCCCCTTGTCCTGGAGTTCCCGCACGCGCCGGCGGTAAAACTCTCCGCGCTGCGATTGAAAGTACGGGCCGTAATCGCCCACGCTTGCCCCGGACGGATCGCCGCTCGCCGGCCCTTCGTCCCAGTTCAAACCGAGCCAGCGCAACCCGCTCAAAATCACCTCCGTGGCCTCCTGAGTGTTCCGGGCCGCGTCGGTGTCCTCGATGCGCAAGACAAAAGCGCCGCCCGTGTGCCGCGCATAAAGCCAGTTGAACAGCGCCGTGCGCGCCCCGCCGATATGCAGAAAGCCGGTGGGACTGGGAGCGAAACGGACGCGGGTGTTCATAAGTTGTGAGGTCGGAGGTCGGAGATCAGTATTCCGTCAGCCATACCAGCGAGCCGGGGGGAAGTTTGTCGTAGAGCGGAATCAAGTCCTGCGCCGCCAGGTGAACGCAGCCATGCGAATCCGGCCGGCCCAGCGCCGGTTCGTTGCCTGTGCCGTGAATGTAAATGAAGCGCGCATGCGAATCCACGCGCCCGGCGCGGTTGAACCCCGGCTCCAGCCCTTCCAGCCAAAAAATGCGGCTGGTGATCGTCGCCGCCGCTTTTCCCCGCCATGTAAAACCAGCCGGCTTCCGCCCCCGGAAAGCCGTGCCCGCCGGCCAGCCGCCGCCGATTTTTTCCGCGATGCGATGCAAACCGCGCGGTGTCCGGTTCGAGCCGGCGATTTCGCCGGCGCCGAATTTGGAGGTGGAGCAGCGGAACCTTTTCCGCAAGGCGTAACCGCGCGGCGCGCCCGCCGGCCGCCCGCCCTTTTCAAAGAGCGCGGCCGTTTGCCGGGCGATGTTGACCACCAGGACAAACCGGCCGGGCGCCACCCCGAGCCGGGCGCAAGCGCGCAAGACCTCCGGCGGCAGGCCGCGCCGCAAGCGGGCCGCGGGTTGGATCATGGCGCCGTCCCTCATTTGGGCGTGAGCTTTTTTACCAGCACCTTGGAGTTTCGGCCGCTTTGCTCGTATTTTTCCCGCCGCGGCGGCGGCAAATCGTCCGGCGACCCCTCGGCGAAACCGCCCTTGGACTGGAAATAGGTGAAGGCCTGGGTGGAAAGAACGAGCAACTCGCTCATGCCCAGCTCGCGCGCCTTGCTCTCGGCGAATTGAATCAATTTCCGGCCGATGCCCTGGTTCTCGTGCAACGGGCTGACATAGAGGCACGCCAGCTCCGCCTTGGCCTGGTCCAATTGATGGACCGCCACACAGGCCACCGGATTTTTGTCCGTCTCAAAAATATAAAAATCCCCCAGCGACTTTTCGATGCCGGCGCGGGTGCGCCGGACCAGCTCCTCCGTTTCCACCGACTCCTTTGTCAACAACATGATTGCGCGGATGTCCTTCTTCATGGCGCGCCGGATCTGCTGGTATTCATTGGCGTAAATGAGCGTGCCGATCCCCTCGTTGGAAAAAACTTCCGCCAGCAGCGCCTCATCCACCCGCCCGTTGATGATATGCACCCGCGGCACCCCGGCGTGGCAGGCGGAGGAGGCGTGCTGCGCCTTGGACAAAATTCCCGGCGCGAACCCGTTTTTGTGCTGCGCCAGCAGCGCGTCCAGGTCCGCCACCAGCATTTGCCGGATCAATTGGCCCTGGTGAATCAGGCCGTCCTGCCCGGCCATGTAGATCAGTTTGGCCGCGTTCAAGGCCCGGGCCAATTCCAGCGCCACGGAGTCCGAATTCACCCGGTAGGTGTTGCCGTCGCCGTCAAAACCCAGCGGCGGCGACACCGGCACGATCCCCTGCGCGAGCAACCCTTGCAACATCTCCACGTCCACCCGCTCCACCTTGCCGGTGAACAAATGGTCCACTCCGTGGATAATCCCCAGGGGATGGGCGATCAGGGCGTTGCACGAGGCCGCCCGCAGGTCATTGGCGCTCAACCCCTCCAGGATTTCATGCGTCAGCCGGTTGGCGGCCGTCAGCGCCAGCTTCAACGTGGCGGCGTCGGTGATCCCCGAGCCGTCCAGATTGGACGGCTGGATGTTTTGTTCGCTGGCCAGCGCGCTGATTTGCGCCCCGGCCCCATGCACCAGCGCCACCCGGATATTGAGCGAGCGCAGCACGGCCACATCCAGGAGGATATTGGCAAAATTCTCGCTCGTCACGATCTCGCCATCAATGCTGATGACGAAAATCTTTTCGCGGAATCTCGGTATGTATTGCAGGATTTCCCGCAAATCAGTCAGTTTCACAAATCAGATGCAAAAGCTCGAGTTTTCGGACTGCCCAATACTTATCAGCGCCGGGCCAAAATGCAAAATGCAAAATGAGCAAAGCCCGGCAATTCATGGCCAATTTAGGAAGGCGCTCGGAACTCCATTCGCTCGCATTGGGACTGGTTTTGGACCGCAAAATGGGAAAAGCCCAGTGGAGTGCTGGAGTATTGGAGTGATGGATTTGTGGCAAAACCGGGTAAATAATAACTTGATTAGCCTTGATTGAGCTTGATTGGAAAAGTGCCGTTTTGCGCGCAAGTCGTTCATGGCCAGTCGCTTAGGTTGCTTTTCCTCAAAAATGGCCAAACGGGCGGAAAATGGCATGCTTTTCTTGCCTTCATTTACCTTCATTCGGATGGTTCCTGCGGGTGGCGGATGCTCCTCCTGTAGCGGCGGTCTATGACCGTCGCAGATGTGGGACGCTGAATGAACGCGGCACGGAGTAATTGCGCCGTCGCTACGCGGTGACGTGGCGCGACAGTGCTGGAGCGATCCGTTTTGGCGTTTCGCCAAGCCTGCAATCCTTCTGATTCCTTTCCCGGCGCGCCGCCTTGTTACCTCTCTTATCCATTCTCCATCCTCCATCCTCGCTTTCATTCCTGCTCCGCCGCTCCCCGCCCTCCCCACCATCGCCGGCCGCATCCTCCCGGATGCGACGCCGCAGTGTGCCTACGTCTCTCACGCTGGCAATTCAACCATAGGTTCTAATTTTTGTCAAGCCCCTTTGGGGAAAAAGTTTGAACAGGACGGCGCGGAGAGAACGGAGCACTCTTTCCATCGAACCGGGCGTCCGTCCCGGAAAAAGCAATTTGACCCCGGATGCTGATGGACACGGATTGGGAACAACTTGCCAGAAGGACGGCAAAAATGTGAATTTGACAATCTGTTGGGTGGCGCCGCGGCCTTCATGCGCCTGAAGGAGGAAAATACGTGATTCCGAGGACTGACCCCTCCGCTGACCCCTCCGCCTCTGGGGAATGACGGCAGAGCCGGATTTTGCCGGCGGCGACCGGGTCCCGGCGCGCCGCGGCGCGGGCTAATTGTTTCTCACAAAAAGTTTACCGGGGAGTTGGCGGATGAGGCGCTTCATCTCCAATCCCAGCAGCGCCACCGAAACGGACGACGAGGGCATGCCGCTGCGGCGGATGATGTCGTCCGTGGTGCATTCCTCCTTGTCCACCAAATCATAGACGGTTTGCTCGGCTTCGCTGAGGGTCATGGCCGGCAGCGCGGCGGCATCGTGCAGTGTCGAAGGACGGTTGCTGGCGGGGAACATGTATTCAAATTCGCTGAGGATGTCCTCCACGCCTTCGCAGAGCTTGGCCCCTTTCTTGATCAGGTCGTGGCAGCCTTTGCTGCGCGGAGAATCCACCCGGCCCGGCACGGCAAAAACTTGGCGGCCATAATCCACGGCGAAGCCGGCGGTGATGAGCGCGCCGCTGGTCAGATTGGCTTCGACCACCACCGTGCCCAGAGTCATTCCGGCCACAATGCGGTTGCGGATGGGAAAACTTTGTTTGTCCGCCTTGCGGTTGAAGGGGAATTGGGTGATCAGCGCCCCTTGCGCCGCGATGCGCCCGAAAAGCTCCGCGTTTTCCGCCGGGAAAACCAAGTTGATCCCCGTGCCCAGCACAGCGATGGTGCGCCCCTTTGCGCTAAGAGCGCCCTGGTGGGCCGCCGAGTCAATCCCGCGCGCCCCGCCGCTGACGACGGTGACCCCGGTGTAAGCCAGTTGGTAGGCGATCTTGCGGGCGACTTCGATGCCGTAATGCGTGGTCATGCGCGAGCCGACCATGGCCACCGCGTTCCTGTCCCGCGGCGTCAGACTGCCCAGGACATAGAGGAGCACGGGCGGATCGTAAATCTGCTTGAGCAGCGGCGGATAATTTTCGTCGGACTGGATGACGATGTGGCAGCCCGATTGCTCGATGCGTTTGAGTTCGCCGCCGAGGTCCACATTTTTCTCCCAATTGGCGATGGCCTCGGAAACTTCCGGTCCGATGCCGTGGACCTGCTGGAGATCGGAGCGGCTGGCGCGGAGGATGGCGGCGGAGTCGCCGAAACGCTCCAGCAACTGGCGGACGCGCACCGGACCGAGGTCTTTAATCATGTTCAAAGCGACGAACGCTTCCCGGCAATCCATGCGCGCAAGGAGACACTGTTTTCCGCTTTGGAGCAAGCTTTAGCCTGCATAATCGCGAGAAAAGGAGCAAAAGCTGGCGGTGTCTTAATTTGAAATTCCGGCAGATTTTGCCGGGATTCGCGGTTCGGGGGTTTGGCTGGAATGCTTCACCAGAGCATCCCACAGAATGAGGTTTTCGATGGTGCAAAAGTGTTTCCTGAATAGTTCAGTGAAGTCGTCAACCACAAGCTCATATTGCGCCTGAAACTCCGCGTTTCGTTCTTTGGCCTTGTGTCCAATCGGTTCGACAATTTTGACGTAAAACTCCGGGTCATCGGAAATAAACTCCCAAAACCGTTGACCGCATAGTTTCAAATAATCGCCCTTATCTTCGCTTTTCTTCGCCTGTTTTCCGTAACAGCAACCATTGACGCAACGCACGGGCAGGGCGTCTTTGTTTTGCCGATAGACCTTTGCAGCCGTCTTAAAATCTTCCCGCATTTTAGCGACTTGGCTGCTGTTCCCCCACGCTGGCCCGGACTTGACCGCCACAAAATAACGCACGCCACCCTTATCCAGTTCAAGGTCTATGCCCGTCGTGCTGGACTTCCCTTTTGCTCCCTGTGCCTTTTCCGCTGCAAAAACGGCCAAACCCTCCAAGAATCCGCCCAGCATGGTTTCTTCTTGGGAGGATAGAAAAGAGTCCAGAATCGTTTTGACCAGATCACGCGGGCTGGACAGTCCTTTTGCTTTGAGCAAATAGGGGTTCTTCTTCCTCAATAGCTTGAGCAATTGCAGCTTTTTGAGCCGCTCCAATTTTGCCCGGTGGAAGTCGGGAATGTTCCGGGTGACGTACTCCGTTAATTCGTCTTGGGTGATCGTTGTCATTTTGAGTCCGTTCCTTTTCCTGCAAATTTGCCTTCGCCAGGGCGACATATTCGGCCAGGAGGTCAATTCCAACCGAGTTTCGGCCAAGTTCAAACGCTGCGACATTCGTTGTGCCAGAGCCGGTGAACGGGTCAAGCACCCAATCCCCGGGGGCCGTAAAGAGCTTAATGAACCATTCCGGTAGAGCTTTTGGGAATGTGGCGGAGTGGCTTCTGTTGGCGCATTCCGTTGCGAAGTGAAGCACGTTGGACGGGTACGCCATATCGCGGCCAATCCAGTTGGCAATCTTTTTCCCGAAACCACTTTGGACATGGGAATTATCCCGGCGCTTGTCGGTTTCGGAAAGGTTTTTCAGCCGGGCGTGTCGCCAGTCACCCATCGGGACCATGACCGCCTCTTGATACATCTTGAACTTGCGGCTTTTGCTGAAATGCAAACACCGTTCCCAAGCGTCCCGGAAACGGTTCGGCCATTTACCAGGGTGGCAGTTGCGCTTATGCCAGATGTATTCCTCCGTCCAAAGCCAGCCCTGTTTTCGCAGAGCCAAGATCAATTCCAAGACATAAACGTGACGCTCACCCGCTTCTGCCTTTTCTTTGATGTTGAGAACAAAGCTGCCTGTGGGTTTCAACACCCTAAAAAACTGTTCACTTCGGTCCAAAAACCAGTCAACATATTTTTGCGGTTTGATGCCGCCGTAAGTTTTGTTGCGCTGGTCTGCGTAGGGGGGCGAAGTGATGATAAGGTCGAATGTCCCCCTCTCGAATCCACGCAACACCTCGCGGCAATCGCCCTGTACGATGTCTGTTGTGACCATAAGCGAATAATTGCCGCCAAAGCCCTCTCGCGTCAATTTAAAACAGGTTTCAAACTTGGTTCATGCCTGTGGCGAATAGAGAATACATCGAGAATTGCAGAGCGTGATTTTACACCTTCATGCCTGCAAAGCGTTTTGGGTTGAGTCCGCGCCTGTGCATGAGGTCTTTCGCGGGCAAACCGTCTGGAAAGGCTTTGTGGAGGTTTTTGATCTGTCTGGACACCCAAAAGCCAAGAAAGCCTACGCCTGGAGCCCCCCGGACGGCCCGGACGACACCGGGGAAAGGTTTGTGACCGTGCTGGAAATCCCGCCCGTCGAATCGCCAGTGACCGCCGTGCGGGCGTCAATCGTTGCGTGACGGGAAGAAGCGCAAGAAATAAACGTGCCAAGTGAACCGGGAAAATAAAACAATTCAAATTAATACACCGCCCAAAAGCTTGACTAATCCGGCCCGGGCGGGCATAACCTGCGCAAGAAGCCATGACTCTTGCAAAACCTTAAAGGATTATGAAACTCCGAGTATTATTCTTCTCTACTCTTGTATTCCCTCTCGCCCTGGTGGCGGGTGGGGGGCAATACTCCCAGGCCCCGACCGATTCCGCTTCGGAATTCCCTCACTTGCGCCGGCAAGGGACGGCCGCCCAACTGATCGTGGACGGCAAGCCGTTCCTGGTGCTGTCGGGAGAACTGGGCAACAACAGCGGCACGAGCCTGGAGTACATGAAATCGGTCTGGCCCAAGCTGGTGGAAGCCAAAATCAACACCGTGATGACCGGCGTTTCCTGGGCCCAAATCGAGCCGGAGGAAGGGAAGTTCGATTTCAGGATCGTGGACGGCATGATCCAGGAAGCGCGGAGTCACAACCTGCGTTGGGTGCCGTTGTGGTTCGCAAGCTGGAAGAACAGCCTGTCCAGTTACCCGCCTGTCTGGGTGAAAAAGGATTTCGAGCGGTTTCCGCGCGCCCAGACCGCGGGGGGCAAGAGCATTGAACTGCTCAGCCCCTTGAGCGACGCGAACCGGGACGCCGACGCCCGCGCCTTCGCGGCCCTGATGCGGCACATCAAGGAAGTGGACAGCCAGCAGCACACGGTCATCATGGTCCAATTGGAGAACGAAGTGGGAATGCACGGCGACTCCCGCGACCGCTCGCCCGCGGCCAATCAGGCCTTTGCCGGCCCTGCGCCCCAGGAGTTGATGGACTATCTTCAGCAGCACAAGGACACCCTGATCCCGGAGTTTCGCCGGGTGTGGGAGGCGGCCGGCTTCAAGACCTCCGGGACTTGGGAAGAGGTCTTTGGCCAGAGCCGGGTGACGGATGGAATTTTCATGGCCTGGCACTATGCGCGCTACATCAGCCGGGTGGCCGGGGCGGGCAAAGCCGAATGCCCGGTGCCGATGTTCGTCAACGCGGCTTTGTACGGAATTGGAGGCGG